>OLFY01000849.1_pt1 | contig 42871 bp, 33 predicted proteins | sample 1605611 | NCBI WGS metagenome assembly OLFY01 (sample SAMEA3888923, study PRJEB22519) | human gut metagenome | biome: human gut; feature: human-associated habitat; material: faeces | place: Denmark | collected 2011 | reverse complement strand
TTGACCCACACCGTGACCCACACGGGGAAATGAGCGGACGGAAACAATGGAACAAGCAGGCTGTGACCTCATCCTTTTTGGACAAAAAACCGCCGGAAAGCCTTATACTGCAAGGGCTGGAAGGCTCTACGACGCTTGGTAAGGATGAGGTCGGCAGTTCGAATCTGCCCAGCAGCTCCAAGTAAAAACCCTGTAGTTTCAATGGCTACAGGGTTTTTCTTTTGCCTTTAAGGAATGGTTTTCCCTTTAGTTTTCCCTTATGAGAGTGAAAAGAACTCATTTTTCACCACCAGACACGCTTTTAATGAAGTTATCCATGCGTTCTGAACTTGCTTGCTTCATTTGCTCTGTGACATGACCGTAAACGTCGAGAGTAAAGGCAGCAGTTGCATAACCGAGATTTGATTGCACAGTCTTGATATCATCACCAGACTGGATAGCAGCGACTGCGTAAGAGTGACGCAGGTCGTGAAAGCGAGCGTCAGGGCGTCCAATTGCTGTTGTAGCCTTTTTGAAAGCGCGGTAAATGGTCGAGTTATCAAAGTGGTGTCCGCACTCATTTGTGAAGATAAAATCGGCATTTTCCCAAGCTGTACCGGCTTTAAGCCGCATTTCTGCCTGTATTGCTTTTTGGCGCTTGAGCAGATCCATTACGGCTGTGGCAGGTTTGATAGTCCGACCTTTGCTGTTTTTGGTGGGCACAATGCGGTAAACGCCCTTATCCTCGCAAAAGCGCTGTAACTGGCAGTTGATAAGAACCGTACCGTGTTCAAAGTCAATATTGTGCTAACTGAGGGCCAGTACCTCACCTTCACGCAATCCCATAAAAAGAGTCACCGACAGTAGAATTTCAGACGGATTACCTCGAATTTCAGTGAGAAATTTCTGTATGTCCTCGGTATCGAGAGGCGTTAACTCTTTACGGACTGCCTTGGGGATATTGCAGGCATCAGCGGGATTAAATCTCAAGTAGCCAATAGCAGCAGCTTGATTAAGAGCCTTGTGAAGAATGCCATGCAAGTCTTTTATTGTTTTAGGAGAGAGAGCATGATCGCGTGTCTTACAAGGTGAGCTGAGTCCATTATAAAATGCTTGGATCGTCGGTGTGTCGAGTGCTTCTAAGCGAATGGTACCCAAGGCGGGCTTTAAATGATTGCGGATCGAGGCTTCATAAATCTCTCGTGTGCGAGGCTTGACGTTGTTTAGATAATCTTTTGCCCAAATATCGAGCCACTCGCCCACGGTCATCTTCAGCGGCTCCTTGTAAGTCCCATTGTTAAGCTCGATGGCTATGGCCTGCATCTTTTCTCGTACCTCTTTTTGAGTTTTGCCCGAAAATGAGCGCTGGATCTGCTTGCCAGTGCCAGAATCATAGCCCGTTGTGATGCGGGCTTCCCAGTAGGTGTATGCAGTACCCTTGCGTGTGACGGTCTTCTTTCTAATCGTGCCCGCGCCCTGTGCGGCGCGAGAATTTGATTTGCGGGGCATAGCGTTTCCTCCTATTGCCTAATTGATGTCACATTGTAAAATAGAAAAGGGGGAGAGAAACTTGTCCCTCCCCCTAAAAAATTTTTATGAATTCAAGAATTCGAAAATCGCCTCACGCGGGATGCGGATAACTTTGCCGCAGCGGATACATCTCAACCGCCCACATCGGATGAGCTTATACGCAGACGTGCGCCCGATTCGGAGCACCGATGCCGCCTCAACAACCGTGAGCGTAAGCGGTAAATCTTCCTCGACGGCAACGGCGCGGTAACGGCGCACGGTGCGCGCTGCAGCGATGTCATTGTCCTTCTGCCGAATCAGGCGAGCTGGCGCTACATGTACGCGGACGAGCTCAAGACCGTGTTCCACCGCGACGGCTTTACACTGACGGGCTTTGTGGGCCCTAATCCGGACAGCAAGGAAGATAAGCTTTATACGCTCAGCGATCTGCATAAGCTTTCCACCGTGTTTGACGATGGACAGCTGCACACAGGCAAGACGACGATCTGCACCGCCCAGTGGGAGCGTATCGGCAATAAGACGGAGGACAGCTCCGCCTACTATACTAAGGCGGACGATGGTACCGTGAAGATCGAGTCGGTCGATCAGGACGAGCTTAAAAAGCAGCTCGAAACTGACAGCACGGCGCAGATCGATGTGTCCGGGCTGGAAGCGGAAAAAGTGACGCTGCCCGTCAGCGCCGTGAACGACGTCCTTGATTTGGAAGCGAAAGCGCTGTCGATCAAGATGGCGGACGCGGCGATCACGCTGGACAAGACGGCGATGCAGTCGGTCGTCGAAACAGCGGACGGCAACGATATTCAGCTGTATGTCAGCACCGGCGATGCACTGAGCAGCGATCAGACCGAGATCATCGGCGATATCGAACAGGGCATGGTGCTTGATGTGAGCCTGACGGCAAACGGAACGGAAATTCACAGCTTTGACGGTGAGGTGACCGTCTCCGTTTCGTTTACGTGGACGCAACAGGGTGTGCTGCAGGCTTGGTATCTTGCCGATGACGGCAAAACAAAGGAGCCGGTCGAGGTGGCCTACCGCGACGGAAACGCCGTGCTGACGCTCAAGCACTTCTCGACCTATGCCATCGTGGTGAAGGCGAACGACCCTGACAGCGGCATCGTGAGCATGGGCGAGAACGAGGTCACAGTCCAAAAGCAGGCGGACGCGGTTTACTACGCTGCGGCGCTCTACGCCGAGGACGGCAGATTCCTGGCCTATGCCGCGAGCGAAGCTGCGGAGGATGAAGAAACCGTGACGCTCAAGTGGGCGAACGCCGACTGGTCGAAGGCGGCGAAGGTCAAGGTGTTCTTCCTTGACGCGGACCGCAAGCCCGTCGCCGAAGCGGTGACGGCGCTGATCAAGGGCAAAAGCCAGAAAAACTGAGCGGCTACAGCACAAGAATGAAAAAGGGAGCGCATCGGGCCTCGCCCGATGCGCTCCCTTTTAGCGCGTTTCTTACTTTTTCAGAAAATACATGTTGATCTCGGCGCGGGCGATCAGCGCGCCGGTGTCGTCGGTGATATTGACCTCGAAAAAGCCGATGTGGCCGCCGACCCTGACCGGTCGGCCGACGGCGGTGAGCGCTTTGGACTGCACCGTCGAGCGCAGATAGTTGATCGAGCCGTTCAGCGTGACGTTGTGCTGGCTGTAGTTGATGCGCGCGAACGCGCCCGCGGCGGTGTCAGCCATCGCGTAGAGAAAGCCGCCGTGCACGCCGCCCCAGATGTTGGAATTTTCCGGCGTGACGTCGGCGGTCAGCACGCTTTTTTCCTCGTCGACCGAAACGACGCGGATGCCGTTGTGACGGATAAAGCCACTGTGCTCGCTCGAAAGCATTTCCTGATAATTTTCGACCATGATGCGTTAGCCTCCTTCAGGCACGGAATATCAGACTAAGGCAAGCATAGCAGAATCGCGCCGGAGGCGCAACAGAAAAATGCGCCGCGCCGCGAAACGGCAAGATTTGAGGTCGCTTTCCGCTTCGGAACGATTTACAAGCGGCGAAAATTCTGCTACATTAAAAGCGATTCGAACCAAGGGAGAATTTTTATGAACGACTATCAGGCTAAATTTGTTGCGCCGGAGCAGGCTGTCAAGGCTGTGCAGTCCGGCGACTGGGTGGACTACGGCTTCGGTGCGGGTTTTCCCGAGCTTTTGGACAAGGCCCTCGCCGCGCGCAAGGGTGAAGTGAAGGACGTCAAGGTCCGCGGCGGTCTTGTGATCCGCCCGCGCATCGAGGTTGTCGAAGCAGACCCCGAGCAGGAGAGTTTCAGCTATTACAGCTGGCACGTCGGCGATTATGAGCGCAAGCTCCAGAAGAATGGCCTTGTGAAATTCATGCCCGTCATGCTGCGCTCGCTGCCGTACCTCTATCGCGACAAGCACATCCGCTGCGATGTGGCATTCGTTCCCGTCTCCAAGCCCGACGAGAACGGCTACTGCGGCCTCGGCATTTCGAACTATGCCTGGCGCACGATCTTTGAGAGCGCCCGCACCGTGATCTTCGAGATCAACGAGCACTATCCCAAGCTCCAGGGCGTGGACGGCTCGCACCGTGTGCACCTGTCCGAAGCGGACTACATCGTCGAGGGCGAGCATGAGCCGCTGCCCGTGCGCTCCTACCGCGCGCCCAGCGAGACCGATATCGCCATCGCCAAGATCGTGGTGAATGAGATCCCCGACGGCGCGGTGCTGTCGCTCGGCGTGGGCGGCGTGCCCTACACGGTCGCCAAGATGCTCGCCGAGTCCGACAAGAAGGATCTCGGCTGCCACACCGGCACCATTTCCGATGCGTTCCTTGAGCTCTACCAGGCGGGCAAGCTGACGAACGCGCACAAGGAGCTCGACACCGGCCTTTCCGCGTGGAACCTCGCGATGGGCTCTCAGGAGCTCTATGACTGGCTCGACGCCGAACCCCAGCTCTTCCACCCGGGCGATCTCGATTACATCCACTCCGTCGAGCGCATCTCGAAGCTCAGCAATGTCATCAGCATCAACGGCGGCGTGCAGCTCGACCTGATGGGTCAAGAGAACGCCGAGAGCACCGGCACGCGCCAGCTCTCCGGCGTCGGCGGCCAGATGGACTTCCTCGAGGGAGCGTACCGCTCCAAGGGCGGCAAGGGCTTCATCTGCATCAACTCTTCCCGTGTGACAAAGGACGGCGAGCGCAAGAGCAACATCCTTGCCACCATCCCCGGCGGCAGCACGATTTCCACCCCACGCACGATGATCCAGTATGTCGCGACCGAGTACGGCATCGCAAGCCTTTCCGGCAAGACGCTGCGCGAGCGCGCCGAGGCGATGGCCTCCATCGCGCACCCCGACTTCCGCGAGGAGCTGATGAAGTACGCGCGGGAGAATTTCAAGTAATTTAGATCAAGATAAAGGACGATGTAGGATAACATGGCACAGACGGTTTTGCAGCAGGTTTTGATTCTCGCAGCGATGATGATGCTCGGCTTTTTGCTGGGCAAGTTGGGCAAAGTGGAGCGCAAGGGGGCAGACCTCCTTTCCATGCTGCTGCTGGACGTGTTTTTTCCCTGTAATATTCTGGCGGCGGCCAGCGGGGATTTCGGCGATATGCCGTTTTCTCAGGTCATTAAGATCGCACTGGCTTATATGTCCTGCTTCATTCTGTTTACACTTCTGGCCAAGCCGATCGCAAAACTGCTCCGGCTGAATGAGGACGATTCGCTTGTTTTCACCCGCAGCGTGGCCTATCCAAACAACGGCTTTGTTGGCATCCCGCTCTGCACGGCGGTTTTCGGCACGGAAGGAACGGTACTGGGCTCGCTTTCCGTGCCCTGCGCCACACTCTACATGTTCCTTTTCATTATGCAGAGCTTCCGGCGCGAAAAAGATCATAATCTCAAGCAGCAGCTCAAGAGCATGCTTACGCCGATGAACATTTCAGCTGTTCTCATGATCATCATGCTGGCCACGGGGTGGAAGTTCAGCGGCGCGCCGCTCCAGTTTTTGAGCAGCATGGCGAACTGCGTCGTGCCGACGTCGATGCTCATCATAGGCTGTCTCCTTTCGGGAAGCCCGCTCATCGACGTGCTCAAAAAGCCCATTTTGTACCTCATCACGCTTCTGCGCTGCCTTGTCATGCCGCTCATCGCGGCGGTGATCCTGCGCTTTACCGGCTGGAACCGCACGGTGTGCCTCTGCATCGTAATGGTGCTCGGATGCAGCGTGGCGACGGTCATCAGCATCTTCGGCGTGCGCTATGACCGCTCGCCCGAGATGGCGAGCAAGAGCGTGCTGCAATCGAATCTGCTGCTGCCGGTCACGATGCCGCTGATGATGTTCATCGCCGAACGGATCTTATAAGGAGAGACGATTATGGCCTTCTGGTTACCCCTGCAAAGCTCGGCACGTGCGAGCTTAAAAACCGCATCGTCCGCTTGGCGACGAACGGGCATCTGTCTGACGAAAAGGGTCAGGTGACGCCGCTCTGGGCGGATACGCTCATCGAGCTTGCGAAAACGAAGTGAGCCTTGTCATCACCGGCCATTTCTGCGTCGACAAGATGCAGCGTGCCGACGCGGGCCAGCCCGTGCTGGACGAGACGACGGACGAGTCCCTTCTCCGCCGCGCCTGCGACGGCGTGCACCGGTACGGCGGTAAACTTTTCTTCCGGCTCAGCCACAGCGGCATCGAGGGCGTCGAGAGCGTGAACGGCGCGCCGCCGAAGCACCCCGAGGATTTCACTCGGGAAGAGCTCGACCGTCTGGTTGAGCAGTTTGCCTTCGCGGCGTGGACGGAGCGGAGGTCAGCGGCATCGACTTCAACCGCCGCGCGGGGCAGAAGACGCCGTTCTATCTGGACGCGCTCATCTGCGAGCCGGACTTTGCCGCAAAGCTCAAAAGCGGCGCGCAGGATGGGAGCAAATGCCTTACCTGCAACGGTTGCTACACGATCTACCGCAAGCGCTTTGTGCGCTGCGTGCAGCATCAAGACGAGATCGAGCAGTTCAAAACCATCCCGTGGTAAAGAAAAACGGCAGAGCCGGCGCATTTTGCGCCGGTTCTGTTTTCACTGTTCGATGACGCTTTATCATGTTAACGAAATGAAAGGGCCGCGGGCCTGCAATTCTATCGACATTACCGATTGCATTCTGTCGGAATCTGCCATATACTGCAATAAAATTCAGCATTTCTACGCGCCGCTTGAAAAATCGGGCTGCCGCGGCGATCTGCAAGGAGGAGTCACCCATGAAGCGAAACTTTATTGCCAAGCGCTTCCAGAGCGCGGGTACCGGCCTGACGCTCGACACCGCGGCGCTGGCCAAATACAAGGACATTGTCGACCTGAGCATCGGCGACACGGACTTTACGACCGACGAGGCCATCATCAACGCGGCCTTCCGCGACGCCAAGGCCGGCCACACTCACTACGGCGACCCCAAGGGCGACCCCGAGCTCATCTCCGCGGTCTGCAAGGCGTGGGAAGAGGACTTCGACCAGAGCCTTCCGCGCGACCATGTGCTCGTGAGCGCGTCGAGCTGCCTCGGCATGTCGCTGGCGATGTTTGCCATCCTTGACCCGGGCGACGAGGTCATCGTCTTTTCCCCATACTTCGCGCTGTACCGCGCGCAGATCGAGCTGGCGGGCGGCGTGTGCGTCGATGTGCCGACCTACGCCGAGGAGGACTATGCCATCAGCGAAGAGCGCCTGCGCGCTGCCATCACGCCGCGCACGAAGGCCATCATTTTCAATAACCCCACGAACCCCACCGGCATGGGCTACGATTTGCCCACAATGGAGATGCTTGCCCGCGTGGCAAAGGAATATGATCTTCTCATCGCGGCGGACGAAATTTACACGACCTACATCTACGAGGGCGACTTCCGCCCCATCCGCACGCTGCCCGGCATGGCCGAGCGCACCATCACGCTCAACAGCTTTTCCAAGAACTTCCTGATGACCGGCTGGCGCGTGGGCGTCATCATTGCTGAGCCGGAATTCCTCGACGTGATGAACCGTATCAACGGCTCGCTCGTCTATTCCGCACCGTCCATCTCCCAGCGCGCGGGCATCCAGGCGCTCGCAATGCGCAAAGAAATTCGCGAGAAGTACGTGACCGCGTACCGCGACCGCATCTTCTACTCTGCCGACCGCATCGAGAAGATCCCGTATCTGAGCCTCGTGCGCCCGAAGGGCACGTTCTACCTCTTCCCCGGCGTGGAGAAGACAGGGCTTGACGACAAGCAGTTCTGCAAGGAGTTACTTGAGCGCGCGCACGTGCTCGTCAGCGCGGGCAGCCCGTTCGGCAAGACCGGCGCAAACCACTTCCGCATCGCCTGCACCGTCGGCATTGACCAGCTCAAGCAGGCGTTCGACCGCATGGAGAAGCTGGAATTCTGAGAATTCCGCTTGTGTCCGTAAGACGGGCATGGTAAAATCAAAAGATAACGAAAAAGCTGCCGTTTTTCGGCAGCTTTTTTCAAAAGGAGGGGCGCTTATGCAGGAAAAGTCGAAACCTGTGGATAACCTGCGCGCGGACGCGGAGAAGATCATCACGCGCGCCATCGCGGCGGTGCTGCCGGACGCGGCGGTCGAGCGCGCGCTGAAAGGCAAGACCTTTTTAGGAAGGGTGTACCTCGTCGCGGCGGGAAAGGCCGCGTGGCAGATGGCGCACGCCGCCCGCGCGTGTTTGCAGGATAATTTCTGCGGCGGTGTGGTCGTGACGAAGTACGGTCACGTGAAAGGTGAGATCGCGGATGTCGCGTGCTTTGAGGGCGGGCATCCCGTGCCGGACGAAAACTCCCTGCGCGGCACGGACGCCGCTCTCGCGCTGACGGAAGATTTGACCGAAAGCGACACGGTCGTCTTTCTGCTCTCGGGCGGCGGCAGCGCGCTTTTTGAAAAGCCGCTGCTTCCGCTTGCGGAATTGCAGGACGTCACGAATCAGCTCCTTGCCGCGGGCGCGGACATCGTGGAGATCAACACGATCCGCAAGCGGCTTTCCGCCGTCAAGGGCGGACGCTTCGCCCGGCACTGCGCGCCGGCGCAGGTCTTCGCTGTCGTGCTGAGCGATATTCTGGGCGACCCGCTCGACATGATCGCCTCGGGCCCCGCGTATCCCGACAGCGCAAGCTGTGCGCAGGCGCTCGATATTGCGAAAAGGTACGGCCTGCGCCTGTCGGAGCGGGCGTGGGCGCTTCTGGCACAGGAGACGCCGAAGACGCTCGAAAATGTCGAAACGCAGATCACCGGCAGCGTGCGCGAGCTCTGCGCGGCGGCCGCCGCGGCGTGCGAAGCGCTCGGCTACGAGCCGATGATCCTCACCGATTGCCTCTGCTGTGAGGCGCGCGAGGCGGGGAGCATGCTTGCTTCCATTGCGCGCACGCATGCGCGTGACGGGAAAAACCTTGCGTTCCTCATGGGCGGCGAAACGGTCGTCCACCTGAGGGGAAAGGGCCTCGGCGGGCGCAATCAGGAGATCACGCTGTCTGCGGCGCTCGGCATTGAGGGACTTTCGAACGCGCTCGTCTTCTCCGTCGGCTCCGACGGGACGGACGGACCGACCGATGCCGCGGGCGGCATCGCCGACGGCGAGACCGCGCAGCTGATGCGCCAAAAGGGTGTTGACGCTGTGCAGTCGCTCAATGATAACGACGCCTACCACGCGCTCGACGCGGTCGGCGGACTTCTCAAAACCGGTGCGACGGGCACGAACGTCAATGACGTCACCGTCCTGCTGCTGCGCACGGCGGAATGAGGGGAAAATGCGGAGCGCTTGACAACGGGGCGTTCCGGCGTTACGATAGCTGCGGCAAGCCTTTCCGGGCTGCCTGAATTTTTAGAATGAAGGAGCCGTTTTTTGAAGTCTAAAACGATGTTACTGGAGCGTGTGCGCTGACCGGGAGGGCCGGCAAATTTACTGACACACGCCGTTCCTCCCGAGAGCCATGCTTTTCAGGAGGACAACATGAACCGCGAAAACAAACGCAAAATCTTTGAAAAAGGGTACTACAAGACCCACGCCTGCCGCGACACCTTCACCTGCAAGGTCTGTGGGCGGCTCTGCACGCCGGAAAACGCCGGCAGCGACCATCGCAACCACTGCCCGAACTGCTTATCGAGCCTGCACGTGGACATTGAGCCGGGCGACCGCGAAAGCGACTGCGGCGGCATCATGGAGCCCGTGGCCGTCTGGGTGCGAAGAGGCGGCGAGTGGGCGATCATCCACCGCTACAAGCGCTGCGGAGCGCTCAGTTCGAATCGTGTGGCGGCGGACGACAACCCGATGAAGCTCATGAGCATCGCCATGCGGCCGCTCAGCGCGCCGCCGTTCCCCCTCGAGCGCATCGAGGAGATGACCGCCCTCATGGGCGGCGAGGGAAGCGTGCGATAAGCCCAAAAGGAAACAGAGGGGGCGGCCTGCATCGGCAGGCCGCCTCCTCTGCCGCTTGACAAGGACAGAGCGGGGAGCAGGACAGCGGTGAGAGCAGGTGTTTCGTTTGTGTTTCGGTTTTGCACAGGTGATTGCAAAACCGGCAAACCTATGATATAATAAAATTACAGACCGATCAAAAGCCGCCTTGGCGTCGAAGATACAGCCGTTTTTGCGGCTGCTTTTCTTATATTTGGCCGCTTTTTGCCGCAGACGGCGTTTTCAGATCACACCAAATGCTGGAAGGAGATTTTTTCTATGGAGGTGAGTCACTTCTTCAGGACATGACAGCACGCGTTTTGCAGCGCCGGAAACGGACGGTGACGCTTATGGCGCGCACCGTCTATGATGCGGCGGCCCTCCGCGCAGGAAGCTTTGGGATCGGTCAGATCAACGCATAATAAAATATTATAATTTAAGGATGTGTTATTTTGTTACTCTCGGGGAAAAGTCTGAAACATGACTTCATCCGTTTTGTCTCCGCCACGATGGCCTCACAGGTCGTGTTCTCGCTCTACTCCATGGTCGACGGGCTTATGGTCTCGATCGGTGTGAACGAATATGCCATGAGCGCCGTCAATCTCGCGATTCCCTTCACCAACGCGCTTTTTTCCATCGCCGTGCTCTTCGCCGTCGGCTCGTCGACGCTGATCGCCATTTTCATCGCGCAGGAGAAGCGGCGCGAGGCCAACGCCCTCTTTTCTCAGAATTTTGCCACGCTGCTGACCCTTGGCGCGGTCATCACTGCGCTCGTGCTGCTCTTTTTGGAGCCGTTTGCGTACCTTCTCGGCGCAGACGAGATCACACTTGACTATGTCAAGCAGTATATTCTCGGCATCGCGCCGTTCAGCGTGTGCTATCTGGTGTCCTACAATCTCGAAGTGCTCGTCAAGACAGACGGCTATCCGCGCTACGCGCTCTTCACGGTTATCGGCGGATGCCTGACGAACTGCGTGCTTGACTATATCGCCATTTTTCACCTCGACATGGGCGTGTTCGGCGCGGCGGTCGCCACGGGCATCTCGCAGCTCGTGACCTGTATCTCGTACTTTGTCCACTTTTTCAGCAAGAAGTGCACGTTCCGGCTGTGCAAATTTCGCTTCGACCCTCACCTTTACGCGCGCATCCTGCCCATCGGCCTGTCCGACGGCGTGACAGAGTTGTGCACGGGGCTGATGATCTTCCTCTTCAACCGCACGGTGCTCAAGTGCATCGGCACGGACGGCGTCGTGACCTACACGGTCATCGCCTACGTGACGACCATTGTCATTAACCTCATGGTCGGCATCTCGCAGGGCTCGCAGCCGCTCGTGAGCTTCCAGTACGGAAGGGGCGACCGCGCCGCGTGCAGAAAGCTCCTGCACTATGCGCTCACGACCGTCTGCATCTTCGCGCCGGCGCTGTTTCTGCTCGTCTTTTTCTTCGCGCCGCAGATCGTGCGCACGTACCTTTCGCACGCGGGCGATGAGCTCATCGCCTACTCCATCGGTGCATTCCGGCGCTACAGCGTTTCGTATCTGCTGCTGGGCTTCAACATCGTCATCGGTGGGTTTATGACCGCCATCGAGCGCCCCGTGCCCGCTATTTGTATCTCGGTCGGCCGCGGGCTGGCGCTGCAAAGTGCCGTGCTTCTTCTCCTCGCGGCGATCTTCGGCGGCGACGCAGTGTGGTATACGCCGATCTTCTCCGAAGCGTTGTGCCTTGTCATGTCGCTCCTGTTCCTGCGCAGCTACCGCAGACAGACCGATATGCAGGCGTGAGCCCCGCCCAGTGCGATAAAATAAGAGAAAATAAAAAGGCCCTGGAAGCAGCGCTTCCAGGGCCTTTTGGCATCCCCGACCAGACGCTAACTGGCGGACTGACGCTTAGAAGCCAGCTATCTTATTTCATGCCGTGCAGTACACCGTCATTTACTGTCGGCCGGTTAGTTCCGCACAGATCACTTGAAAACAAAGATTTCTTCGATCGGCGCTTCGACAACCCTTGCAATATCAATCGCCAGTTTAAGTGAGGGATTGTATTGTGCCTTTTCCAGCCGCATGATGGTTTCCCGCCGCACGCCTACCTGCGCCGCCAACTGCTCTTGGGTCAAATCTTTTAATAGCCTGTACTTTTTTAATCGGCATTCAAAATCAGGCACGTTTATTCCTCACTTTCATCAAACGGTTCATCATGGTCATAATGATATAGCAGATACTCACTGAGGAATAGTTCAAGCGCTATGGAAAGAGCGATCACAATAACAAGAGCAATTAGGGTGTATTCAAGGCACCCCATGAGCCTTCCCTGTCCCAGAATCAGTATTGCAAAAAAATAATGGACAGAGCAGTTTTGTTCGCTGTGCTTTGCGCTCTCATTTTGTTTTCTTTGTACCGTTCGTCTATCAGGGTATTTGACATTTTCCCCTCATAGAAAAATCCGAAAAAGCCAAAAAACACAAAAAACACGAAGGGGAAAATGGTCTGGTCGACGCGGTAAGTCCAAAATCCTAAAAATCCGGCAAAACCGAATAAGCCTAAAAATCCCAGTTTGGGATTTACGGTTCTGGTGGACCGAGAGGTCGATCCTCTGCGCTTGTTTGCGGAGGTAGATTGGAAAAACAACACAGCAAGGTACACGATGTACAAGGCAAGGAGTGTGCCGGAAATGGGAAAATAGAGAAAACGGTTCGAGATCAGCTGGTGGTGCCATGCAGGCGTTTGACACGATAACAGCTGTGAAATTTGCTTGATAAGCAAAAAGAAAAAACGCCGCAATCCCTTGAGATCACAGCGCTTTTGGTACGCCTGCCCGGGCTCGAACCGGGGGCCTCGGGCTTAGGAGGCTCGCGCTCTATCCAACTGAGCTACAGACGCATATGATAAAAATATTTTACCCTTTTGGCGGTGGATTTGTCAATGCCTGATTTGTCGAGAGCGGGGTGGAGAAAAGCGCTTGTATTCACCGCCGCCGTCCGTTATAATGGGACGCAAGAGCGGCTCTGACCGCAGACGGCGGACAGAGCCAGTGAGAAATATGGAGAAAAGGACGGTAAACCTATGGACGGAAAGACGATCCTCCCGCGCAGCGAGGTGCCCGAGGAGTTCACTTGGAATTTAAGCGACATATTTGCGAGCGATGATAAGTGGAACGAGGAGCTCGAAGCGCTCAAGGCCTACCCCGAGCGCATGGCCGCCTACGCCGGCAAGCTCGGCGAGAGCGCGAAGACGCTGCTCGACTGGTTCACGCTCAGCGATGAGATCAACGTGCGCGTTTCGAAGTTCGTGCAGTACGCGAGCTGCCGCAGCGACCAGGACGTGGGCAATTCCTTCTATCAGGGCATGCGCAGCAAGGCGTTTTCCACGGCGGTCGCGCTGAACAGCGCGGGCTCTTTTGAAGCCAGCGAGATCATGGCCATCCCCGACGAGACGCTTGCGCGTTTCTACGCCGAGGAGCCGAAGCTCGAGACCTATCGCCGCAGCATCGACAAGCTGCGCCGCCGCAAGGCACACATCCTTTCGCCCGAGTGCGAAAAGATTCTCGCCGCCGCGGGTGAGATCAGCGAAAGCCCTGACCGCACGTTCAGCATGTTCCACAATGCCGACATGCGCTATCCCGACGTGACCGACGCAAAGGGCGAGGTTCACACGCTGACGGACGGCACGTTTGTCCCCATGCTGATGAGCGCCGATCGCACGCTGCGTGAAAACGCCTTCAAGGCCTACTACAAGCGCGCGGGCGAGTTCCGCAACACCTACGCCTCCACGCTGGACGCGCAGTTCAAGCAGCTCAAGTTCTTCGCCGACGCGCGCCGCTACAATTCGACGCTCGAAGCGTCCCTTGACGTGACCGAGGTGCCGGTCGAGGTCTACACGAATCTCATCGACGCGGTGCACGGCAATCTCGACAAGATGTACCGCTATGTCGAGCTGCGCAAGAAGATCTTAGGCGTTGACGAGCTGCACATGTACGATGTCTATACCCCAATCGTCGCGGACGCGGACGTTGAAATCTCCTTTGAAGAGGCCAAGAAGACCGCGCTCGAAGCACTCGCGGTGCTCGGCAAGGACTATACGGACGTGCTTGAGGAGGCCTTTAGCAACCGCTGGCTCGACGTGTATGAGAACACCGGCAAGCGCGGCGGCGCCTACTGCACCGGCAACGGCTGGCCCCACCCCTACGTGCTGCTCAACCACAAGGATAACCTCGACAGCATGTTCACCCTCGTCCACGAGATGGGCCACGCCATGCATACGTGGCACTCCTGCAAATACCAGCCGGTGAATACGGCGGAGTACGTCATCTTCGTCGCCGAGGTCGCCTCGACCTGCAACGAGATCCTCCTGATGCGCCACCTGCTCGGCAAGACCGGCGACCGCAAGCAGCGCGCGTATCTCATCAACCACTTCCTCGACCAGTTCAAGGGTACACTGTACCGCCAGACGATGTTCGCCGAGTTCGAGCTCCAAATGGGCAAGATGGCCGAGAGCGGCGAGGCGCTGACCGCCGACGCGCTGAGCGCGAAGTATTTAGCGCTCAACAAGCTCTACTTCGGCGATACGATGATCTCCGACGACGAGATCGCGCTTGAGTGGACACGCATCCCGCACTTCTACTACAATTACTATGTCTTCCAGTACGCGACGAGTTTCTCCGCCGCCGTCGCCATCGCCAACCGCATTCTGCGCGAGGGCGAGAGCGCCGTCAAGGACTACAAGAAGTTCCTCTCCGGCGGCTGCTCGAAAGAGCCGGTCGAGCTGCTGCGCGACATGGGCGTCGACATGCGCACGCCCGCGCCCGTCAACGACGCGCTGTCGCTGTTCGGCGAGCTGATCGACGAGCTGAGTGCATTGCTGGGCTGACGCCTTCAAATCAGTGGTGAACCACTGATTTGAGCAGGTTTTGCGTCGCTTTGCGCTTCGGTTGCCCGTTAAAACGGGCGATTCGACGCACGCTATGCGCGAGGTGCTTTCCGCCACGCACCGGTTGCGGCGGAAAACGATCAAGAACATTTGTGCCTGCGGGCACTTGGGCAACCGTTAGCAGCTTTGCTGCTTTATGGATGCCCATACCCCTTGCGGGTAAAAACTGTGCGAGGATGCCTGCCCGAGAGGACAGGCATCCTCTTTTCCTAATTTTTCTGCAAAAGAGACAAAAAAAGTTTCAAAAAATCTTGCAAATGACGAAGCGGCAGAATATACTGTTACAGTTAAAGACTTACGATTTGATATCCCTGCCCAGCGGCAGGAAGGAGAGATCACCTATGCAGAATGAAAAACTTCGCAATGTAGCCATCATCGCCCACGTCGACCACGGCAAGACCACCCTCGTCGACGAAATGCTCAAGCAGGGCGGCGTGTACCGCGAAAATCAGGAGGTCGTCGACCGCGTCATGGACTCGAACGACCTCGAGCGTGAGCGCGGCATCACGATCCTCGCTAAAAACACCGCCATCCGCTACGGCGACACCAAGATCAACATTGTCGATACCCCGGGCCACGCCGACTTCGGCGGCGAGGTCGAGCGTATCCTCAAGATGGTCAACGGCGTTATCCTGCTCGTCGACGCCGCTGAGGGCCCCATGCCGCAGACGCGCTTCGTCCTCTCCCGCGCGCTGGAGCTGGGTCACCGCGTCATCGTCGTCGTCAACAAGATCGACCGCCCCGACCAGCGCATCCACGAGGTCGTGGACGAGGTGCTCGAGCTTTTGATGGACCTCGATGCGACGCCCGAGCAGCTCGACTCCCCGATGCTGTTCTGCTCGGGGCGCAACGGCACGGCGTCCTATTCGCCCGACGTCGTCGGCACGGACTTAAAGCCCCTGTTTGACACGATCCTTGAGTATATCCCCGCGCCGGAGGCCGATGTGGACGCGCCGTTCCAGATGCTCGTCTCCGCCATTGACTACAACGAGTATGTCGGCCGCATGGCCATCGGTCGCATCGAGCGCGGCACGCTCAAGCAGAACCAGGAGATCATGGTCTGCAACTACCACGACCCCGACGCCGCACCGAAGAAGGCCAAGGCCGTCTCCATGTACGAATTTGAGGGCCTTGGCAAGAACCCCGTCACCGAGTCCACCGCGGGCAACATCATCTGCCTGTCCGGCATCGGCGACATCACGATCGGCGATACGATCTGCGCGCCCGAGTGCGTCGAGCCGCTCCCGTTCGTCAAGATCAGCGCCCCCACGATGGAGATGACGTTCTCCATCAACGACTCTCCCTACGCCGGACGTGAGGGTAAGTTCGTCACCTCGCGCCAGCTGCGCGACCGTCTCTTCCGCGAAACGCTCAAGGACGTTTCACTCCGCGTCACCGAGCTCGAGGGCTCGACGGACGCATTCAACGTCGCGGGCCGCGGCGAAATGTCGCTGTCCATCCTCATCGAGACCATGCGCCGCGAAGGCTATGAGTTCCAGGTCTCGCCCCCGCGCGTCCTGTATCAGATGATCGACGGCAAGAAGTGCGAGCCCATCGAACGCCTTGTGTGCGACGTGCCGCAGGAGTATGTCGGCGCAGTCATCGAAAAGCTCGGCTCCCGCAAGGGCGACCTCGCCGAGATGACGCCGATCGGCAGCCGCATGAAGCTCGAATTCCTGATCCCCGCGCGCGGCCTGTTCGGTTACCGCAACGAGTTCCTCACCGACACCAAGGGCGAGGGCATCATGGCGAGCGTGTTTGATTCCTACGCACCCTACAAGGGCGAGCTTGCCCGCCGCAATACCGGCTCTCTCGTCGCGTCCGAGACCGGCACCTCTATCACCTATGGCCTCTTCAACGCGCAGGAGCGCGGCGTGCTGTTTATCGGCGCGGGCGTCGACGTGTACGAGGGTATGGTCGTCGGTCAGTCCCCCAAGCAGGAGGACATCACGGTCAACGTGTGCAAGAAGAAGCAGCTGACGAACATGCGCGCTTCCGGCTCGGACGACGCGCTGCGCCTTGTCCCGCCCAAGCAGATGAGCCTGGAGCAGTGCCTCGAGTTCCTCGCCGACGACGAGCTGCTTGAGGTCACGCCCAAGAACCTGCGCATCCGCAAGACGATCCTCAACAAAGAGCTGCGCATGAAGGCCACCCACGGCAACAAAAAGGTTTTGCAGTAATGCAGATAGAGAAGCGACGGCTGAAAAAGCCGTCGCTTTTTGATTTTCTGCACGAAAGTGCGGGGGGGAGGGCAGCGCCGATGGCGCTGCACGGGGCAAAGGGGGAGATCCTCTCGAGAGAGAATGGCCCGCTTTTTCGCACGGGTGCGAAGGGGGAGCGGCGTGCGCGCCGCGGCACCAAAGGGGGTATTCTCTTTTCGAAGAGAATACCCCCTTTGAATCCCCCAGAGAAAGGCAAGGGGCGTCCCCTTCGACCCCCGACATTGCCGGTCTGGTGCTTGAAGAGCTGCACGCGCTGCGCAATCGGGCGCGGTGTACATGGCTTCGCCATGAATCCCTACTACTCGTTACCGCTCGCAACCGCGCCTTACTATCGTGAGGCGCGGTTGACGGTAGTTGGGCGGCAGACTGCGTGCGAGGTGGTACTGCTGCGCTCGCCGTGAGTATTAAGAAAACATCCTGCCGTGTGCTTGACAGGGCGGAATGTTTTGATATAATGAACATATAGAAAGAGGGCGCTGCGACAAGCGGTTAGCCTCTAATCAAGTAAATGTACTTAGCAAAAACTAAGAAACCGTCACTTGGCAGAGTGGCGGTTTCTGCTTTTCACAATAATAGTGACCGTAAAGTCTCTAATATGGAATGTGATCCGCATCGTCTCACCCCCTCTCGGAGATGTAGCCAACCGCCTGCCGTTCGTGCAGCGCCCTGTATTTACCGTACTACAGTTTTCAACAAGTTGCAACATCTGTTTCATCTGGCCGCGGCGAGCGCAGCAATGCCGCGTCCGCACGCAGTCCGCCGCCGTGCTATCGTCACTCGCGCCTCACGATAGTAAGGCGCGGTTGCGAGCGGTAACGAGTAGTAGGGATTCGTGGCGAAGCCACGTACACCGCGCCCGATTGCGCAGCGCGTGCAGCTCTTCGAGCCACAGACTGCCAATGTAAGCGGGGTCGAGGGGCAAGACCCCTCGTCCTTTCTCTCGGGGGTCTAAGGGGGATACTCTCTTTTGAGAAAGAGAGTATCCCCCTTTTTATGCACTCCTGCGCGGCGTGGGAAGTCCTCGCCGCTCTGCGAGCGGCATTATTCTTTATTCGCTTCGGGATCGCCCGCCAGCGAATCGAGATACAGATACAGCGGCATCAGCTCGCGGAAGCCCGCGAGGACTTCGTCTTTGAGCTCCGGCGTGAACAGCACGCCTTCGGGATTGTCGTCATAGCCGACGGCGATATTTTTTGCGTTGTACCACGGGTTCAGGAGCTTGCCGACGTCGCCCTTCGGGCGCTTGAACTGCTTGCCGGAGAGCGTGAAGCGGGATTTATTCAGCTTGCGCACGAGCTTTTCAAGCCTTTTGGGGTCGGTCTCGATGCGGCGGCGGAGCTTGGCCATCGTGGCGGGGGAGGCGTCCCAGTAGCCGCAGCCATAGCTGAAGTAGTTCGGTGCGAGCTCGAAATACAGCGCGGGGACGCCCTCGAAGCGCTCGTGCGGGCGCTCGATCGTGAACCACAGGTGGTCCTTATACGGCCCTCTGCCAAAGAGACGGCGAGCGTCGCGGTAGATGCGGCAGACGTGCAGCTTGAGCGACTGCGTGGGATATGCCGCGGCGATCGCGTCGAACAGTTCGCTGCCGAGCTCGCGCATCGGCCGGTCAACGAGCGCGAGGAACTGCTCTTTTCGCGGCAGGAACCACTCGCGGTTGTTGTTGAATTTGATGCCCCAGAGGAACTCGACGGCCTCGGGCGTAAAACCTTGAAACATGATCCACCTCAAAGAAAAATTTGCAACGATGGCAGTATACCACCGAAAACGCGAAAAAAACAAGAGGGATCTCGCACCAGATCCCTCTTGTCTCAGAGGAGCACCGTCCTGTTTTTACCCAAAAACAGGAACAGAAAAAAGCAAAGTTACTTTGTGGCGTGGTCGACCGAGTACATGTGCTCGATGAGGTCGAGCACCTTGTTGGAGTAGCCGATCTCGTTGTCGTACCAGCTCACGACCTTGACGAACGTATCCGTCAAGGCGATACCGGCCTTGGCGTCGAAGATGGACGTGCGCGTATCGCCGAGGAAGTCGGAGGAAACGACCTGCTCGTCGGTGTAGCCGAGGATGCCCTTGAGCTCGCCCTCGCTGGCCTTCTTCATGGCCGCGCAGATCTCATCGTAGGTGGCGGGCTTTTCAAGGTTGACGGTCAGGTCGACGACGGAGACATCCAGCGTGGGAACGCGCATGGACATACCGGTCAGCTTGCCGTTGAGCGAGGGGATGACTTTGCCGACGGCCTTGGCGGCGCCGGTGGAGGAGGGGATGATGTTGCCCGTGGCCGCGCGGCCGCCGCGCCAGTCCTTCAGGGACGGGCCGTCCACGGTCTTCTGCGTGGCGGTGACGGAGTGCACGGTGGTCATCAGGCCATCCTTGATGCCGAAGCAGTCGTTCAGGACCTTGGCGATGGGGGCCAGGCAGTTCGTGGTGCACGAGGCGTTGGAGACGAACTGCATGTCGCTCGTGTAGGAATCGAGGTTGACGCCGCAGACGAACATCGGCGTGTCATCCTTGGACGGGGCGGACATGACGACCTTCTTCGCGCCGGCGTCGATGTGCGCCTGCGCCTTTTCCTTCGTCAGGAACAGGCCCGTGGATTCGACGACGTACTCCGCGCCGATCTTACCCCAGGGCAGATCCGCGGGGTTGCGCTCGGCGAAGACGGGGATCTCGCGGCCATTGACCACGATGCCGTAATCGTTGCTCTTCACATCGGCGGCAAATCTGCCGTGCATAGTATCGTATTTCAACATGTAGGCCAGATAATCGGCGGGGCAGAGGTCATTGATGCCCACGATCTCGATCTCAGGATGGTTCAGGCTTGCGCGAAAGACCATACGGCCAATGCGGCCAAAGCCATTAATACCGACCTTAATACTCATAAAACTTACTTCCTTCCTGCTTATCGGAATATATCGAATGTTTGGTACATTTAGATATTATATAGCAGTAGTTTCGTTTTGCAAGTCCTTTTTTGCAAAAATTCTGTTTTTTTCATAATTTCCACAAATTCCTTGCTTTTTGACCGAAATTTTGCTACCCTCATACTACAACGCTGTACAACAAAACGTTCTAAGCGCGAGCTTACCGCGAAAACACCAATTCTTTCCGCGCAAACTCCGCCTCCCTGCGGTGAATGCTACCGGTAGGAGAACTTTTATTAGGAGACGCTATGCGGGATTATACTGAAGAAGAACTGAAAATGCTGTCGGATGTGCTGCCGAATATTGCATTGCAGCTGCGCACCTCGCTTTCGACGATCTACACGGCGTTCGACCGCATGGCACCGCAGGAGACGCGGGAGAAGGACCCGAAGACTGACCGCACCGCCGCGGCATTTTACCAGAGCTATTACCAGCTCTACCGCGTCATCAGCAATCTGACCGACGCGGGGAACCTGTTTGAGCGCAAGCGCTTCGAGCTCTACGATGACGACATTGTCGGCGTCTGCCGCAGCGTGTGCGCCGAGGTGGACTTCCTTTTTGCGCAGCGCGGCGTGGAGCTCGACTTCCTCGCCGACCGCGACAGCCGCATCATCGCCCTCGACGCCGAGGCCATCCGCAAGCTGCTGCTGAATCTCCTCTCCAACGCGCTTAAATTTACGCCCAAGGGTGGCAGTGTCCGCGTGCGCGTGAAAACGGAGGGGAGATTTGTCAAGATCACCGTGGCGGACACCGGCAGGGGCATGGACAGCGACACGCTGGCCCATTTGTTCGACCGCTTTATGGACGGCGGGCAGAACCCCATGCCGCCGCGCGGCTTGGGACTCGGCCTTCCGATCTGCCAGCGCATCGCGCAGGGCCATGGGGGCATGATCGTCGCGCAGTCGGAGGAGGGAAAGGGCTCGCTCTTTACCGTCTCGCTCCCTGCGGTAAAGGCCGGGCGCGTACAGCTCAAGGACCGCGGCAGCGACTACGCCGGCGGCTTCAACCGCACGCTCGTGGAGATGTCCGACGCGCTTTCGAGCGAGGCATTTCTGCAAAAGTATCTGGATTAAGGGACACAGATGAAGAAAAAAGTTTTGATCGCCATGAGCGGCGGCGTGGATTCCTCCGCCGCCGCGCTTTTGCTGCAAAAGCAGGGCTACGAGTGCGCGGGCGCGACGCTGTCGCTCTGCGGCAACGAGACGGACGGCGCGAGGCGTATTGCCGACGGTCTCGGTATGCCGTTTTACATCTTCGACGAGCACGAGCTTTTTGCGCGCGAGGTGATGGATCACTTCGTCAGCGAGTACCGCGCGGGCCGCACGCCGAATCCGTGCATCGACTGCAACCGCTGCCTCAAATTCGGTGCATTTTTGGACCGCGCGCTGGAGATGGGCTTTGACTACATCGCGACGGGGCACTATGCCCGCGTCGGCTATGACGAAGCGAGCGGACGTTACCGGCTGCTGCGCGGCGAGAGCCGCGCGAAGGACCAGAGCTACGTGCTCTATCAGCTCACGCAGGAACAGCTCTCGCACCTGCTGCTGCCGGTCGGCAGCTTTGAAAAGCCGGAAATTCGAGAGCAGGCGGAGGAGGCGGGCCTTGCAAACGCCCATCAGGCCGATTCACAGGACATCTGTTTCATCCCCGACGGGGACTATGTGCGCTTTCTGCGCGACTATGGCGGCGTGACGCCGCAGCCCGGCGACTTTGTCGACGAAACGGGCCGCGTGCTCGGCCGCCACCGCGGTTTGGAGTGCTACACGGCGGGTCAGCGCAAGGGCCTCGGCGTGAGCGCGGACCGCCCGCTCTATGTGATATCCAAAAATGCCGAAAATAATACCGTGCTGCTCGGCGACAACGAGGAACTGTTTTCCGCAGCGCTGCTCGCCTCGCGCGTGAACTGGATCGCGGGGGAGACACCTGCGGAAAAAGTCTATTGCACCGCCAAAACGCGCTACAGCCAGAAAGAGTGCGACGCCGTCGTCACACCGCTGGAAGGAGGCTGCGCGCACGTCGAGCTCCTCACGCCCCAGCGCGCCGTCACGGCAGGACAGGCCGTTGTCTTCTATGATGGCGAAGAGGTCCTCGGCGGCGGCACGATCGAAAAGGCGTTATAAAAGTGAGAAAAGGCTCCGCGAAAGCGGAGCCTTTTGGCATATTATCGTTCGCTGACATGCGCCTCGCTGCCGAAGATCATGTCGTCCACGTCGCCATGACGGATGTTGTCTTTTTCCTTCATTGTATCATTCCTTTCAGCTTTTCTCTCACCCGGCTATTATATGCGCGAGCAAACGAAAAGTTGTACGAAAAAGGGCAATGGGAATAAAAGGCGTCGCAGACTTTCACGTCCGCAAGGGGTATGCGGCATCCGTAAAGCAGCAAAGCTGCTAACGGCTGCCCAAGCGTCCGCAGACGCGAAATGATCTTAATCGTAAATTCCGACGTCACCGTCGCGGCATTACGATTCCCGCGCCCGTTCGGGCGCACCAATCGTGCCACTTCCTCGAAACCGGCTCGCTTCATCCGCCACTGGCGGCGCTTCGCCGATTTCCATGTGCGTCAGAAAAAACGCCTCTCAGCCCGCAAACGTGCGCACCTTCGGCGCGTGCGCTGCCGCGGGCTGCAATCCCCCTCAAAAAAGCAGCTCTGCAGCTTTTTTTGAAGTTAATAGCGATGGTTTAGGATCTCCACCACGTCCGCCAGCGCGCCGTCCTTGCAGTGGCAGACGATGTGCGCACCCCATTCCTTGACCTCGGGGATGGCGTTTTCGGGCGCGAAGCCGATCTCGGAGACCTCGAGCATCGGAATGTCATTGTTGTGGTCGCCGATGCAGTAGATGTCCTTGCGCGCAACGCCGAGGAGCTTGGCAAGCTTTAAGATCATGCCGCCCTTCGTCGCGCCGCGGCGCGTCAGCTCAAGCAGGTGATCGCTCGAAAAGATGAGCTCGTAGCGTTTTCCCCAGTCCCGTGAGACGATAAAATCGCGCACCTGCTCCAAAAGCGGCTTTTCCTCTTCAAAGAGCAGCTTGATGATCGGCAGGTCCACCTCGCGGAAGTCCTTGACCTCCTCGGTCTTCGCGCGCGTCAGGTGCTCGTGGTTGCGCGTGTAGTCGTTCGGGTGCAGGACGTGGATGCGGCGGTCGTCGTGGTAGATCTCGAAGCACAGGCCGGGGAAGCGCGCGAGCAGCGCGTCGACGTGATCGTAGATGTCTGCGTCTAAAAACGCGGTCTCCACATAGCAATCCTTGTTGAAGTCATAAATGGCCGCGCCGTTGGCGATGACGCAGGGGGCGTTGCAGGGCAGATCCTTGGCGTAGCGGGCAAAGGCGGGCAGTGCGCGGCCGGTGGAGATCGAAAAATAGCCGCCGTTTTGAATGAAATACTCAACTGCCTCGCGGTTGCGCGCGCTCATCGGCGGGATGTCCTCACCGCGCTCCAGCGCGCCCTGCGTATAGACGAGCGTGTTGTCAAAGTCGCTGGCGAGCAGCACCTTGTTGAATTTCAGCATGATGGATCCTCTCTTCTTTTCTCGTTGTTTTTCGACGAAAGTATACCACGGCGCGGGAGAAATGAAAAGGGATGTTTTGCGTAAAGATATCAGCCGATGATGCCGAATTTTCCTTTGATAAAATGACGGTAGTCGGGCTGCTTTTCGGCATTTTCGTATTCATGTTTCATGGTTTGCCATATCCAGGCGCGGAACGGATCACCGGTCTGCGCATAGTGCAGAATGCGCAGCAGCCCCTCCCGCTCTGCGCGGAGAATGGCCTCATAGGCATCGGGGACGAACTCGCACGAGACGACTGCTGCCGCCTCTTCGGACGTGACCGCGAACGGCACGTCGGAAACAGGGGCGGTATTTGCCGGTTCCGCGCCGTAGATATAGCCGGAGACGCCGGCATAGGTCTCCTCCAGTGCGTTGGGGTAGTATTCCTCCAGCCGCTGCACGCCGTCTAAGTCGAAGCCGTAAGGCCCCCATTTTTCCCACCGGCCCGTGTGGACAAAGCCGGTGTCGCGGCAGTATTTTTCAACGGCATTGCTCAGATAGACCAGCACATTTTCCCGTTTCTTCGAAAAATAGACGAGCGGGTGGCCATGGTTGGAGACGTGCGGCGTGAGGACGGTGAGACCGCCGGTGGGGGAGGCATGGTACAGCATGGAAGCAATTCCTTTCCACCTTTTGGCAAAACCGCCGCGAAACAACTGTGCTTCGCGGCGGTTCTATTTCTTTTTTACGCTTCGTTCTTCGGCGCGGGATTTTCGCCGCCCTGACCGCCACTTCTGCGGCGGCCTCTGCCGCCGCGGTGGCTGCGGCGGCGCGGCTTGTTCTCGCCGCCCTCAATCGCGCCCTCGGCTTTCGGCGGGCGGGGCGGACGCGGGGCTTTCGGCGCGTCGGGAGTTTCGCTGTTCGGCTTGCTCTGGCGCGGGGCGCGGCGCTCGCCGTTCTTGTCGGGATTGCGGGGCGGACGTTCGCTGCTCGGCTTATCGCCGCGCGCGGGGCGTTGGCTTCGCTTTTCGGCGGGCTTGTCGCCACCCTTTTGGGGCGTGTTTTCACTCTTCGGCGCGGCGGACTTCTCGCCGCCTTCACCGCTGCCCTTGCCGCGGCCTCTGCCGCCGCGATGCCCGCGGCCGCCGCGGCGGGAACGGCGCTTTTCCGTCTCCTCCTCGTCAGCGGCGGGGGCGTCCGCTTTTGCGACGGGGGCCGTCCACTGTTCGGGCGGCACGATGGGCTTGGCAGATGAGAAGAAGTTCAGCGTCAGCTGCGGCTCCTCCTCCGGCGGCTCCTGATAGCGCTCGGGGAGCGTCGTGGGGAGCTCGATGCCGTCGCGCGAGCCCTTGCCGTTGCGCAGCACATGAATTTCGCAGGTGCGGTAGCGCTTGGGGCTCTCGTTCTGCCCGTCGAGACGCACGAGCACCTGCTCGCGCAGAATGTCGACCGAGCTCACGTTGCCAAGGCCGTCGGGCGTTGCAACAAACGAATCCTGCTTCGGGCAGCGGCGCATCGCGTCCTCGTAGGCGTTCTGCTCGTATTTGAGGCAGCACATGAGCCTGCCGCACGTGCCGGAGATCTTCGTCGGGTTCAGGCTCAGATTCTGCGTCTTGGCCATCTTGATCGAAACGGGGACGAAGTCGTCCAAAAACTGCGAGCAGCAGAAAGGCCGGCCGCAGATGCCGAGGCCGCCGAGCATCTTCGCCTCGTCGCGCACGCCGATCTGCCGCAGCTCGATGCGGGCACGGAACACACCGGCTAAGTCGCGCACGAGCTCGCGGAAGTCCACGCGCCCATCGGACGTGAAGAAAAAGATGATCTTGCTGCCGTCGAAGTTGCTCTCCACGCGCACGAGCTTCATGTCGAGCCCGCGCTCGGCGATCTTCTTCTGGCAGACCTCGAAGGCGTTCTTTTCGCGCGTTTTGTTGTAGGCGTAGGTGCGGTCATCGTTCTCCGTCGCCACGCGCACGAGCGGGCGCAGCGGTTGGACGACGGAATCGTCCTCCACCTCATGGTTGCCCGAGACGCACTGGGCGTACTCGAGCCCCTGCGCGGTCTCGACGATGACGAACTGGTTGGGTTCGACCGTGATGCCGTGCGGGTCAAAATAATATTCCTTGCATCCGCCGCGGAAGCGGACTCCGATTACTTCTGTCAAAGGGTTTCCTCCAATTCAACGGCGAAGCCGCCCAGCGTGGGCCCGACGCCGACGTTATAGGTGCATTTATTGCGGTAGTCCTGCAATAAATCTATTGTGCCGAGTAATTTGGCTTTTGTCAAGCGCGAAGCCAGTGACCGCGCGATGCAAAGATCCCTCTCCGGTACGCTCACGCCGTACTGCCCCAGCAGGGCGGACGAGAGCAGAAGCCGCGTCCCCTCGAAAAGCGAGGACAGGTCGTCGCGCGTGACCTTCTGCGTTTCGAGCTTTGCGAGGAATGCCGCGCGGGACGCGCGCGACCCCTCGGCGATGAGCCGCGCGAGCTCGAGCGCGCGCTCGTCAGGCGCGCCGCCCTCTTCGACGGTGGGGGAGAGCTTGACCTCCACGCAGCGCGAGCGGATGGTCTGGAGCAGAACCGCCGGATTTTCCGCGCAGAAGAAGAACGCTGCGTAAGCGGGTCCCTCCTCCACGAGCTTCAAAAGCACGTTCTGGTCCTTTTCCGTCAGGATGGTGCAGTCCTCGAAAATGTAGACCTTGCGCGCGCCCTCGTTCGGGCGGATGAACGCGTCGGCGCGCATCGCGCGCACCGTGTCGATCGAGAGCTCCTTGTGCTCTGCGTCGCGCACGAACGTGACGTCGGGATGGATGTCCTGCATCACCTTGCGGCAGGCAGGGCAGGCGAGGCAGGGCTTGCTTTCCGCTGTGCACTCCATCGCCGCGGCGGCATAGCGCGCAGCGCTCACGCGGTCGCCGCTGCCGCTGAAAATGAGCGCGTGCGACAGTGCGCCGCGCTTTGCCGCGGCGCGAAGACGCGCCGCCGTATCGGTTTTTGCAAAATCCAAAAGCTCCATTGCCTGCTCCATGCTCTGTACTCTGCGCGCATTTTCAGCGCAAATTTAAAAATAGTATATCGCAAAAGTGCGGCGCTTGCAAGAAAATCCGCGCCCCGCGACGGAAAAACAGAACGATTTTGCGCCAAATTACGTTTTGTGGGAGAAAAACTGCGGAAAGTCGACAAAAATTTCACAACTTGTTATTGAAAGTCGGGGATTTTCTGTCTATAATAATATGGCTTGATAATGATCACATAGCGATACATTTTTAATGGAGGAAAACCAATGAGCAAAAAGTATGTCTACCTGTTCTCGGAAGGCAACGCTACCATGCGTGAGCTTCTGGGCGGCAAGGGCGCGAACCTGGCCGAGATGACCAACATCGGTCTGCCCGTGCCCCAGGGCTTCACCATCACGACCGAAGCCTGCACCCAGTATTACGAGGACGGCCGCAAGATCAACGACGAGATCATGGCAGAGATCATGGAATACGTCGCGAAGATGGAAGAGATGAACGGCAAGAAGTTCGGTGATCTGAAGAACCCCCTGCTCGTCTCCGTCCGTTCCGGCGCGCGCGCTTCCATGCCCGGCATGATGGATACCATCCTGAACCTCGGTCTCAACGACGACGTCGTCGCCGCCATGATCGCGGGCAACCCCGACCCCAACTTCGAGCGTTTCGTTTACGACTCCTATCGCCGCTTCATCCAGATGTTCTCCGACGTCGTTATGGAAGTCGGCAAGAAGTACTTTGAGCAGCTCATCGACGCGATGAAGGCAAAGCGTGGCGTCAAGCTCGACATCGAGCTCACCGCAGCCGACCTCAAGGAACTCGCCGAGCAGTTCAAGGCCGAGTACAAGCAGCAGATCGGCGAGGACTTCCCCTCCGACCCCAAGACCCAGCTGTACGAAGCCATCCGCGCCGTGTTCCGCTCCTGGGACAACCCGCGCGCGAACGTCTATCGCCGCGACAACGACATCCCCTATTCCTGGGGCACTGCCGTCAACGTCATGCCGATGGTCTTCGGCAACCTGAACGACAACTCCGGTACCGGCGTCGCCTTCACCCGTGACCCCGCCACCGGCGAGAAGAAGCTCATGGGCGAGTTCCTGACCAACGCTCAGGGCGAGGACGTCGTCGCCGGCGTCCGTACCCCGATGCCCATCTCCCAGATGGAAGAGAAGTTCCCCCAGGCTTACGCCGACTTCGTCAAGGTCTGCGACCTGCTCGAGGATCACTACCGCGACATGCAGGACATGGAGTTCACCGTCGAGAACGGCAAGCTCTATATGCTCCAGTGCCGCAGCGGTAAGCGCACCGCGCAGGCTGCTCTCAAGATCGCCTGTGACCTCGTGGACGAGGGCATGATCGACGAGAAGAAGGCCGTCTCCATGATCGACCCGCGCAACCTCGACACCCTGCTCCATCCCCAGTTCGATGCGGCTGTCCTCAAGAAGGCTCCCGCCATCGCCAAGGCTCTGCCCGCCTCCCCCGGCGCCGCCTGCGGCAAGATCGTCTTCTCCGCTGAGGATGCCAAAGAGTGGAAGGAGCGCGGCGAGAAGGTCGTTCTCGTCCGTCTCGAGACCTCTCCGGAGGATATCGAGGGCATGAAGGCCTCCCAGGGCATCCTGACCGTCCGCGGCGGTATGACCTCCCACGCGGCTGTCGTCGCGCGCGGCATGGGCAAGTGCTGCGTCTCCGGCTGCGGCGAGATCAACATGGACGAGGAGAACAAGAAGTTCGAGCTCGCCGGCAAGACCTATCACGAGGGCGACTTCATCTCCATCGATGGTTCCACCGGTAACATCTACGACGGCATCATCCCCACGGTCGACGCCACCATCGGCGGCGAGTTCGGCCGCGTCATGGCTTGGGCCGACAAGTATCGCCGTCTGGGCGTCCGCACGAACGCCGATAACCCGCATGACACCGAGCAGGCCGTGAAGTTCGGCGCTGAGGGCATCGGCCTCTGCCGCACCGAGCACATGTTCTTCGAGGCTGACCGTATTCCCGCCATCCGCGAGATGATCTGCTCCGACACCGTCGAGCAGCGCGAGAAGGCGCTCGCTAAGCTCGAGCCGATGCAGCAGGGCGACTTTGAAGCCATGTATATCGCGCTCGAGGGCCGTCCGATGACCGTTCGTTTCCTCGATCCCCCGCTGCACGAGTTCGTTCCCACCGAGGAAGCTGACATCGAGCAGCTCGCCAAGGACATGGGCAAGAGCGTTCAGGACATCAAGAACATCATCGCCTCCCTGCACGAGTTCAACCCCATGATGGGCCACCGCGGCTGCCGTCTGGCCGTTACGTTCCCCGAGATCGCTGCCATGCAGACCCGTGCGGTCATCAAGGCTGCGCTGAACGTCAACGCCGCGCATCCCGACTGGAACATCATCCCCGAGATCATGATCCCGCTCGTCGGCGAGGTCAAGGAGCTCAAGTACGTCAAGGACGTCGTCGTCGAGGTCGCTGATAAGCTGATCGCCGAGGCCGGCAGCTCCATGAAGTACAAGGTCGGCACCATGATCGAGATCCCGCGCGCCGCTCTGACCGCGGACGAGATCGCCAAGGAAGCGGACTTCTTCTCCTTCGGCACGAACGACCTGACCCAGATGACCTTCGGCTTCAGCCGTGACGATGCCGGCAAGTTCCTCGGCGCGTACTACGACAAGAAGATCTACGAGAGCGATCCGTTCGCCCGTCTCGATCAGGCCGGCGTCGGCAAGCTCGTCTCCATGGCCGCCAAGATGGGCCGCGAGACCAACCCGCACATCCACCTCGGCATCTGCGGCGAGCACGGCGGCGATCCCACGTCCGTCGAGTTCTGCCACAAGGTCGGTCTGGACTATGTCTCCTGCAGCCCGTTCCGTGTCCCCATCGCCCGCCTCGCCGCCGCTCAGGCTGCCATCAAGGAAATGTGAGCGATCTTTTGAGCGTTCACAAAGCGGCTCGAAACTTGCAAACCTTTGATGTAACTGCCTTTGCGGGCATCATTGGCTGAAAACAGACAAAAATCCGGTATTGTTCCGTTTGGAGCGATACCGGATTTTTTGCATCTTCTGCGGGGCAGGTTGAGAAAAACTGCGCCATGGAGAGATTCCGTGTGCCGCCGGTACTCGGAATGGCACTCTGAATGGCACGCGGAAGCGGCACTTGGAAGGGTCGGCGGCATCAACGAAAGCGATGCATTGCCTTTGGCATGGTTGTGCGGTACAGTCCGTGCAGAGGTGATGCAGCATGAGGTTTTATTACAGGCGCGGAGGAAAGGGCGCAGCGCCGGAGGGTTTTGACAGAGTCTACACGGAGGTCGATGGGGACGGCAACGTCCTGCGGGAGCTGCTTGCGTATGTGAGAGCGGACGACAGTGTAACCGTGGAGATGGGTGGTGAGCTGGGCGGCACAGCCGGTGCGTTTGTGGAGATGGCACTTGCCCTCTATCGACAGCAGGCAACTTTGCTCTGCAAGTCTCCTAAGATTGACACGGCGGCAGGTCACTGGCAGGCGGTGCTTTCCGACCTTGCGCTGTTGACAAGCAGGGACACCGGAGATGCGGCGCGGCTGTCTCGGTTTATGGAGGGGCTGCACCGGTGCTTCGACCTTGTGGAGAGACGACAGATGACCGTAGCGGAGGTCTGCCGGAAGATGAGCATTGGGAAGACAACCTACTACCGTTATTGGCGTAAGATCAAGAGTGCCCCGCAGAGGGAGCGTCACACAGAGCTTTTTGAGGAATTGCGGACCAAAATAGAAGCAAATGAGTTGAGTATTTCCGCAGCTTGCAGGCAAATGAATATCGGTGCGGGAACGTATTACAGAATGAGGGATCAGTATAAAAAAGAACGCAGCGTTCCAAATGTTCCAAATTCAGAATGATGTGGTTTTGCAGTCAACAGGAGATAGTGATTCGGCAAATTGGGAAGGTATGGAACGACACTATAGGTGAGAAGCCCTCTTAGGAAGCTATTGGGGCTGAAACCCAACACCTTTTATCGTGCAATAGAAAAGTACGAGAAGACCTGTGATCAGGGCCAAAAAGCGCGGCGGACAGAATTGCCGCAGGCCGCGGAGGGGAGGAGTGCATAGCATGACAGCGCTGCAATCGGAGCAGTATAATGGTCAAGTTGAGCGAATATCTGGCCTGACACCTGAACTGTTCGACCTGATGGTGGCAACGGTGAACCTGTTGACAGCATTTGAGGTAAGCTCTCAGAGTTTATTGGACAAGCTGATACTGGAAGACCACAACTCCCAAGATGTACTCTCCTTTATAGTTGGAGAGCTTGAGGAACTGGAGGGCATGGACATTATGAACGCTCCGTATGCTCCTCTTGATATGTAAGATACTTGCTTGAAAAGTTATAAAAATATCTTATTTTAGCAAAAATAGATAATATTTTTTGTGTAGAAGTTTGACAAGTTAAGATTTTTCGCGTTATAATTATGTTGCCCAAAGGCAGAAATTGGGCGGATAATAATGAAAAGAGGATAAAAATATGGACACAAAACCGACTGGTGTGATAGCCATTCCTGACAGGTTTCAGTCAAGAGCCTGCTCTACCTTGATCACATTCTGAAGCCCGAGGACAAGTTCGTGTTTCAGTGCCAGATGTGCGGAAACTGCTGCCGGAACCGGTCAGAAAGCATTTTATTGAGTGGTGCAGACACTTTTCGCATAGCGAAACAACTTGAAATGAGTGTGCCTGCGACGATAGATAAATACACGACATTCGGTATTGGGAAGGACTCAAAATTGCCGCTGCTCTACCTACGGGAGAGGCTGGACGGCAGTTGTAGTTTACTCCGCAAGGGGAAGTGTACAGTGCAGTCTGAGAAACCGGCGGTCTGCGCCATCTATCCGCTGGGCAGAATGGTCATTGACAAGGATCAGCACTACTCTTATTTCACACAGCCAAACTATTGCCCCGGGGATGTTGGACATACAAACGGTGAGGCACTGTCACATGTTCCTGCTGGCGAGGCACAGCGGATTCTGAATGACCCCGCGCTCAAAAGTGCGACCTATTCTCTGGAGGAATGGCTCTCTATGTTTCATATCAGACCGCGTGAAAAGGAACATTTGGCGTGGAATAAGCTGGCGATGACCTGCTCTGATTTTATCAGAAAGGCTATTGAACGGACCGAGCCTGTGGAGGAACGAGCCATCGAGGCCTTGCAGGCAATGTACTTCCACGCTCTGTATACTGATTATCGGATGGACACGGCTTTTCTTCCGCAGCTCCAAAAGAATTTGGCAGGCGTGGAGGCTCTGAACCGAGCCTTTGAAAGCACAACGGGATTTTCAGGTGGAGAATAAAGGAGAAGGGCTTGCGTTTGCTGAAAAATCTCTGTACAATCCAAAACAGAAAGGGGCGTGAGTGCGATGCCGGACTGGCGCGAGGTGACAAATGACACAAAGCTCCGCGTGGCCTTTTATGGGCGCGTCTCCACGGAACACGAGATGCAGGTGTCCGCGCTGAAAAATCAGATACAGTGGTATGAGGAGCTGGCGGAACGGAATCCGAACTGGGAGATCATCGGCTCAGTGACCTCTTATCTGGATCGTGGTATTACGGGTACGCAGGCCAAAAAGCGCCCGAACTTTCTCAGGCTGATAGAGGATGCAATGACCGGCAAGATCGACATGATCGTGACCAGAGAAGTTAGCCGCTTTGCGAGAAATACAGTGGAAACCCTCAACTATGTGCGTGAACTCAAGGAAAAAGGCGTTGAGGTTTATTTTGTCAATGACAACATTCATTCCATCCGCGACAATGACGGTGAGCTGCGGCTTACGCTGATGGCGAGTTTAGCGCAGGAGGAGAGCCGCAAGATCAGCGAACGTGCCAAGGCGGGGCAGTATATCTCCCGCAAAAACGGTGTACTTTACGGAACGAGCCGAATACTGGGCTACACAAGGGTACGCAGCGTACACGACAAGGACAAGGCGGGCAGGATAGGCGACAAGTCCGTTCCTACCTTTGTCATTGATGAGGATGAGGCTGACACCGTGCGGCGGATCTTCCAGCTCTACCGGGAGGGCTGCGGCCTGAAAGAGATCAAGATCACGCTATCGAAAGAGGGACGCAAAAATTCCTCCGGCGAGGTCAGCTGGTTTGAATCCACCATCTCCCGCGTGCTGTCCAATCCGATGTACATCGGCAAGCAGGAGCAGTGCAAAACAGAGATCGTTGACTACCTTACCGGCAAGGCCAAACAGCTGCCGAAGGAGGAGCGGGTACTCGTTGACGGCGACTTTGAGCCGATCATTGACGAGGAGGTCTTCCGCGAGGTACAGGCTATCAAAAACGCCAAGGCAGCGCTTGTCCCCAAAAGGAATACCGCCAGCGGTGCAGGCCGCACTGCGGCGGAAAAGTGGACACAGAAGCTCCTGTGCAGCTGCGGCAGCCGTTTCCGCAGGTATAAGTGGCGGACAAATCAAAAGCGCGCAGCAGACGCATATGGCTATGCTTGCAGCAACAGGGCGGTCAACGGGACAGCGGCGTTTCGGAAAAACAACAAACTTCCGCCGGAAAACGGCTGCGATATGCGGAGTATCCCGGCGTGGCAGCTGGAGCTGATGGGACTGAAGGTGTTTAACGGCCTCTGGAGTGAGCATTTTGACGCGGTGCTGGACACCTTTGACAAGATGACGCCGCAGGATGAGAGAATTGCGGTCAGCACCAAAAGCGATGCCGAGAGGTATCAGACGGACATAGAAAAGCTGGAGAAAAAGATCGACCGCCTGATTGACCTTTATACTGATGAAAAAATAGATCAGGCACACTATGAGAGCAAGTACGCCGCGCTCTGTGGGGAGCTTGCGGAAAAGAGGGAGCTGCTTTCTCAATGCACCTCTCCCATTGCCGGAAGTACGAGCAGAGACGAGCTGAGCGAAGCACTTGCGAGAATGAAAAGCATGGTGGACTTGTCCGGGAGCAAGCTGGACGCGCAGACCGTGCGCTGGTTCGTGGATAAGGTGCTTGTGCGCAGCGACCACTGTTTTGAGTGGCTGGTCAACGTGACCGGAGATGCACCCGTGGCGGAGCCGGTTCTGTTTCCCGTGCGCGGCAGTTCACCGGCAACCACCACGGCTATTGTGACCTACGCCGATGCCGCCAAGAATGCACAGGAGGTCAGAGATCGCTACTACACGCGGGCGTTTACCTTCTATATCCCGTTCGAGACGGCGCAGGCGTTTCGCAGCCGGGACAACACCTTTCTACGCCGCGGTCAGTGGACGGATTTGCTTGTAGAGGTGTATGTCCGCACAAAAAAGCTGTAAATTTTCTCCCGCTTGGGCAAAAAGTATGATATACTCGATTTATTCCTGTGCCGGAGGTGCATCATGAGCCGATATGACGCTGTTGTGAAAATGTGGCAGGACTGGAACGTCCACACCGTGGATGACCTTGCTCTGCGACTGGATAATTTCCGCATTCTGTTTGCCTACAACTCCGGCAAGATCGAGAATGCCGAGATCAACTACCACGATACCCGCGAAATTTTTGAAAACGGCAAGGTCGTGGGCTACACTGGCAGCACCCGCACCCTGTTTGAGCAGCAGAATCAAAAGGTGTGCTACAACTTTTTGCAGGAGAAGATCGTTGCAAAAGAGCCTCTGTCCATTGAGTTGATTTGCGCCGTCCACCGTGCATTGACGGAGGGCACTTACGATGAGCGCCGCTACATCGTGAACGGTGAGCGTCCCGGCGAATTCAAGAAGCACGACTATGTGACCGGCAAAAACGAGGTCGGTTCGCCACCCGATGAGGTAGAGAACGACCTCGCGGAGTTGATTGAAGAAGTCAACGCCATCGGAGCGAAAGCGCCACTGAAGGCAGGGGCGTACCTCCACGCTCGGTTTGAGAATATCCATCCCTTTGCGGACGGGAACGGGCGTGTGGGGCGGACGCTGCTGAACTACTGGCTGATGATCAACGACTATCCGCCCACCATCGTCTATGAGGAGGATCGCCGCGCCTATTATGACGCGCTGCAAGCCTATGACGAGCAGGAGGACTTGACCCCGCTAGTGCAGTTTTTAGAGGCTCAGACGGTCAAAACGTGGTCGCGCAACATGGACAGTAAAAACCCGACACCGCGCAAAAAGCTGAACTCGTTTTTGCTGTGATACTACTGATACAAGACACAAAAAGCAAGCGCCCGCGCGATTTCGCGTGGGCGCTTTATCTTACTGGAAACACATACGACCATTCAATTAAGCCGAAGCCGAAACCGTCCACACAGAGTTTTCTTCGTCGTGTACAACGGTATAGCCCTCGGGAACATACTCTGTCGGGTTAAAGCAATAAGTGCCGCTCTTCAGGATAAGCTCGTTCCCGCTTCCGGTAGGAGATACCTTGCCGCTGGAGAACGTTGCGTTATCAAGCGTGACCTTCGTATTCCCATTGAGCTGAAGGATATTCTGGTCGCTGCCGCCAGCAAATGTGCATTCATTGAAGAACGCGGTACTGTTATAAATCTTAACCTGAACATCGCCGCTGAAGTCTGTGTTGACCACGTTCATTTCATTGACATAGGTCAACTGAATCAGGTATGTGACCTTGCAGTTTTCGATCGTAATTCCACGCATCTTTCCGGCATCGGTGATCCTTGCTACCGTTATGCCATTCAGATTCAGCTTGGAGCCCGCGTCACAGCGGATCCCCGATGTACCCGCTATTATGCCGGCTTTGTCCGCGCTGCTGTCTGTGAACTTAACTGCCTTGCTGATTGCGAGAGAATTGGAGGGGCCTAAATCCAACTTGTGTCCGTTCAGGTCAATCTCCACATCGCCGCCCCGATTGATTTGAGTGTTTGTAATCGTAATATCGTTCTCCAAGATGACCTTTCCGCCCTTGTTTACTGCAGTAGAGAAGGCGCTCTCATCCGTCACATTTATCTGAATCGCGGAGAAATCATAGGACGTGAAGCCGAAAGTACCTTCAGCGGAAGCACTTACCGTTACAGCGGGCAGCTTCTTTCCGGTCTCGGCGGTCCAGCTCAGCTCGCGAACCTTAAACTTACAGTCAGTATACGGAGCCAGAGCAACGGTACTCCCAGCCTTGACCCACCATTCGTGTATCACCGAGCCATCCGGCGCACACAGGTCGTAGCCGTACATCCCGGTAAAACCGTTTTGGGATTCAAACTTATAGTTACCGTTCTCGAGTCCCCTTATGGTCACATTGGGCGTCTTTGTTGTATCGATAGAAACGGTCAAAGCATTCTCCAGCGTCACATACGGTGTCAGCGTATTGCTGCTCGCATCCTCTTTTGTGGAGATGGTAAAAGAGTAAGTTCCATTCTGCGCTGCATTTCGTGCCGTGTTGAGCAGAGAGTACGTCGTTCTAGGACCTACATTTGTACCGTTGACATAGTAGAGACCGTTATAGCCGTCCTTTGGCGTCCACTCCAGTTTGAGGTTGGAGTTCGTTGCAGTGATCCACGCCTCGGTTGCGGATTCGCTGCTGCACGCTGTCCACTTGCCGCGCTGGTTGACCGTATAAGAGGCGGTCAGGCCATTATCGCTGACGGATGCATCCAGATACTCAAGGAAGCGGTACTCACCGGAAGCAAGGTATTTCTCCATGCTGTCGGAGTCAACTGCGGTCGTCCACACGCCATCTTCGCCGGTCAGCCTTCCGCTGCTATGTTCGCTACTTGATGTGCGAAGCCGAAGCACACCCCACACATTGGGTGTCACACCGGTAACACACTCGTCATAGGTCGATTCCTCATTCTTGCTCCATGTAACCGAAGCGGGCGCGTCACCCACTGTGAAAGAAACCTTAAAATCGACTGCCTGCTCGCAGGACGCCAGAACCGTCCTGCCACTGTCATTCTCCACAGTAGTATTGATCCATACGGCAGTATAGTCGCCCGCTTCGTCGACCGGATAGCTCAGCAGCGTCTGTTTGGTTCTGCCAACCTCCACCCAGCTATCATTCTTCTGTAGATAAATATAATACCGTGGGTTGTTCAGTGATTCCGCATTGTGCGGAGCATCCCAGGCAAGCTGGAAGTGATCATTTTTTTGCTCAAAGCGAATGTTGCAGACACGACCCTGAGAGGCATCCTCCGTCTTGGTTCTGCCGCAGACAGCACAGGTGTCACCGTTCCATGTGTGCTCGCTCTTTTCGCTCACCATAGTATGGCCGCAGGTCGCGGCGTACCAGTGGTAGTCTGCATCCGTGCTCCATTCCATCGCAAAGGCGTGACCGGTGGCGGGGATCTCCGTCACGGCGACCTTTGCATCGCAGCGGGAGCAGTGCTTGCTCTTGCTGCCCGTTTCAGTGCCGGTCGCTGCCTTATCAACGGTGAAGTCCGATGCAAAATCATGGCCCAGCGCATTGATATTCTCGGTCTTGGTCTGCTTGCAGGCTCTGCAGGTATAAGTCTTGACGCCATTCACGGTGCAGGTCGCAGCTGTGGTCACTTCACCAGTATCCCAGCTATGCTCGCCTGCGGGTTTGGTGTAGCCGCAGGCGGTGCAGTTTACCGCTTTGGTACAATCTGTATTTTCAGGATAAGCATGAGCCGCCTTTTCTTCCGTCACGTTGCAGCGGCTGCACTTGTGCCAATGACCATCCGCGTCGCTGCTGTAATTACCAGTGAAGTCATGCCCCAAGGGCTTAGTTTCTTCCTGTGCCACAATAACCGTGCCGCATACAGAACAATGCTTGCCCTCGGTCTTGCCCGAGGCAAGGCAGCTTGCTGCAATCGCCTCGTCAACGACTTCGGTGTGGGCGGCCTTGGCTATGCTCTCTGTCTTCGTGTTGGCGGGGCAGTTCTCTACTGTACAGGTATAAGTTTTCACGCCTTCTTCAGAACAGGTCGGCTACTTGGTGACCTCGCCCTGATTCCAAGCATGGGTATGCGGGGTAATGCTGTCCTTGGCATCACCGTTTACGGTGATATTGTCGGTATCATCCGCAGCGATTTTCGTACTGTCGGAATCGGCCTTAATAATAATTTCAGAGCTGCCAGTAACATTGACTACGACATTCTCTGCGTTAACAGGCACTTCCACCTTGTCAACGGTGGCGGAGTTAACATCCACCGGCGCGGTAGCGGTCACGGTTTCAACCTTGCTGCTGCCGTCCACCTTGACCGTGCTTTCGGCCTTGACCTGCTGGATTTCACCACCATTGACAGCCAGCTCCACCCACTCCGTTATGTCCATTGGAACGGTCACGGCGGAAATTTTAGTGCTCCCGCCCTGCACGATGATGTCAGCCAGATTTTCCATGACCGTTGCCAACCCATACAACAGTGTTGGTATTGTGGTTCACAACAACAGTGATGTACTTGTGCCCTTTGCGGTAGCTGGTCTCATCGATGCCGATGTTAACCAACCCATCCAGACGCTTTTCACGCTCTGGTTCGAGATCGTGAAGGCTCCTGGAAATGCAGTTGCCTACTGTCTGCCAGTCGATACGCATGTAGTTTGACACGGCGCTTCTGGACAGGTATTCGGCCAGCCAGGTAACAGTAAGATCAAAGTCTCTGGTAAAGCAGCTTCCCGGGTATGCCCACGGAACAGCCGCTGTTACAATACCATGCTCCGGGCAATGTATCCGATGGGTATCCGCTTCAATTTCAACGAGGATCCCGCCGAAGTCCAGACCGCGCCATACTTTCCTGTTCTTCGCCGGGCGGTCATAGCCAGGGCAGCGTCTGCCGCAGAAAAGACAGTCATCCCTGTGCCATGCACTGGGACGGGCCTTGATCCTGAGGTGAACGACACCATCCTTATCCGAGTAGAAATCGTGGGATTCTACAACGGTGTTCTTGACATTGAGCAGTTGCTTGCATAATGTATTAGCTGAAGCCATCTTGAGTCTTTCCTGTATCGTTGATGTTTGGACGCTGATACTTTACAGGAGCCCAGGTGGCTTTTTCAATATGTAATTGTAGTCAGAGGCTGGGGATGTTTACCCACAATCATGCCCGAAGCCTCTGATTTGAATGCCATTCAAGCGCTCTCCAGGCCGTACTCCGGGAAGCCCTGGACGCACTTGCGCGTGTTAAACGCCACGTCCGCCAGCAGCAGGGAGGCCGTTTTCGCCCCGGCCCCTGCGGCTGTGCCAACGGATCTCTACGATTTCTTTCATGCGCTGTTGGTTTTTCCAGATTTTGGATTTATGTAACCTTACAGTGCACCACAGGCTTTCATGGCCTGCTTCAAATCGGCAATCACATCTTCGGCATCTTCCAAACCCACGCTGAAACGGAAGAATCCCTCCTGATAGATTGCGGGATAATGGGGCAATTTGTCGCTGTTTTTGTCATAGTATACGATCAGGCTCTCCACATCGCCCAAGGACACGGCGTGGGTCACCAAGTGCAGAGAATCCAGGAATTTCTGATGGGCCTTTTCATCACCCTTGATGTCAAAGGAGATCATGCCGGAATACTGGCCGTTCATCAGCCGTGCCGCCCGGTCATGTTGGGGATGGCTCTCCAGACCGGGATACCAGACAAAGCGGACGCCGGGGCAGGTCTCCAGATACTGGGCCACCGCCAAAGCAACGGCGCTGTGCTGCTTCATGCGAAGAGGGGCGGTTACCAGGCCCCGGGCTACCAGCCAGGCGTTGAAAGGACTGAGGATTCCGCCGTAGTTGACCATGGCCAGTTCCTTGAGGCGGTCAATCAGGTCCATATTGCCCAGAACGCAGCCACCCAAAGAGTCACCGTGTCCGTTGATGTATTTAGTCATACTGTGGATTTCCAGAGCCGCGCCGTGGCGCAGAGGGAAGATGCTGACGGGCCCGGCGAAGGTGGCGTCCACGGACAGCAGGGCCCCGCTTGCTTGGGCGATGGCGGCGATGGCGTCCAGGTCGCTGATGCCCGTGGTGGGGTTGCCGGGGGTTTCCACATGAATGAGTTTGGTGTTAGGCCGTACGGCGGCCCGCACGGCGTCGGTGTCCGTGGTGTCCAAAAGGGTGACCTCAATGCCGTACTTTTTAGGCAGGTACTCCCGGAAAAGCAGGTTGGTGGCGCTATAACAGACCTCGGAGACGATAGCGTGGTCACCACTATTTAAAAAGGTGGTGAACACCGCTGCCAAGGCTGCTACACCGCTGGCAAACACCGCGCAGTCCTGGGCTCCAGTGAGGGCGCAGAGCTTATCCTGGAGGACCATCTGGTTTGGGTTCCGATTACGGCAATATATGTTGCTGTGGATTCCGCTCCAGTCTACCGGAGTTCCGTCAGTGGGGATGCGGTAGTTGGAGGTCATGTATATGGGTTCATTGATAGCACCGAAGACGTCGTCCTTCCGGGCACCGCCATGGACGGCAGTGGTTTGGATGTGCAGTTCTGCAGCCATAAGATCTACTCCTGTCCTAAAAATTTGGGAGATCATCTGTTTCCCATCGTGCGCTTATGGTATCATGATTTCATAGAGCTGTAAAACAAATGTTTTTTATATTATCAATCAAGAAAACTGATTGATAGAGAGGGAAAACGCCTTGAAAACCGCCAATCCGCAACAGAGCTCATTTTAGAAAAAGGAACGGCAGGAAATCCAGGACATTTCCGAATTTCCCGCCGGAGTAGCTCGGTAAATATCAGCGGGACTTAGTCGATACGGTCGAGAACGCTTGAAACGCAGTCGATAAAGCCACTGATTTGCGGAGTAATATACTTTGTGGTACAATACATGATCTGAACCTCTTGATACAACTTGCAGTCCACTATGTTCAGAGCCGCCGCCTTTCCACATTTCATGGAGTTTTTAACAACGTAGCGCGGAAGCAGGGTGATATAGTTGCTGCTTTCTACTAACTGTAAGGCCATGTGACAGCTCTGCATTTTCAAAAATTCTTGGATATTAAGGTTCTGCCTGGCGAGTTCCTGGTAAAAGAGGATATTGTAAGGCGCGGTATCTTCCATTAGGATAAATTTTTCCCGGCACAGATCTGAAAGAGAGAGGCCGTTGCGGTGAAAGAGTGGGTTCTGGCATCCCACAACGAAATCCATGGAAACCGGTTTGGAGTATTTGGTCACAAGTTTTCCTTTTTGGAGAGGGCTATCAATTAGGCACGCCACGTCAATTTGGTTTTTCAGCAAGAGCTTTTGAAGTACCGAAGTCGCGTCTACAGCCACTTCGATTTTTACCTTGGGAAACCGTTCGTTGTAATCAAAGACGATTTCCCTGAAGCAGGAATGGAATATCGACTCCACAAATCCCACGCGGATCGTTCCGGTGAGAAGGTTTTCCGCATGAGTAAAGCTCTCCAGCTGCTTCACAGCATGGATAACTTGCTGAGCATAGGGGATCAGCGCGACCCCGTATTGTGTCAGGGAAATATTTCTACCCACCCGGTCAAACAACGGATACCCCAAGTACGATTCCAGATTTTGAATCTGCATACTAACATTGGATTGTGAGTATCCCAGAATCTTGCTAGCCTGCGTGATATTCAGGGTCGAGGACACCTGCAAAAACGTGTTCAGCGTTCTGATGTCAACCATACCGGCCTCCCAAAAAACAATCTGTTTTTCTGATAGATATAATCATAATTATTCGACTTACAGAAGTCAAGCCGCCATATATAATAGGGCCTCGGAAAAGCGTCTTTTTGGAAATCAGAATGAGATTAAGCGGTGCTGATTATGCTATTCTCCTTCGGATGCTATGAAATCCTTATATTCCCTGACGGGGCGCATTTCGTTCAAGTGCCTACCTGGACTATTACAACCAGACAGTGTGCGGCTTTTTCGCGGGGACGGAAAGCCTGCTGACCTGCATGAATGTGCTACTGTTCGTACTCTTTATAATTCTCCTGTTCACGGGACACAGGAGGACTTCGGCTTGCGGCACCTGCGGAAGCGGCTGGGGCTGCGAGGACGGGAAGCGGGGATTTTGCATCCTGGTGAGCCTGCCCATCTGGGAGAAAGAGGAAGCATGATCCGAGTTTTAATTGTGGACGACCAGGAGCTGTTCGGGGAGAGCCTAAAAGTGTCAGCTCGGACATTGAGGTGGCCGGCGCGGCTTCTGGCGTGCAGGAGGCGCTGAAGAATGCCGCCAGCCACCGGACATGGCGCTGATGGATATCCGGACACCCTGGTCACCGTGACGTCAAGGCCTCCCAGCTGATGAAGCAGCGTGAAAGCGCCGGAGCGGTATCCCAAGTCCTGCGCTGTGAAGCTGTTGATGCTGGAGGAGGGCCAATACTCTCCCATGCACTTTCAATGGAAGAAAATGGAGGACAACATCAACCGGGGCGGCGGCTCCATCCTAATTCGGGTCTACCGCTTTGCACCGGACGAAACCTTCGATACCGCCGGCGTCCGGATTTATAAGGACGGTCGTTCCTTTCGGTCCCGGCGGGAAACCAAGTCCGGCCGGCCCCCGGCAAGAACATTTCCATTTATCCCTATCCCTATCACGCCATCACGATTTCAAGGTGGTCCCCGAGACCGGCCCAGTGCTACTGGGAGAGGTCTCCATGTGCAACGACGACGAGAACGACAACCGTTTTTATGAGGAATTGGGCTGCTTCCCGGAGGTTGAGGAGGATGAACCGCCTTACCAGTTGTTGTGTACGGAATATCCGAGAGGCAAAAGAAAATTGAGAGAAGAAACAGTCTGTGCATCTTCTGCCATAGTGGCGCAGCAAAATAAAGAGCCATGCAATTGCAAGACTTCCGAGACAGAAAGTCCCCCGCCTTCCGATTAAAAAGTTCAAAAGGCAGGAGTCTTTCAAAGCTATACGGGACTCGGCAGGTGAACGAAAAGCATGAGATCAGCTTGATGTAAGCAATCGGTATCAATATGATAATATTTGCAGTCGGCGGTTGGAAATGCCGCAGTTAACAAAGAGGCTAATACCTAGAGTGACCGCAACCGACAGGAAGACAGAGGCTAGGATTATCAGCACGGCGATGGCTTTCATAAAACAGCTCACGGCCAGTAGTAGGACGTTGATGAGCGGCAGGAGCACGATTTTGCTGTCGCTTCCAATATCCAATTAGCTGCTGCAACCTGTTTGCACCTGGAAGTTTTGAAGGGCCTCCACCGGTGAGGGACCAGTTTGCACCACGGATGGCCGGCTTTATCTGGGCAGGTCTGAGCCTGGTCGAAGTTGATCCCGCTGCCAATGGTCCGAGCCACCGGCAGGACCATTGGCGGACAACCTAGCTCCCTGAGTTGCCTTACATTTTGGACCTGTTGACAAAGTGGCGCGCAGATCCTTTCTGTGGTAAAATAGTTATAGGAGGGATGCAGCATGATGGGACACCAAAGCAGACAAATGGCAATGCTTTTCGTAGATATAGAGTCACTGATTCCAGAAACCCACCTGCTGCGGAAGATCGAGCGGATGGTATCCTTTGATTTCATCTATGATCTTCTGGCGCCATATTATCCGGCAACAGGCCGTCCATCTGTCGACCCTGTCAGTATGTTCAAAATGCTCTTGATCG
>OLFY01000848.1_pt1 | contig 42926 bp, 39 predicted proteins | sample 1605611 | NCBI WGS metagenome assembly OLFY01 (sample SAMEA3888923, study PRJEB22519) | human gut metagenome | biome: human gut; feature: human-associated habitat; material: faeces | place: Denmark | collected 2011 | reverse complement strand
CGCCAAAAAACTTTGCCCGGGCCTGTCCCTTTCCCGCAGGTTCGGGCATCGTGTCCTGGCATGTACCGCTGGAAAAATGCGGCGAATGCTGCCGGGCATCAGTGCGGTAGCTAATGCGTATGCCAGCCAGCAGCAAAAACGGCAATGACAGAAAGATACAGAAAAGCGGACATGACCGTGATGGTCATGTCCGCTTTTTTTGATGGCAGCATCTCGTCAGCAGAAGGACTGCCGCAGTCCGACAGGCCTTCCGCGCCTGCAAAACGACGACGCGCTGCCGGGGGCACAAGGAAGGAGTCCTTTTCCGGGCCGGCTGAAAAGGCATGCCGCCGTTCCAGCCGGAGCCCATCCTTGCATGAGCCGTTTCCGAAAAAGGTGGACAGGGAGGGCCATCGGGAGCCACCGATACCGGCCTCAGGCCTTACCCGCCACGACGAAGAGGAGGAGGGGTCCGTCGCTTGCGCAGGAGGCTCCGGGTATCGGCAACAGGAGCAATGGCCCCCTGTCTCACAGTCTTGTTTTAGATCTCGCTTTCCGGGATACCGCAGGCCCTGGCCACACCCGCACCGTACGCGGGGTCGGCCTTAGCGCAATGGCGGATATGGCGCAGCTTGATCTCGCGGGGCGCATCGCCCAGGGCGCGGGCCGTATTGCCGAACAGTTCTTCCTGCTGTTCCGGCGTCATCACGCGGAACAGCTTGCCGGGCTGCTCGAAGTAATCGGCGTCATCGCAGGGATAATCCCAGCGGTCCGCGTCGCCGCTGATCTTCAGGGGCGGTTCGCTGAAGTCGGGCTGTTCCTGCCAGGCGCCCGTGCTGTTGGGCTCATAGCTGGTATAGCCGCCGTAGTTGTCGTCCACCCGCATGGCGCCGTCCCGGTGGAAGCTGTGATAGGGACAGCGGGGACGGTTCACCGGGATCATGTTGTGGTTGACCCCCAGACGATAGCGCTGGGCATCGCCGTACGAGAACAGACGGCCCTGCAGCATCTTGTCGGGCGAAACGCCGATGCCGGGCACCAGATTGGCGGGATTGAAGGCCGCCTGCTCCACCTCGGCAAAGTAGTTCTCGGGGTTGCGGTTCAGTTCCAGCACGCCCACTTCGATAAGGGGATAGTCCTTGTGGTACCAGACCTTGGTCAGGTCGAAGGGATGATAGGGCAGCTTTTCGGCGTCTTCCTCGGGCATGATCTGGAAGTACAGGGTCCAGCGGGGGAAGTCACTCTTTTCGATATGCTCGTACAGATCGCGTTGGTGGCTGTCCCGGTCACGGCCGATGAGCTCCTGCGCCTCGGCATCGGTAAGGTTCTTGATGCCCTGCTGGGTCTTGAAATGGAACTTGACCCAGAAGCGCTTGTTTTCCGCATTGATGAGGCTGTAGGTGTGGCTGCCGAAACCGTGCATGTGCCGGTATGAGGCCGGGATGCCGCGATCGCTCATGACCACGGTGATCTGGTGCAGGGCTTCGGGCAGCAGGGTCCAGAAGTCCCAGTTGTCCGTGGCGCTGTGCATGTTGGTGCGCGGGTTGCGCTTGACCACATGGTTCAGGTCGGGGAACTTGAGCGGGTCACGCAGGAAAAAGACCGGCGTGTTGTTGCCCACCATGTCCCAGTTGCCCTGGTCCGTGTAGAATTTGACGGCAAAGCCGCGGATGTCGCGTTCCGCGTCCGCCGCGCCGCGCTCACCGGCCACGGTGGAGAAACGGACGAAGACTTCGGTCTGCTTGCCGATCTCGGCAAAAAGCGAGGCCTTGGTATACCGGGTGACGTCATGCGTCACCGTGAACGTCCCGTAAGCACCGGAGCCCTTGGCGTGCATACGCCGCTCCGGGATGACCTCACGGTCGAAATGGGCCAGTTTTTCCTGGAACCAGACATCCTGCATCAGCATGGGGCCGCGCGGACCGGCAGTCAGAGCATGATTGTTATTGGCTACCGGCGCACCGGCACTGGTGGTCAGGCGGTCTTTTTTATCAGTCATGTGCTTTCTCCCTGGTTTGCGCACCGGGTTGGTGCAGTGGCAGCCTCCCCCCAGGAGGTATCGCAAGGAAAGAAATGCCATGACCGGCATTTTTTGTAAATAGGAATTATTACTATTTAGATATTTTTCTTATTTCCTGCCACGATCCGCGCAGGCACGGCGCCCCCGATACCACGCGGCCAGGGCCCAGCCAGGCCTAATGCTGCAATACCAGCAAGCCGATGCGGGCCAGACGGCCGTCTTCGCTGCCGTGGGCACCGCCGACACCGATACCGCCTACCACCACATTTTCCAGGATGATGGGGATGCCGCCTTCCATCAGGGAAAAATTGGGATCGAGATAGCGGATGTCCGAAGGGATGGAGCCATCCCGTATGCCACGGGCTATGGCCACCGTCTCGCGCTTCTGGGAGGCCGCCGTGTAGGCTTTTTTATAACTGGCGTTGAGCGTATGCACCCCGGCGTGATGGTCGCGCAGCACCGCCAGTATCTGGCCGGAGCGGTCCACCACGGTCACGGTGACGGCATGCCCGCTCTCCCGGGCCTCATGCATGACCACTTCGACCATGGCCTGGGCCTGTTCGCCCGTCAGGACAGGCTCACGCACGATGGCGCCCGCGGTCTCGTTTTCCAGTGTCGCAGCCATGACCGGCATCCCTCCAAGCAGCGTACCTGCCAGCAATACAAGAAAAAAACGTTTGAACATGACTCACCTGCTTTTTTCCATCATATACAGGAAGGCCGAGGGACGTCAAAATGCCCGCTCCCGCCCTTTCCTTTTTGGCGGCGGCCTGTTATGCAGCATTCCGGGATGCGTCCGCACGGATGCCTCCCCTCCCGCTGCCCCCGGACAGCCCACCAAGAAACGGCCGCTCTGCGGCCAGGAGGAATGCCATGTCCAGTGAACCCGGTCTGCCCGCTGATGCCCTGCGCATGGGCCGCATCGGCTACCTCAACGTCCTGCCCATCTATCATCCCCTGGAAGCGGGCATCATCCCCCACGATTTCGAGATCATCTCCGGGCCGCCTGCCGTCCTCAACAACATGATGGCCCGGGGCGAGCTGCACATCTCCTCCAATTCCTGTTTCGAATACGCCATGCGCCCCGAGCGCTACCATCTGGTGGAGGATCTTTCCATCGGCTCCCACGGCAATGTCATGAGCGTGCTGCTCATGTCCCGCCGCCCTGTGGAACAGCTGGGCGGCCAGACCATCCTCATCAGCGGCGAGACCCACACCTCCGTGGCCCTGCTGCGCCTGCTCATGAAGGATCACTACCACTGCGATGTGAACTACGTCACCGGCGCCGTCACGCCCACCCTGGGCACGGACAGGGCCCCCGAGGCCTTCCTGGCCATCGGTGACGAAGCCCTGCGCCTGCGCAACCATCCCGACTATCCCTATCGCCTCGACCTGGCCGATGCCTGGGTGGAATGGACCGGCCTGCCCTTCATCTTCGGCGTCTGGGTGGTCAGCCACGACGCCGTGCAGAAAAAACTCTTCCACAGCGACCCCGGCGCCCTCATGCGTCAGGGCCGGGACTGGGGCCTTTCCCACATGGACGTCATCCTTGACCTCACGGGCCACGGGTGCCCCCTGTCCCGCGAAGAACTGACCGTCTATTACAACGAAGGCCTGACCTTCAGCCTGGGCGAACGCGAACTGCAGGGCCTCAGCCTCTTCTATCGCAAGCTGGCCGACGCCCGCATGATCCCCGGCGTGCCCCCCCTGCGCTTCTTCCATATGTAAGCAAGCTTTTTTGGGGGAAGGAGGGACCTTGCCCTGCTGTCGATGCCCGTAGATCCCTTCGTCGCAACGGGCACGGCCTGCGGCCGCCTTCGGTCGCCGGCTTGCGCACAAAGGTCCCTCCTTCCCCCAAGCCCCCATCCTCCTCCCAACGCGCTTTATGCAGGAGGACGGACTCCCCGGTATAACGCCGGACAGTCACCATTGCCGGTCCCCCGACAAAATGGCCCAAACAGACGGCTCTCTGACAAAGAGGCGCAGCCCATGATAGAAAACGCGGAAGGACTCTGCCCTCCGCGTTTTATGCTGATCATCAGTTCCCAAACGCACACTGCGTATGCAAGGCACGCCATACGCACCAAGAACAAGAAAAGGAAGGCAAAATGCCTTCCTCTTCCAGTCTTTCCGGTCCACGGGCCGTTGTCCGCTCCCCGCCGTCCAGCGACGGGGACCTGCGGCCCTACCTAAAAAAGTTTTTTGGAAGGGGGTGCGGGGGAGAACCTTTTGTCCACAAAAGGGTTCCCCCGCATCTCTCCCTCCTCACATACTATTGCGGTGCGGCGGCGCTGCTGTCCTTGTCGCCCTTGCTGGCACGCAGGCTGAGGTACAACGGCTGGGCCGTGGCGCGACCGGAGAAGATCTCTTCCACGGAAGCGGCCAGGGCATGGGGCAGGACCTCGTCCACATGGTCCACGAAGACGATCTCCAGATCTTCCAGCACCTCGGCGGGCACTTCCTTAAGATCCTTTTCGTTGTCATGCGGCATGAGGACCTTCTTGATGCCGCTGCGGCGGGCAGCCAGCAGCTTTTCCCGCAGACCGCCGATGGGCAGCACGCGGCCGCGCAGGGAAATTTCGCCGGTCATGGCCACGTCGTTGCGCACCGGGATGCCCAGCAGGGCCGACGTGATGGATGTGGCCAGGGTGATGCCGGCCGAAGGGCCGTCCTTGGGCGTAGCGCCGTCAGGCACATGCACATGGATGTCCACCTTGCGATGGAAACGCGGATCAAGGCCCAGGATCTCGGCGCGGGAACGCACATAGGTCAGGGCCGCGCGGGCGGACTCGGTCATCACGTCGCCCAGCTGGCCGGTGATGACCACCTGCCCGGAACCGGACATGAGGCTGGTCTCCACCATCAGGATCTCGCCGCCGCGCTGGTTGTAGGCCAGACCGGCGCAAACGCCCACCTGCGACTCGCTCTCGCGTTCCTCATGGCGATACTTTTTGACGCCGAGGAAGGAAGCCAGGTTCTGGCGGGAGATGCTCACGCACTTGTCCAGATCGTTGTCCTCCACCAGACGGATGGCGGTCTTGCGGCACAGGGCGGCGATCTCGCGCTCCAGATTGCGCACGCCCGCTTCACGGGTGTAGGAGCGGATGATCTCCAGGATGGCGCCGTCGGACAGCGCGATGTTTTCCGGCTTCAGGCCGTGTTCCTTCACCTGGCGCGGCAGCAGGAAGTTGCGGGCGATCTGGCGCTTTTCCGTCTCCAGATAGCTGTTGAGCTCGATGATCTCCATACGGTCCAGCAGCGGGGCCGGGATGGAGTCCAGCGAGTTGGCCGTGGTGATGAAGAACACCTTGGAAAGATCGTATTCCAGATCCAGATAGTGATCCATGAAGGTGTTGTTCTGTTCCGGGTCCAGCACTTCCAGCAGGGCCGAGGCCGGGTCGCCCCGGAAGTCCGAGGTCATCTTGTCGATCTCGTCCAGGCAGAACAGGGGGTTGCTGCTCTTCACCCGCTTCAGGGACTGGATGATCTTGCCGGGCAGGGCGCCCACATAAGTACGGCGGTGACCGCGGATCTCGGCCTCGTCACGCACGCCGCCCAGGGAAAGGCGCACATATTCGCGCCCCGTGGCCCGGGCCACGCTCTTGGCCAGCGAAGTCTTGCCCACGCCTGGCGGGCCCACGAAGCAGAGGATGGGACCGCGCAGGCCGTTGGAAAGCTTCTGCACGGCCAGATATTCCAGGATGCGGTCCTTGGGCTTTTCCAGACCGAAGTGATCGCCCTCGAGGATGGCACGGGCCTTTTCGATGTCGATGTCGATCTCTTTGAGGTCGTTCCAGGGCAGATCCAGCAGCCAGTCCACGTAATTGCGCACCACGGTGTATTCCGCGGCCGAGGGCGGCATGCTGCGCAGCTTGCGCAGCTCGGACTGGCAGCGTTCGCGGGCCTCCTGCGGCATGTTGCGGCCTTCGAGCTTCTTTTCCAGCTCGTCCACTTCCGCCTGGGGATCGTCCTCGCGGCCCATCTCCTTGTTGATGGCCTTGAGCTGCTCGCTAAGGTAATACTCGCGCTGGTTGCGCTCCATCTGCACCTTGACGCGGTTCTTGATGCGTTTTTCCACCGAGGCCAGGGCCACCTCGCCCTGCAAAAGCTCGTATACGCGCTCCAGGCGCTCGGTGACGTCGGCGATCTCCAGCACTTCCTGCTTTTTGCGGTAATCCACCTTGAGGTGGGGCACCACGGCGTCGGCCAGCGGCCCAGCATCACGCAGGGCCATGATGGACATGAGCGCTTCCTGGGTCAGCTTCTTGTTGTTCTTGGCGTACTCTTCCAGCGCTTCCTGCACGGTACGCACCAGGGCCTCGCGCTCTTCGGGGCGGCTCTCGCTTTCCGGCACGGTGCAGAGCATGGCCATCAGGCAGTTGTCCTCTTCGCGCAGTTCCGTCCAGCGGGCACGGTGCAGGCCCTCGAACAGCACCTTGATGGTGCCGTCGGGCAGGCGCAGCATCTGCAGGACCTTGCAGACGACCCCCACGGGGCTCAGGTCATCGGCGCCGGGCTTCTCCACATCGGGCTCGCGCTGGGCCACCAGGAACATCTGCTTGTTGTAGCCGGACTGGGCCAGTTCGATGGCCTTGATGGAGGCTTCGCGCCCCACGAAAAGCGGCATGATGGTACGCGGCAGCATGACCACTTCGCGCAGGGGCATGACCGGCAGTTCGGCAAAAAAGCGCGCTTCGCGCTGGAATTCGGACATAGTGTACCTCGTAAAAGGGCCGCGCGGGCGGCCCGCTCAGCCGTCGGGACGGCCGGGCCGGATGGCCCCGGTATATCGTTGAAAGGGGAAGGATCCCTTTTGCCTGCGGCAAAAACGGATGCTTCCCCCCTTTCAGATCTTGTGACAGCCTGCCCGGGGGCAGGCCCCGGCAAGGTGCGACCGGCAGCAGCAGGCGGGAGCGTCTCCGCACCGTACGCCCATGCCGGAGGCCGGGCTAGTTCAGGCCGGTATCGGCGGCAGCGCCTTCGGCGCTTTCATCATACAGCAGCACCGGCTCCTTGCCCTTTTCGATGACGGCCCGGTTGATGAGGCATTCCTTGACACCGGGCATGGAGGGCAGGCGGAACATGATGTCCAGCATGGTGCGCTCCATGACGTTGCGCAGGCCGCGCGCGCCGGTCTTGCGCTCGATGGCCCGGGCCGCGATGGCCTTGAGGGCATTGGGCGTGAAGCGCAGCTGCACGTGGTCCAGTTCGAACAGTTTCTGGTACTGGCGCACCAGGGCGTTCTTGGGTTCGGTCAGGATGCGCACCAGATCGGCCTCGTCCAGGTCGTCCACATGGGTGATGATCGGGATACGGCCCACGAATTCGGGGATCAGGCCGAACTTCACCAGGTCCTGGGGCTGGATCTTTTCCAGCAGCTCGCCCAGGGGCATCTCCTTCTTGGAGCAGACCTGGGCGCCGAAGCCCATGGAGCTACCGCTCATGCGGGAGCCCACGATCTTGTCCAGGCCCACGAAGGCACCGCCCACGATGAACAGGATATTGCTGGTATCCATGCGGATGAATTCCTGCTGGGGATGCTTGCGGCCGCCCTTGGGCGGGATGTTGGCCTCGGTGCCTTCGATGATCTTGAGCAGGGCCTGCTGCACGCCTTCGCCGGACACGTCGCGGGTGATGGAGGGGCCGTCGCTCTTGCGCGAGATCTTGTCGATCTCGTCGATGTAGATGATGCCCTTGCTGGCGGCTTCGATGTCGTAGTCGGCATTCTGCAGGAGCTGCACCAGGATGTTCTCCACATCCTCGCCCACGTAACCGGCTTCGGTCAGGGTCGTGGCGTCGGCGATGGCAAAGGGCACGCGCAGCACCTTGGCCAGGGTCTTGGCCAGCAGGGTCTTGCCGCTGCCGGAGGGACCCACCAGCAGGATGTTGCTCTTTTCCAGCTCCACGTCGTCGCCCAGGGCATCGGCGAAGAAGACGCGCTTGTAGTGGTTGTGCACGGCCACGGAAAGGATCTTCTTGGCCTCGGTCTGGCCGATGACGTATTCATCCAGGCGGGCCTTGATCTCCTGCGGCGAGAGCAGGCGCTCGTCGGCCTCCTCCACCTGCTGCTGGACCTTGTCGCGGGCGATGATGTCGCCGCAGGCGCGCACGCAGTTGTCGCAGATGCAGGCGTTGTCCTGCACGATAAGGTTGTTCACCTCCAGCTCGCTGCGTCCGCAAAAGGAGCAGCGCAGCGGTTCCTGTCCGGAATTCTTGCTGTTGGACATAGACTAGTTTTTCTCCGTCATATCGCTGCGCGATACCAGTACCCGGTCGATGATGCCGAATTCGAGGGCCTGTTCGGGGGTGAGGAAATTGTCGCGTTCCGTGGCCCGGACCACCTCGTCATAGCTCTTGCCGGTGTTCTCGGCCAGCATGGTGTTCAGGCGTTCCTTGATGCGCAGCATCTCGCGGGCGTGGATGTCCACATCCGTGGCCTGGCCCTGGAAGCCGCCCAGCGGCTGGTGGATCATGATCTGGCTGTTGGGCAGCGCGTAGCGCATGCCCTTCTGCCCGGCAGCCAGCAAAAATGCCCCCATGCTGGCGGCCCGGCCCATGCACACCGTGCTGACGGGCGCGGTGATGTAACGCATGGTGTCGTAGATGGCCAGACCGGCGGTCACGGAGCCGCCGGGAGAATTGATGTACAGGTTGATCTCCTTCTCCGGATCCTGGGATTCCAGGAACAGGAGCTGGGCGCAGACAAGGGAGGCCACAGTGTCGTTCACTTCGCTGCTCAGCAGGATGATGCGATCCTTGAGCAGACGGGAATAAATATCGTAGGCACGTTCGGAACGGCCCGTGGTTTCGATGACCATGGGGACGAGGGACATGAAAACCTCTCTGTGAGTTAAACCGTATAAATTCGACGCCGCCGCGACGGAAGAACCGCCGCGGCGTACGTCAAAAGCGGACGACGAAGCGTCGCCGGAAAGATGCGGGAAACATCTGCACCATGGTGCAGACATCGCTCGCTTTAGTTGTTTTCTTCAGTCTTTTCAGCAGCCTTGGGCTCCACTTCCTTCACCTGGGCCTTGGCGTAGATGGCGTCCATGGCCTTGTCGGCCAGGATGCGGTCACGCAGGGTGAAGATCATGCCGCTCTTTTCATAGGCTTCGCGAACCTGCTTGAAGTCTTCGCCGCTGCGCATGCACAGCTGGTAGAGCTGGGCGTTGACTTCCTGCTCGTTCACGTCCAGGCCTTCCTTCTTGGCGATGGCCAGCAGCAGCACCTGCATGCGGGTGATCTCTTCGGCCTGGGGCTGGACTTCCTTCAGCAGTTCTTCTTCGGTCTTGCCCAGGGAATCCAGGCTCTTGCCCTGGCGTTCCATGCGAGCGCGCATGTCGGCCAGCAGGGTGCGGGCCTGCACGTCCACCATGCTGGGCGGCAGTTCGAATTCCACCATCTTCACCAGCTTGTCCAGCATGGACTTCTGGGCGGACCCCTTGTTCAGGTTGTAGCGGCTGGAGCGGTAGCTTTCGCGGATGCCGGCCTTGAGCTTTTCCACGTTTTCCACGCCCACGGCCTTGGCCAGTTCGTCATCCACGGCGGGCAGCTGACGTTCCTTGATGGCATGCACCTTGACCTTCATGGTCACGGTCTTGCCGGCCAGGTCCTTGGCCAGGAAGTCTTCGGGGAAGGTGATGTCGCCTTCGGCTTCGCAACCCAGCTTGATGGTCTTGACCAGGTTTTCGAAATCTTCCAGGGCCTGCTTTTCGCCCAGGGCCAGATCGAAGCCGTCAGCCTTGATGCCTTCCAGGGGCTGGCCGTTTTCGTAGGCGCAGAAGTCGATGTTGGCCACCTGGCCGTCCACGGCCGGGCCGTCACCGTCCACGGGCACCAGCTTGGCGCGGTCGCGGCGGATGCGTTCCACCACTTCTTCCACTTCAGCGTCGTCCACGATGGTCTTTTCCTGCTCCACTTCCATGCCTTCGTAGGGAGGCAGATCGAAGGTGGGCAGCACTTCGAACTCGATGCTGTAGTTCATGCCCTTGCCGCGTTCCATGACAGGCTCGCCGTCCACCATGTTGATGCCGGAGACGGGGGTCACGTTCAGCTTGGACATCACTTCATTGATGTGCACGTTGACGAGGTCCTGGCGGGCCTCTTCGTAGATGCGGTCGCGGAAACGCTGTTCGATGACGGAAGCGGGCACCTTGCCCTTGCGGAAACCGTCAATCTGCACAGACGTCTTGTACAGGGCGACAGCGCCCATGATGGCGGCTTCCACTTCCTTGGGATCAGTGGTGATGGCAACCTTTTTCTTGACCGGGGACAAATCTTCAACAGTATATTCCACGAGGCGCTCCTTTAACGAAAAGTCTCTTTTTTCCGCCGCGCCCCGGGGATGCCCCGAAGACGACCGCGACCTGGGCCGCACGGCAGTTCTGTGAATGATGATGCGGCGCAAGGCACGCATCATCCGGCATGGCGAGGGACTCGCCAGCCACGACAATCGCTTCTCATAGCCCAAAGAAGGGCGGATTTCAAGCGGCAGGGCGCCGGTCTCCCGACAGCTCTCTGCCGTCAAAGATAAGCACGGAAGCGTGCCGGTCAAGATGGAAAGCGTTCCTTTGCCGAAACGGGGAAAAGGAGGAGGAAGGCCCTTAGGCACAGGCAGGGGGAGGCCAGAACCGTGCCGCGGTCTGCTGCGGCATCGCCCGCTGTGGCCCGGAAGGGGACGGCTCAAGGGCAGCACCGACCCGTCGCAGACTGTGGATGGACTGGTCGTCGGCTCTATGACGAGGGGGACTGCCGCCTGCGACATCGCCGGGACACAGGATGTCCCTGCATTCCGCTGGCAGGGCATGGGAAAAGCGCTTTCCGGAGAGTCAGATAAAACAAAGACGTCCCGCAGCCATGCCGGGGACGTCCTTGCAAATTCTGGTGCGAGAGACGGGACTTGAACCCGTATGGATAAACCGCTGGATTCTAAGTCCACGGTGTACTCATAACATATAGAGATACTTGATTCCTTTTTCATGGTTGCCGCAAACTGGGCACGCCCCGCAACCATGCCGCAACCACAAAGCAACCACACATAACATACTAAAATATCACACGATATAAGACTGGAGCCCTAAGTGAATGAAGGGTTTCAGTCTTATTTTTCGGCTTCGTTCTGAAAGCCTTCTCCGTAGTCCCCGAACCCCGACCTACGGAGAAAGCACATGGCCTACACCAAGGAAGCCATCGAACGTGAGCTGGCCCTCGAAGAAGAGATGTTCAACCGTGGCAAGGACCGCTTCTTTGCCAACATCGCCCGCCTCAAGGAGCAACGCAACGAAGGCGGCACCACCTACGGCAAGATGCTGCTCAAGCGTGGCATCGCTCCCCTCGCCGCCGCCATCACCGCCTTCATGGAGAAGGCCAACAGCGGCACTGCCGGGCGCAGGCACATGGCCGTGGCCCTGCTCAAGGATATAGCCCCCGACGTGGCCGCCTTCATCACCCTGCGTACCGCCATCGACACCCTCACCTCCGAGCCCATGCTCCAGAACGTGGCCGTGCGTGTGGGCCGCGAGATAGAGGCCGAGCTGCGCCTGACCAACCTCAAGCAGAACGACGCCGACCGCTACGCCATGACCCAGCGGTACATCCAGGGCCACAAGTCCCGCAAGTATCGCAGCACGGTGCTGCGGTATGCCTACGGCAAATCCACCACGGTGGACTTCGAGCCGTGGCCCCTGGCCCAGTGCCTCCATCTTGGGCAGAAGCTCATCGAGCTGGCCATCGACAGCACCGGCATCTTCGCCATCGAGCTGACCTCCAACAAGGTCCGCAAGGGCAACAAGGACATGGCCGCCTACAGTCTGGTCATGACCCCGGCCCTCAAGGAATGGATGGACGACCACCTCGAATCCCGCTCCATCATGGCCCCCGCCTACATGCCGACCCTCATCCCGCCCAAGCCGTGGGAGGGTGCCTGCGGTGGCGGCTACTACTTCCAGGCCATGCGCCCGCTGTCTCTGGTGAAGACCGGGAACCGGGACTACCTGCTCACGCTGGACAAGAAGATAGCCAACAACGAGATGCCCTCCGTCCTGCGGGCCATCAATGCCCTGCAAGACACGCCGTGGCGCGTGAACAGGCAGGTCTATGAAGTGGCCGACCACTTCTGGAACGACACCAACGGCGACGTGGCCGACCTGCCCCCGCGTGATGGCTACCGCCTGCCTCCCTGCCCTGTCTGCGGGGCCGACATCACGGACACCGCCTCGGCCCGCATCCCCCATGCCTGCCTCGACAGCCTCTCCGAAGAGGAGCTGCGGCGCTGGCGTCGGGCCGCCGCCATCGTGCGGGAGAAGAACATCTCCTGCATGTCCCGCAGGCTGGGCATCGCCAAGACCCTGCATCTGGCCGCCCGTTACAAAGACGAGGCGGCCTTCTACTATCCCTACCAGCTCGACTTCCGGGGCCGCATCTATGCCGTGCCCGCCTACCTCAACCCGCAAGGCACGGGTCTGGCCAAGGCCCTGCTCCAGTTCGCCAAGGGCAAGGCGCTGGGCAGCATGGCCGCTGTGAAATGGCTGGCCATCCACGGCTCCAACTGCTTCGGCAACGACAAGGTGAGCCTCGACGACCGTTACTCGTGGGTCCTCCAGCATCAGGACGACATCCGCCTGTGCGCCGAAGACCCCTACGACAACCGCTGGTGGACGGAAGCCGACGACCCGTGGGGCTTCCTTGCCTTCTGCTTCGAGTGGCAGGGCTACCTCGACGAGGGGCTGGCCTTCGTCTCCCATCTGCCCATCGCCATGGACGGAACCTGCAACGGCTTGCAGATATTCTCGCTCATCCTGCGCGACGAGGTGGGCGGCCATGCGGTCAACCTCACCCCCACGGACACACCGCAGGACATCTACGGCATCGTGGCCGCCAAGGTGAAGCTGGCCCTCGAAGCCCAGGCGGCCAAGCCTGTGGACGGGGCCGATGTCTTCGCCAAGGGGGAGACCGAGAAGCCCATGTACAACGAGACGGTCTGCGCCCACTTCCTGCTGGGCCTCAACATCAGCCGCAAGATGACTAAGCGGCAGGTCATGGTCCTGCCCTACGGCGGGACCTTCGACAGTTGCCGTGAATACACGGAAGCCTGGCTCAAGGAACAAGCCTACGCCGATTCCACCATGCCCATCGAGATGCCCAACGGCTATACGCTGCGCTCAGTGGCCCGCTATCTGGCGGAACTCATCTGGGATGCCATCGGTGCCACGGTCATCAAGGCCCGCGAGGCCATGACCTTCCTGCAAGACACCGCCGCCGTCCTCAACAAGGCCGACCTGCCCATCCGCTGGACCACGCCCGTGGGCTTCCCCGTCCAGCAGTGCTACCGCGAACAGAAAGGCAAGCGCGTCAAGACCAGGATAGGGGATTCCCTCATCTACCTCACCCTCAACGAGGAGCAGCCCGACAAGCTGGCCAAGGCCAAGCAGAAGTCGGCCATCTCTCCCAACTATGTCCACTCGCTGGACGCCTCCGCCCTCATGCGGACCGTGTGCTGCTGTGCTGATGAAGGCATCCTGTCCTTCGCCATGATTCACGACAGCTACGGCACCCATGCCGCCGACAGCGAACGTCTCGCCGCCATCCTGCGGACCACGTTCGTGGGCATGTTCGGCGGCGACGCCAACATGCTGGAGCTGTGGAGCCGCGAGGTCATGGCCCCGGTGCCTGCCGCTGTCCTGCAAAAACTGGACGGTCTCCCGGCCATCCCCGCCTTCGGGGAACTGGACGTGGAAGCGGTCAAGCGTTCCCTGTTCTTCTTCGCGTAACATTATATAATAGAGCTGACCCCGTGCTTCACCTTGTCGTGAGGCGCGGGGTCTTGGCGTTTCAAAGCTGGTGGGACGAAAGTGCCCATTACCAGAGAACACACACCAATGTGCTGATTACCAGAATAAAACAGCCGACCGATTAGGTTGCACTAAGCGGAAGATGGCACCCCACTTGGACCGATTAGGTTGCACTAAGTGGAAGAGTACTTCCCGGCTTGGGGCAATTAGGTTGCACTAAGTGGAAGAAGAGCATCGCTCTTGTCCTCACATCACAACAAAGGAGACCCAGCACAGGAATGTTCACCACCATCGTCACCCCTGAGAACGTCACCCAGCAACTCCGCGACCTCACCGCCAACTGTACCACCCGCGATGCCGCCCAGTGCTGCATGGCCGTGGCCTCCGCCATCCAGACCCATCCCGACCGGGGCGCACGCCTCATGGGCCTGGCCGCCGCTTTCCTCCTGGCCGCCGAAGCCTCCGGGCTGCCGGTGCCCGACCTCATGGGCTATGCCCGCAACTGCATGAACACCGCCGAAGGCAAGCGCCCTGAGTTCGCTGCCGTCAGCACCTACATCGAGAAGGAGATTCTCCATGGCTAACACCGAGAACGACAAGAACAAGAAACCCAAGCAGCACACCACCCCCAAGGCCGAGGCCCTGTTCGTCCACATCGTGGAACCGGACCACGGCACCAAGGAGTTCCCCGACGAAGAGGGCTCCTTCACCGTCACCCTGCGGATGCCGGAAGAGCAGGCCCGGCGTTTCCTCGATTCCCTCAACGAGGAGCTGGAAGAAGCCCAGGCCCAGATGGAGAAGGAGTTCGCCTCCCTGTCCGTGGCCACCCGCAAGAGCCTGAAGCATCCCACCTTCGTGATGCCCGGCACCGAAGAATATGACCGCGAGACCGAAGAGCCCACCGGCTACATCCTGTTCCGCTTCAAGACCAAGGCCAAGTACACCAACAAGCAGGGCAAGGTCATGGACCGCAAGGTGGCGGTCTTCGATTCCATGCTGTCCCCCGTGAGCCTGAGCGCCGAGCCCGGCTGGGGTTCCATCATGCGCGTCTCGTTCACGGCCCGCCCCTACTTCGTCAACGGTACCGGCAAGGCCGGCCTGACGTTCTACCTGAACGCCGTCCAGATTCTCAAGCTGAATGCCTCCGGCGAACGCTCCGGCACCGACTACGGCTTCGCCTCCGAGGACGACGGCTTCACCGCCGACGACATGCCCGCCGACCAGCCCGTCGCCCCGGTGACCGGCGGCAGCGAGGACACCCAGCCCGATGAAGTCCCGTTCTAGCAGTCCCCTGAGCGCGAAGGTCAAACGCTACAAAGCGTGGGCCGCCGTGCGGAACGACACCGGGTTCCGCAGCCAGTTCGAGGCCGACGTGTCCCGGTCCCTGCCCGACGATGCCGCCCGGTACGAAGCCGGGCGCATCCCGTATACGGTCACGACCACACGGCACTACACCCCGGACTGGCTGCTGCCCAGGCAGGCCATCGTCCTCGAAGCCAAAGGCCGCTTCACGCTGGAGGACAGGAACAAGATGCTCATGGTGAAGGCCCAGTATCCCAAGCTGGACATCCGCCTCATCTTTCAGCGCCTCAGCCAGAAAGTCACCAAGACCATGACCGTGCAGGACTGGTGCGACAAGCACGGCTTCCCCTGCTGCAAGGGGCCTGCCGTCCCTGACGCATGGCTCAAGCACAAACCCACCGCCGCCGGGAAGAAGGCCTTCGCCGCCCTCTTCCCGCAGGTGGCCTGATTGGAGGAGACCCGTCATGTACAGGCATGAACAGGCAGAACAGTCATCCTTCATGCAGCATGAACCCTGTCCCGCCTGTCGCTCCCGTGGCGAAGACGCCAAGGGGAACAACCTTGCCCGCTACTCCGACGGGCACGGGTACTGTCATGCCTGCGGATACTACGAATCAGCCGAAGGCGAGGGCACGGCCGGCAAGCCCGGTGCCACCAAGGCCCACCCCACGTTCGAGGCGCTCCCCTGCGACATCCTCCCGCTCAAGCAGCGCGGCATCGACGCCGCCACCTGCGAGAAGTTCGGCTACGGCATCGGTCGCTGGGGCAAGGAGAAAGCCTGGTGTCATGTGGCTCCCTACCGGGATGCCGAGGGCCGGGTGGTGGCCCAGCACATCCGGCTGGAAGGCAAGGACTTCAAGTGGCTGGGCGACAGCAAGGACGCCCTGCTCTTCGGGCGCCACCTCTGGCGCTCCGGCGGCAGGCGGGTCATCGTCACGGAAGGCGAGATAGACTGCCTGACCATCTCCATGTTGCAGGACAACAAATGGCCCGTGGTCTCCCTGCCCAACGGGGCCAGCGCCGGGGCCAAGGCCATCCGGCAGAACCTCGAATGGCTGGAGACCTTCGAGGAGGTCATCCTCTGCTTCGACATGGACGAGCCGGGACGCAAGGCGGCGCAGGAATGCGCCATGCTCCTGACCCCAGGCAAGGCCAAGATTCCCTATCTGCCCTGCAAGGACGCCAACGAATGCCTGGCCAAAGGCAAGACCAAGGAACTCATCAGCGCCCTGTGGGACGCCCAGCCCTACCGGCCCGACGGCATCGTCGCCGGTCAGGACCTCTGGGACAAGGTGCGCCAGAGCCCGCCCAAGGGCTACGGCATCCCCTATCCCCAGCTCAACGACAAGCTCCACGGCCTTCGCCTTGGCGAGCTGTACCTGTTCACCGCAGGCTCCGGCATCGGCAAGTCCACCATCGTCAACGAGATAGCCTACCATCTCAAGATGGTGCATGGCCTGCCCCTTGGCGTCATCGCCCTGGAGGAATCCGTCTCCCGCAACCTCCGCCGCTACCTCGGCATCCATCTCAACAAGCCCCTCCACCTCCCCGAAGTCCACGAGAGCATCCCCGAAGCCGACCTCAAGGCCGCCTTCGATGCCGTGACCGGGGACAACAAGTGGTTCGCCTATGACCACTTCGGTTCCTCCGACATCGACAACCTGCTGTCCAAGCTCCGCTACATGGTGGTGGGCCTGGGCTGCAAGGTCATCGTGCTGGACCACATCTCCATCGTGGTCTCGGCGCTGGACGAGGCCGGAGGGGAATCCGAGCGCAAGGTCATCGACAAACTGATGACCAAGCTCCGTTCCCTCATCGAGGAGACCGGGGCGATGGTGCTGGCCGTGGTCCACCTCAAGCGGCCCGACAAGGGCAAGAGCTTCAACGAGGGCCGGCAGGTGAGCCTCACCGACCTGCGCGGCTCCGGCTCCCTGGAGCAGGTGAGCGATGTGGTCATCGCCCTGGAGCGCGACCAGCAAGGGGACGAACCCAACCTCTCGGCAATCCGGGTCCTCAAGAACCGTCCCATCGGGGAGACAGGCCCGGCAGGTGCAGTGACCTACGACCCGGAGACGGGCCGCCTCACCCCGGCGGACGGGGAGAGCTTCGGCTTCAGCCAATACAACGACAACCAGGAACAACAGGAGTTCTGAACATGACGAACACCGAGAACACCACGGACATCATCCCCAACGTAATCTTGAACCCGGTCAACGGGAAGAAGATTCCCACCGTCTCCAGCTTGCAGGTGGCGGAGATTTTCGGGAAGCGACATGACCATGTGCTGCGTGACATCCGGCAAGTTTTGACGCAAGTACCTGAAATCTTCATCAAATCCAATTTTGGGGTCTTTGAGTATCCCGTGAGACGGGGCTTCGGGACAGAGATGGTCAAGGCCTACCTGCTCTCCAAGGATGGCTTCACCCTCCTGACCATGGGCTACACCGGCGAGAAGGCCATGAAGTTCAAGGTGGCCTACATCGACTGCTTCAACGAGATGGAAGCCCAGCTTGCCAACCGTGTGCCCGACGACCCCACGTCCCTGGGCCTGCCCGACTTCCGCAATCCCGTGGAGGCGGCCAAGGCATGGGCTCTGGCCATCGAGGAGAAGCAGGAGGTGGAAGGCAGGCTGGCCATCGCCGAGCCCAAGGCCGCCGTCTACGACGAAGTGGTGGCTCCCAATGTCCTGACCCTGACCGACTTCTGCCGCCGCCTCGAAGGCGTCAACATCATGGCGGTCAAGCGTTCCCTGTGCATGGCCAATGTCTTCTATGTGGCCCCGGATGGTGGCTACCGTGTCTATGCCCGCTACCGTGACACCCACTTCGCGGAGAAGTTCGACAAGGACTACGGCAGCCGGACCTTCCACGTCCTGCCCGAAGGCCAGAAGCTCCTGACGCGCCTGTACCACGAGGGCAAGCTCATCATGAAGAAGGGCTTCACCGCCCCTTCCAGGGACAAGGGCGTCTCCCATGCAGCGTGAGCTGTATGATGGTCTCGATACCGGCTGGATACCCACTCCCGATACGCCTGCCCTGCTCTTCGACATAGAGACGGACGGCCTGCTGGATTCATGCAGCAAGGTCCACTGCATCTGTGCCAAGGAGTATCCCGGCGGCAGGACCTATTCCTTCGGACCGGGCCACATCGAGGAGGGGCTGGAGCTGCTGGCTTCGGCCCCTCTCCTCGTTGCCCACAACGGCCTGTGCTTCGACAGCCCTGCGCTGGCCAAGCTCTATCCTGATGTCCACCTCCCCGAACAGCTCTTCGATACCCTCACGGCAAGCCGCCTCATCTGGACCAACCTCAAGGACCTGGACTTCGAGCGCCTCCGCAAACAAGCCAGGCGCAAAGGAGGCGTCCCGTTCCCGGCCAAGCTCTGTGGCAAGCACAGTCTTGAGGCGTGGGGCTACCGCCTCGGCGAGTACAAAGGGGAATATGGGAAGAAGGAGGATGCCTGGGCGGCGTGGTCCCAGGAGATGCAGGACTACTGTATGCAGGACGTGGAGGTACTGGACAAACTCTACCGCCTCATCATCGAACAGGACTACAGTCCCGAAGCCCTGGCCATCGAGCATGAGTTCCAGAAGGTCATCTTCCAGCAGGAACAGGACGGAGCCCCGTTCGACGAGCGGGAAGCCAGGACCCTCTATGCCTCCCTCTGCGCCAAGCGGGACGACATCAAACGCACGCTGTGCGAGATGTTCCCGCCCAAGCGGATGGAGGAGGTCTTTATCCCCAAGGTGAACAACAAGACCCGTGGTTATGTGAAGGGGCAGCCCTTCATCAAGGTCCGGTATGTGGAGTTCAACCCCGGCAGCACCCAGATGATTGCCGAGCGCCTCGCCGAAGAGTACGGCTGGCAGCCCTCCGAGTTCACCCCCACCGGCCTGCCCAAGGTCGATGGCGACACCCTGGGCTCCCTCGACTACCCACCCTGCCCCCTGCTCTGTGAGTACCTCGAACTCACCAAGATAATGGGGATGCTGGCCGACGGGAACAACGGCTGGCTCAAGCTGGTGCGCGACGGCAAACTCCACGGTCGCGTCATCACCTGCGGGGCCGTCACCGGAAGATGCACACACAACAGCCCCAACCTGGCCCAGATCCCGGCGCACGGCACCTACGGCCATGCCTGCCGCTCCCTGTTCCGCGTGGACCCTGCCCGGCCCGGATGGGTGCAGGTGGGGGCCGACGCCAGCGGCCTGGAGCTGCGGATGCTCGGCCACTACATGGCCCGCTATGACGGCGGGGCCTATGTGCGGGAACTGCTGGATGGTGACATCCACACCGCCAACCAGAAGGCCGCCGGGCTGGCCACCCGCGATAATGCCAAGACCTTCATCTATGCCTTCCTCTACGGAGCGGGCGACACGAAGCTCGGCTCCATCGTGGAACCCTACGCCTCCCCGGCACGACAGGCCCAGATAGGCAAGCGCCTCAAGGCCAAGTTCTTCAAGGCCATCCCGGCCATCAAGTGCCTCATCGACGATGTGCAGGCCGCCGTCTCGGCCCGCCCCTGGCTCTATGGCATCGACAAACGACGCCTGCACGTCCGCTCCAAACATGCGGCCCTGAACACCCTGCTCCAGTCCGCCGGTGCCGTGCTGGTCAAACTGGCCACGGTCATCTGCAACAAGGAAGCCAAGGCCCGCTTCGGCTGGGTCCAGGGCAGGGATTATACCCAGATACTCCACGTCCACGACGAGGCCCAGTTCCAATGCCCGGCGGAACATGCCGAGGCCCTGGGCAAGCTCTTCGTGGAATCCATCGAGATGGCCGGACGGCATTTCGCCATGCGCTGTCCGACCACAGGCGAATACAAGATAGGCAACAACTGGGCAGAGACCCATTAAACCAAAGGATACCCCATGCTCGAACAGTTCTCCCTCATCCCCGTCACCCGCACCGTCGCCACCCGTCGCGAACATCCCGATGTCTCCCTGTTCTTCACCAAGAAGGGCGACCTCGTGTTCCTCTTCTCCCCTGAGTTCCTGGCTTCCGACGACCACATGCTGGCCCTGGGCTCCAAGGTCCTGTGCGGCTACGCCGCCAGCTCCGGCGAGTTCCTCATCACCCCCGCCGAAGAAGGCCAGAGCAATGCCCGCACCATCGGCAAACGCCCCGGATTCAAGGGCGCGGGCCAGCTCGTCATCCCCTGCCGCAACCTGCCCGAAGGCATCACGCCGTGGGAAGGCCGCATCACCGCCGCCACCACCTGCCATGAGGGCAGCGTCGTGGTTGATGCCGCGATTCAGCCCCTCCAGTAGGGCATCCCTCTCTCCCCTCCCGTGCCCCGCCGCCCGGCCTCATAGGGCGGCACTACTTTTTTCAAAGGAGCAAACATGAGCCTCTTCATCAACACCGGCAACAAGGCCCCCATGTCCATCGACCTCATCGAACTGAGCCTCAAGACCACCTGGGCCGCGTTCACGGACGCCGTGGCCAAGGCCGAGGATGCCGGCGTCAGCGTTACCCTGTTCAAGAAGGACGAACTGGACAGCCTCAAGGACATGGAGCTGTCCAACATCCGTAGCCTGAAGCTCGGTGCCCACATGGACCTGAACGTCATGTAGGAGGGCCGGATGAAAGTAAAAATCCTAGATGAAGTCGGGAAGGAGACGGCCTTGCATGGCCTCGGTCTTTCCTTCGGCATCACCTCCCGTGCTTCTCCCTTTGCCATCATGTTCGACAAAAACCTGCACGACCGTATGATGCATCGGGCCGAGAAGCTGTCCGGCCTTGGCGGAGGTCATGACAAGTTCCTCCGCATGTTTCTGGTGGACCTGCTCATCACAGCCCCCCTGTACTGGTGGAAGCAGTTCGACACCTACAAAGTTGGTACGGTCACGCAATCCGAATCCACCATGCACACCCTCATGAAGTCCCCCATCTCACAGAATATGTTCGAGGGGGAAATCAGTCCTGTCTTCATCAAGACCCTGGAGGACTTCCGCCTGGCCGGGGACTTCGATGCCCTCAACCGCCACCTGCCCCATTCCTTCTTGCAGACCCGCGTGGTCTCCACCAATTATGCGGCCCTGCAAAACATCATCAGGCAGCGACAGAACCACAAACTCCCTGAGTGGAGCCTGTTCGTGGAAGAAATCCTCAAGCACTGCGAATATCCCAAGCTCCTCTGGCCTGACCGTCTCCGCAAATCCTAGCAAAAAGGTTTGGTTGCACTAAGTGGAAAAGAAGAAAAAACGTGTCCTGCTCATCGACGCGGATGTCCTTGCCTATCAGGCATGTGCAGGAACAGAGAAAGTCATCTGCTTCGACGGGGACAATTGCTTCCCCATCGGCAGCCTTACCGAGGCCATGTGGTCCTTCTCCTACCGTATGGAGTTCATCAAGGACACCCTGGGGACGAAAGACGCCATCCTCTGCTTCTCCGGGGATACCGGGGAGAACTTCCGCAGGGGGCTCTATCCTCCCTACAAGGCCAACCGTGTGGGCAAGCCCAAGCCTGTGGCCCTCTCCGCCCTGCGTGACAGCATCATCAACGGCAGCGGCGAGACGGTCATGCGCGAGCCGACGCTGGAAGCTGACGACCTCCTGGGCATCCTCTCCTCCCGTCTTCGTACCGACGACACGGAGACCGTGGTTGTCTCCATCGACAAGGACCTCCGCTCCATCCCCGGCCTGTTCTTCAACATCGGCAGGCCGGACGACGGCATCCAGGAAATCACGCAGGAAGAGGCCGACCGCTGGTTCATGATGCAGGCCCTCATGGGCGACATGACCGACAATTACCCCGGCTGTCCCAGGTTCGGCCCGGCCACCGCCGCCAAGGCCATGGACGCCGTGGCCCCCACCCCCGAAGCCATGTGGCCCGTGGTGGTGGCTGCCTATGCCAAGGCCGGGTTCGGTGAAGACTACGCCCTGACCATGGCCCGCCTGGCCCGCATCCTGCGGGACGGGGAATACGACTTCAACACGAAAAAGGTGAACCTATGGGAACCTCCTGCAATGAGCTAGTTTGCTGCGAACACTGCGTCTATGCCGGACGCAAGGGCCACGAAGAGCCCTGCAAATGGTGCAGTTATTATTCCGATTTCGTCCTCGACATCCGGCGCATCACGCCGCCCGCCTCCGCCACCTCCTGGCGAAAGGCCACCCCTGCCCCCGCTCCGGCGGCCAAGCCCGCCCACTACAGCGGCATGGCCGTGGATGTCATCGACTTCTGCCTTCGCAACGGCATCCCCTACCCCGAAGGCAACATCATCAAGTACGTCTGCCGCTGGCGCAAGAAGGGCGGCATCGCCGACCTTGAGAAGGCCCGCGACTACCTCGACCGCCTCATCGCTCACGAGAAGAGCAAAGGAGCTGCCCATGTCTAAGCATGACGACGGCCTGGCCATGCTGGCCCGGTTCATGACCGCCATGGAACAGCCCGTCTCCCAGGGCTGGGACGACAGGAGCGGTGCGGAACTGGGCATGAAGCTCATCGCCGAGGAAGCCTGCGAACTGGAACAGGCCTTCCGGGGGCTTTGGGGGGTCGCCCCCCTGCCCGCCGCCGAAGGCCGGGCCAACTTCGTGAAGGAGCTGGCCGACCTCATCTACGTTTGCTACTGGCTGGCCGCCCGCCTGGGCATCGACATCAACGAGGCCCTGCGCCTCGTGCATGAATCCAACATGTCCAAGCTGGACCCGGAAACGGGCAAGCCCCTCAAGCGGGCTGACGGCAAGGTCCTGAAAGGCCCGGCCTACCATGCCCCGGACCTCGGCCATGTGGTCAGGTCCGTCCCTGTGACCCTCAACTAGGAAGAAGCCATCATGGAACAGAACCAGAAGGAAAAGCAGCCCACCCTCTACGTCATGCTCGGCCTGCCGGGCGCGGGCAAAAGCACCTATGTGGATGCCCGCCTCGTCCCCCAGGGCGTGCAGGTCATCTGCCCCGACGACCTCCGTGCCGCCCACGGCCACCGCTTCTACGGTCCGCTGGAGCAGCAGATTCACGGCATGGCCTACACCTTCGCCCGCGCCCACATGCTGCGCGGCCTGGACGTGGTGGTGGATGAATGCACCGTCCGCGCTTCCTATGTGAAACGCTGGAAGCGCCTGGCCGAAGACATGGGCTATGCGCTCAAGGTCATCCACCTGACCACCGACCACACCGTCTGCACGGAGCGCCGCCGCGAGAACACCCCGGACTTCCCGCTGGAAGTCATCAGCATGAAGGAATCCAGCCTGAAGCTGAACATGCCCGACATCCTGGCCTGCCTTGGCCCCGATGAATACATGGAGGTGTAATGTCCGGTCCCCTCCTCCTCGCCCAGTCCTTCGACCCGGCCTTCGTGTCCCTGCTCGAAAAGCTCCGCAAGAAATACCCTGCGGAGCTTTTCTCGTTGACGGGCATCGCACCGGAACAGCTCGACATCGACTTCATGAGCCGCCAGTTCTTCCGCGCATCCAACCGCAAGGGCTCGGCCACGGCTGACCACAGCATCGACCCCAACGCCAACGTCAGCGGTCGCGGCGTCATCACCTTCAATTACGAGGTGCCCAAGCCGTACATGAAGCTGAACTCCCTCTACAACCTGTGGCGCACCCTGTGCGAGCAGTTCACGATGGAATCCGCCGACGCCGCCATCGAAGCCGAGATATGCGGTGCCATCTACATCAACGATAGCTGGGACATCGGACGCCCCTACTGCTTCAACTACTCCATGTACGACATCGCCCTGGAGGGCCTGAAGATGGGTGGCCGTCTCAACATCGTCCCGGCCAGGGGACTGTTCACCTTCCTGCGTCATGTGGAGCAGTTCACGGTCTATGCCGCCAACAGCACCCTGGGCGCTACCGGCCTGGCCGACCTGCTCATCGTCATCTCCCGCTATGTGGATGACATGCTGGACACCGGCTACGACAACCACATCAAAGTCGGCGGCGAAAGCCGGGTGTGGACCTATGTGGCCGAACACCTGACCTCGCTCATCTACACGCTCAACTGGGAGTTCCGTGGCAACCAGAGCCCGTTCACCAACGTGAGCGTCTATGACGATGGCTTCCTGGGCCAGCTCGTGCCCGCCTACGTCATCAATGGCAAGGCTCCTCGTATCGAGACCGTGAAGAAGGTGCAGGACATCTTCCTCTCCTGCTTCAACCAGGTCCTGGAACGGGACCCCGCCACCTTCCCTGTGGTGACGGCCTGCTTCTCCCTGGCCGAAGACGGCAAGGAACTGGCCGACCCCGCCTTCGTCAAACGCATCGCCGAACACAATTTGAAATTCGGTTTCATTAACATCTATGTGGGCGAGACCAGCACCCTTTCGTCTTGCTGCCGTCTGCGGTCGAACATCAACGACCTCGGCTATGCCAATTCGTTCGGGGCTGGCAGCACCAAGATCGGCAGTCTTGGTGTGTGTACTCTCAACCTGCCCGCCCTTGCGCGGGATGCTTCCGCAGAGACCGCCGGCAAAGACAATGAGGCCGCTGTCCGGGAGATGCTGGAGATGGTGGGTGCCATGACGCAGATGGTGGGTTTCATCAACCACGCCAAACGCTGCTTCATCGCCGACCGTATCGAACGCGGCAGCCTGCCGCTGTACACGCTCGGCTATATGGAGCTGAAGCGCCAGTTCTCCACCTGTGGCTTCACCGGCCTGTATGAGGCCGTCCATATCCTCGGCTACGACATGCGTGAGCCGGAAGGCCTGGAGGTCGCCAAGCGCATCCTTGAGCGCATCAACCAGACCAACGGCTTCCTGACGGAACTGCTGGGCACCCCCCACAACATGGAGCAGGTCCCCGGCGAATCCAGCGCCGTCAAGCTGGCCAGGAAGGACAGCCTCCGTGGCTGCAATCCCGAAGGTTGGGAGCTGTACTCCAACCAGTTCGTCCCCCTCTGGGAAGAAGGTGTGGACCTGCTGGACCGCATCCGCATCCAGGGCGAGCTGGACGGCTACTGCACCGGCGGGGCCATCTGCCACCTCAACGTGGCCGACCGCATCGAGAAGCCGGAGACCATGGAAGCCCTCATCCGCCATGCGGCTGCCTCCGGCGTGGTGTACTTCGCCATCAACTACGCCATCAACCGCTGCCTCGACGGTCACATGACCGTGGGCCACGGCGTGGACTACTGCCCCATCTGCGGCAAACGCATCACCGATACCTACACCCGTGTGGTGGGCTTCCTCACCAACACCAAACACTGGAACGCCACCCGTCGCGAACACGACTGGCCGCACAGGACGTTCCTCAAAACCAAGGAGCAGACAGCATGACCATGTGCCTTCTCACCTTCATCGGCGCTTTCGCCGGTTTCATCGCCGCCGAGGCCTTCCTCCGCTGGTGGGACAACCGCCCCAAGAAGATGGTCTAGGCCGTGGACGGCATCATCTGTGCCATCTGCGGCGTCCTGATTGGTGTGGCAATCGCCATCTTCTGGGCCTTTCTTCTGATTGATTTTGAAAACACCGGGAGGCGTGGATGATTCGCATCATCGGCTCTGAGATAAACCTGCGCCACCGTGCGCTGGAAGTGTACGTCTCCGGCTGCATCCGTGACTGCCCCGGCTGCCACAACCCGGAGGCCCAGGCCTTCGGCAACGGGATGCGCTGGGACAAATGGCTCACGGCCAACCGCTACAAGCTGGCCACCGGCACCTTCCGCAACGTCTGGATTCTGGGGGGCGACCTCCTGTGCCAGCCGGACCCTGCGGAAGCGGAGGAGTTCCTGCGCTCCCTGCGCCGCATCATGCCTGAAGAGATGGACCTGTGGTTGTGGACAGGGGCGTACAGGAAGGATGTCCCCTCCTCTGTGCTGCGGCATATCGACTGGCTCAAGACCGGTCCTTATGTCCGTGAACTGCCGGAAAAATCCGTGGCCCTGCCCGACGGTACGGACCTTGCCCTCGCTTCCGAAAACCAGGAGTTGTTCCGTGTATCCCCCCCTCGTCCCCTCGGCTAAGGCCAAGGTCCAGACCCTCGATGACCTTCCCCTCACGGAAGAACTCGTCGAGGGCCTGGACAAGCTCGTGCCCCACCGCTGCCCCACCGCCTCGCAGAGCGAGCGGGAGATATGGATGTACGCCGGCAAGCGGGCACTGGTCGATGCTCTCCTGGTCGCCTACAAGCGCCAGAAAGAGAAGCCCCTCCTCTAACCCTCAACCTGCAAGGAGCTATCGTGTGTAGCAGCAGCATTTTCGGTGGTGCCCCCAGCAAGCCCAAGGTGGTGGAGGCCCCGCAGCCCCAGGTGGCCGCCACCCCGCCCCCGGCGGAAGAAGTGGCCGAGGCCCCTGTGGTGAACGAAGGCGCCAAACGCCAGAACGCCAATACCGCCAAGCGCAAGGGCACCTCCGCCCTGCGTATCAACCTGAACGTGGGCGGCGTCGGCGGCGGCACAGGAGGCGGCACCAGTGGCCTCTCCATCCCCCGCTGATACCGGCCAGACCTCCCGGTCCCGTTACGAGGCCCTCTCCATCGACCGCCAGCCCTACCTCGACAGGGCGCGTGACTGCTCCGCCCTCACCCTCCCCTACCTCATCCCCCGTGACGATATGCCCGATGGCAAAAAGCTCCCCTCGCTCTACCAGAGCGTGGGGGCCAACGGGGTGACGAACCTCGCCTCCAAGCTCCTCATGACCATGCTCCCGCCCAACGAGCCCTGCTTCCGGCTGCGGGTCAACAACATGGTCATGGAGAAGGAGGTCGAGGAAGAGGACAAGGATTTCCAGACCAAGGTGAACAAGGCCCTGTCCCGCGTGGAGCAGGCCGTGCTTGCCGACATCGAGGCCACCTCCGACCGCCCTGTGGTCCACGAGGCCAACATGCACCTCATCGTGGGCGGCAACGTCCTGTTCCACAACGACCCCAAGACGGGCCTGCGGATGTTCCCCCTGTCCCGCTATGTGGTGGACAGGGACAGCGCCGGGACGCCCATCGAAATCATCGTCAAGGAGAGCGTGAGCATCCGCGCCCTGCCCGAATCCTTCCTGAAGGACCTCCAGGAGATGGAGGGCGAGACGGGCCAGAACGTGACAAAGCTCCTGGAGGCCCGCTCCGGCGATGACGAGGTGGAGATATTCACCCACCTGCGCCGCACTCCCAGGCTCTGGAAAATCCGGCAGGAATGCTTCGGCAAGGAAGTCCCCCGCTCCACCGGGAGTTACAAGGTGGACGAGTGCCCGTGGTTCCCCGTCCGCATGTACAGCATCTCCGGCGAGAACTATGGCCGCAGCTTCGTGGAGCAGCAGCTCGGCGACCTGACCAGCCTCGAATCCCTCAACCAGGCCATGGTCGAGGGGGCCATCGTCTCCTCCAAGACCCTGTTCTTCGTGGAGCCCAACAGCGTCACGGATTCCAAAGCCGTGGCTGAGGCCGCCAACGGCGACGTGCTGGAAGGCAGCGCCAACGACGTGACCAGCCTCCAGGTCCAGAAAGGGGCCGACTTCCAGGTGGTGGCCGCCAAGATTCAGGCCCTCGAACAATCCCTCAAGACCGCCTTCCTGATGATGGACGGTATCCGCCGCGATGCCGAGCGCGTCACGGCAGAGGAAATACGCATCATCGCCCAGGAGCTGGAGGCCGGGCTCGGCGGCGTCTACACCACCGTAGCCCAGGAGTTCCAGCTCCCCTACATCCGCAGCCGCATGGCCGCCATGTCCAAACAGCGGCGCATCCCCGAACTGCCCAAGCAGCTCGTGGCCCCTGCCATCGTCACCGGCTTCGAGGCCATCGGGCGCGGAACGGACAAGAACAAGCTCATGGAGTTCCTCCAGGTGGGCGCGGGGACCTTCGGGGAATCCTTCCTCAGCATCCTCAATCCCCACAACGCCATCGAGCGCCTGGCTTCCGCCATGGGCATCTCCACCGAAGGCCTCATCAAGACACCGGAAGAGATGCAGGCCGAGAGCCAGCAGGCCCAGCAGACGGCCCAGGGCCAGATGATGATGGAGAAACTCGGCCCTGAGATAATCCGGCAGGGCGGGAACCTTTTGAACCAATCCCAGTAAGGAGACATCCATGCCCAACGAACACAAGCAGGCAGCCCAGGAACAACAGCCCGTGACCGCCCCCGCCAAACAGGCGGAGCAGCAGCCGGCCCAGCAGGCCGGACCCGGCGTCAAACAGGGCAAGGCCCCCCAGCCCGCCCTGACCCTGAGCCGCCCCGCCACCTCCGCCAAACACGACACGGCCAGGAAGACCGGGGCCGTGCCCATCGGCACCTCCGGCACCCTGTTCGTCGTCCACAACTAACAACGCCAAAAAGAGGGAAACATGAGTGAGAACATCGTATCCAGCGTCGAAGCCCCGTATGACGTGGCTGGTCCCGAAGCCCCTGCCGGTACTGCTGCCGACGCTGCGAAGACTGACAAGGAACTGCCTGCTGGTGCCGGTGATGCTCCTGTGGCTGAAGGTGGCGACGCTGCCGCTGCGAAAGCTGACGACGCCCCCGCCGACGGCACCGACGACCCAGCCGACGAACAGGAGGTCCTGGAGCGCATCGCCAAAGCTCCCAAGGAAGACGTGGCTGCGGCCCTGAAGGACAACGGCCTCGACTTCACCAAGTTCGAGCGGGAATACATCGCCAACGGCGACCTGAGCGAAAGCTCCTACAAAGAGCTGGAAAAGGCGGGCATCACCAAGAAGCATGTGGAAGCCTACCTGCGGGGCAACGAGGCCCTGATGCAGCAGACCATCACCGAGATAACGGACATGGCCGGCGGCATGGAAGGCTACCGCAGCGTCATCCAGTGGGCCGCCGACAACCTGCCCGAAGAGGAAATCACCGCCTACAACGAGGCCATGAACAGCGGCAACAAACCGCTCATCAAGATGGCCGTGTCCGGTCTGGTGTCCCGCTACCGGGCCTCGGAAGGCTCCGAGCCCGAACTGGTCAAGGGCCGCGCCCCTGCCGCCCGCTCCGGTGCCGGTGCCGGTTTCGCCTCCAAGGAAGAGATGGTGGCCGCCATGCGCGACCCCCGTTACGGCAAAGACAGTGCCTACACCCGCGAGGTGGAGCGCAAGACCGGGGCCTCCACGTTCTTCGGTTACTAGGAGGTGGTCCTCATCAGCATCATCCTCACCGCAGCCCTGGCCTTCGACGGCCCTGACCTGCTCACCATCACCAAACACTACGAAGGCTTCAAGGCGCACCCTTATCTCTGCCCCGCCGGGGTCTGGACCATCGGCTACGGGCATACCGAAGGCGTGAGCAGGAACAGTCCTCCCGTCAGCAAGACGGAGGCCGAACAGCTCCTCTCAAGGACCTCACCGAGGCCGCCGTCGCTGCCATCAAACATGCCGGTCCCGCCCTGTCCCAGAGCGCCTCGCCAGAAGAAGCCTACCGTCGCCTCGTTGCCCTCGCCTCATGGACCTTCAACCTGGGCGAAGGCAACCTCAGCTCCTCCACCATGCTCAAGCGCATCCGCGTCCTGGACTGGGACGCCGCCGCCAACGAGATGCTGCGCTGGGACAAGGCCACCGTCGGCGGGCGTACCGTCGCCCTGCCCGGCCTGACCAAGCGTCGCAAGACCGAGGCCCACTACTTCAGGACCGGCAAGGTCCTCCTCTTCTGACCATCGAGCCCCACAGGAGGAAAGGAACGTCATGTGGACCTTCCTTGCCCGGCTCGGGGCTTCCCTCATCGGCAAAATCCTGCCCGACAGGAGCGCCGTCAATCAGGCCCAGTCCCGCATCAATGAAGCGGAAGTGGCCGGTGCCCCGCCCTCCCGGCTCCGCCTGTGGCGCAGCTTCCTCGGCTGGGTCCTGGCCCTCCTGTTCACCTGGGAAGTCCTTGGCCGCCTCATCATCGTCCCCGTCTTTTTCCCCCAATGGGGAAAGAGCCTGCCCCCTTCCAGCCTCGACCAGGTGATGTCCCTGCTCATGTACATGCTTGGCGTGGGCTTCTAACCACCAACCCAAGGAGCAAGCCGTATGGCTGAGAACCTGACCCTCTCCCTCCCCGGCCAGAAAGCCCTGTCCGGCGAGAGCGACGCCCTCTTCATGAAGACCTTCACCGGCGAGGTGATGACCGCCTTTGAAGAGCGCAACGTCATGAAGGACCTGCACCGCATCCGCACCATCGACCATGGCAAGTCCGCCAGCTTCGCCCTGCTGGGCAAGGCCGCCGCCCGCTACCACACCCCCGGCACCGCCATCCTCGGCAGCAACAAAATCGCCACCGAGGAACGCACCATCAACATCGACGACCTGCTCATCGCCGACGTGGCCATCTACGACCTGGATGATGCCAAGAACCACTACGACGTGCGCCAGGAATATTCCAAGCAGCTCGGCTGGGCTCTGGCCCGCGAGTTCGACAAGAAGACCATGCGTGTGGGCCTGCTGGCCGCCCGTGCCTCCGGCCTCATCGACGACGAACCCGGCGGCTCCGTCATCAAGGGCGGTGCCACCGTGGAGACCGACGGCGAGAAGCTGGCCGAAGCCATGTTCTCCTGCGCCCAGATTTTCGATGAAAAGGACATCATCGAATGGGAGCGCACCCTCATCGTCCGCCCCGCCCAGTATTACCTGCTGGCCCAGACCACCAAGGTCCTGAACCGCGACTGGGGCGGCATGGGCGTCTATGCCGACGGCTCCGTCCTCAAGGTGGCCGGCATCCAAATCATCAAGTCCAACAACCTGCCCAACTCCAACGTCGAAAAAGTCACCGGCGAAAAGAACGACTACAGCGGCGACTTCACCAACACCGTGGCCCTCTGCCTCCAGAAGGAAGCCATCGGCACCGTGAAGCTGAAGGACCTGACCGTGGAAAAGTCCGGCTCTGACTTCCATATCATGTACCAGTCCACCATGATGGTGGGCAAGTACGCCATGGGCCACGGCATCCTGCGCCCCGGCTGCGCCATCGAAATCTCCAAGGCCGCTGCCTAGTCTTACCCTGACGAACCCCTAACCATACCCCGCAGGTGCCCTCAAAGCCCTGCGGGGTTTTTTACGGCCAAGGAGGGCCACAGGATGCCTACCAACACCACTACGGCCATCTTCACCACGCCCACATCCGAACTGTCCGCCGTCAACATCATCCTTTCCGGTATCGGGGAAGCGCCTGTGAACTCCCTGTCCGATACCACTTCGGACGTGGCCGTCGCCCTCAACATCCTTGCCGAGGTCTCCAAGGAAGTGCAGACCGAAGGCTGGCAATGGAACACCGAGGACGACTACCCCCTCACCCCCGGCGATGACGGGCGCATCAAGCTCCACCCCAGCATCGTCCGGGTCCACTTCCGGGACCCCGATGACAGGGAACTGGTCATCCGTGGCCAGTACGTCTACGACCGCATCCGTCATACCTACATCTTCCCCAGGGAAACGGACATCAAGGTGACGGTGACGCTGCTCCTTGGCTTCGAGCAGCTCCCCGAAGCCTGCCGCCGCTACATCACCCTCAAGTCCCTGCGTGTCTTCCAGGAACGTGTGGTGGGCTCCGACACCCTCTCCGCCTTCCACCAGCAGGACGAGGCCCGCGCCCGCGCCCAGATGCAGGCCGAGGAACGCAAGGCCGACAGGCCCAACATCATCAAAGGCACCCTGCCCCCCACCGGGACATGGCGGCCTGTGACAGCCCTGTACAACAGGGGCATAGGGAGGCTGCGGTAAGCATGGGCCAGCTCGTTTCCTCTTCCATCCCCAACCTCATCTCCGGCGTCAGCCAGCAGCCCCAGAACGTCCGCCTGCCCACCCAGGGCGAGGAACAGGTCAACTGCTTCTCCTCGGTGACGGACTTCCTCAAACGCCGCCCGGCCATGAACAGCGTGGCCCGGCTCATGGATGCCGCAACGGCCAGGGGCCTGGGGTCGTCCGTGTTCATGCATCCCATCAACCGGGACGAGCGGGAAAAATACCTCGTCCTCATCTACAAGGACGGCATCAAGGTCTTCGACCTCGACGGCACCGAAAAGACCGTGAAGGTCGATGCATCGGCCCAAGCCTATCTGGCCCAGGCCCAGGACCCCATGACCGACTTCCGCGCCCAGACCATCAATGACTACACCTTCATCGTCAACCGCCGCGTGACGGTCAAGGCCGATGCGGAGAGCCTGACGCCCAAACGTCCCCCGGAGGCCCTGGTCTTCATCAAGCAGGCCAGCTACAACACCACCTACACCGTGACCCTGGGCGAAGGCGAAGAGGCCGTCACCGCAGAGTTCACCACGCTGGACGGCGTGGCCCCCGCCGACGAGCCTGCCGACAGCCTCAGCTCCAAGGAGATAGCCGACAAGCTCACGGAAGCCATCAACAAGGACGGCACCTATACCGCCCAGGCCGTGAACTCCACCATCTGGATTCGGACCAAGGACGGCAGTGATTTCAAGATAGCCGTTGCCGACACCCGCTCCAACACCCACACGTCCCTGTGCAAGGGCACCACCCAGCGGTTCAGCGACCTGCTCACCGCCGCCCCCCGTGACTTCGTGACCGAGGTCATCGGGGACGCCAGCTCCAGCTTCGACAACTACTATGTCCGCTTCGAGCCCATGGACGAGAACTCGGACTTCGGCACCGGCCTCTGGAAAGAGACGGTCAAACCCGGCATCCCCAGCAAGCTGGATGCAGGCACCATGCCCCATGGCCTCATCCGCCAGGCCGACGGCACCTTCACCTTCGGCAAGCTGGACTGGGCCGAACGGGCCTGCGGTGACGAGGATTCCGCCCCCCTGCCCTCCTTCGTGGACAGGACCATCAACGGCCTGTTCTTCTACCGCAACCGGCTGGCCTTCCTCTCCGAGGACAACGTGGTCATGTCCGAGACGGGCGAGTTCTTCAACTTCTTCGTCACCACCGTGACCACCATGGTGGATTCCGATGTCATCGACGTGGCCGCGTCCAACGTCAAATCCTCGCTACTCCAGCACGCCGCCGTCTTCTCCGGGGGCATCATCCTGTTCAGCGACCAGACCCAGTTCACCATGGAGCATGATACGGTCCTCGCCAACGCCACCGTCAGCATCAAGCCGGTGACGGAGTTCGAGGCCGACATGTCCGCCGCTCCGGTCTCCGCCGGGAAGACGGTCTTCTTCGCCACCCGCCGTGGCGAGTGGGGCGGTGTGCGCGAGTACCTCACCCTGCCCGACAACAGCGACCAGAACGATGCCGCCGACGTGACGGCCCATGTTCCCCGCTACATCACAGGGGGCATCTTCAAGCTCATCTGCTCCACCAACGAGGACCTCCTGCTGGTCCTGTCGCGGAACAAGCGGGATTCCATCTGGCTCTACAAATACTACTGGAACGGCTCCGAAAAGATTCAGTCCGCCTGGAGTCGCTGGGACATGGCGGGCACGGTGCTTTCCGGGGCCATGTTCGAAAGCAGGCTCTACTGCGTCATGGAGTATGACGACGGGATATGGCTGGAAGTCTGTGACTTTGCTCCGGCCTTCAAGGACCCCGGCGAGCCCATCGAATACTGCCTCGACCGCAAGGTCACGGAAGAGCGATGCAGCATCGGCCGGTACGACCCCGCCTCCAAGACCACGACCATCACCCTGCCCTGGCCGGTCAGGGAAGGCCTCTCCCCCCTGCTCGTGACCAGGACGGCCCAGGGCCAGAAGGCCGGTGTCCTGCTGGACATCGTGAGCCATGGCGGGGACACGGTGACGGTCAGGGGCGATGCGTCCGGCAAAAAGTTCTTCGCCGGCATCCCCTACCGCAGTACCTACACCTTCTCGCAACAGGCCATCAGGGAGCAGAGCAAGGGCAATGCCATCACCACGGGCCGCCTCCAGCTCCGCAGCATGACCCTCAACTGTGACGACACCGGCTACCTTGAGATGGAAGTCACCCCCTCGTTCCGCGAGACCAGCCGCTACATCTTCACAGGGCGCGAGCTGGGCCACGGCACCAACGTCATCGGGAACATCCCCCTCTATACCGGCAAGATAAAGGTCCCTGTGCTGTCCCTGAACACGCAGGTCTCCCTCGCCGCCACCTCGGCTTCCTTCCTGCCCTTCGCCCTCGTCAATGCGAGCTGGGAGGGCTTCTACAACACCAGGCACAGGCAGGTATAGATGCTCCCCACCATCCCTCCACAGATGCGGCGCTTCGCCAGGGTCTCCTGCCCTTATGACATCCGCCTGCTCAAGGACACCCTGCGGGAGGAAGACCTGCGGGACCTTGAGCATATCTCCGGCCATACGCCGGAAGAGGCCCTGCGCTTCGGCTTTGAGCATTCCCTGCTCTGCGTGACCTTCTTCCGCCCCGGCGACCCGCTGGATGTCATCGGCATGGGCGGGCTCGTCCCGCCTGCCGTGGTTTGGCTGCTCTTCAACAAGGACTTCTTCGCCCGCCAGAGCGACAGGGCCTTGTTCCTAGAGATGTGTCCCCTGGTCCGGGACTGGCTCCTCGACCAGTCTTCCGGGGGCTTCATGCACAACATGACCCTCAAGCGCAACCGCAGGCTGCGGCACTGGCTCCGCTGGCTCGGAGCCGAGGAACTCCCTTCCGCTGAAGGGAGCGACATCATCAACTTCTACTTCCAAAGGAGGTAATCGCCATGTGCGATGGAGGCGCGTTTTCCATCCCCATTGCCTCCCTGCTCATCGGCACAGCCTCCGCCGTGGCCAACGGACAGGCACAAGCCCAGCAGGCACAGGCACAGGCCGCCTATCAGGAGGCCCAGGCAGCGGAATACGCCCGCACGGCGGAGCTGAACAATCAGGCCGCCATCCGGGAATACACCGAACAATCCGCCGCCGAACGCATCAGCCAGATGCAGGAACAGGCAGCGGCCAGCCAACAGGCCCAGGATGTCCAAAAGGAGATGCTGCAAAAGAAAGGCACCATGCTGGCTTCCACCAACGCCGCAGGCATGGCCCTGGAATACCTCATGGCCGACTACGAACGCGAGCAGGCCAACAGGAAGGACAGCATCCGCCACCAGTACGAGATGAACGCTGTGGGGCATGAGCTGAACCTGTCCTCCTTCAAGGACAAGGCCCAGAACCGCATCAACTCCCAGCAAAACTACATCACCCAGGGCACGTCCTTCAGCAGCGGCATGAACACCCTGGGCACCATCCTGGGCATCGGCGGCGCTGCCGTCGGGGCCTATGACAAGTACGACAAATACAACAACCATACCGACATCACCTCTACCGCCAGCAAGAAGAGAGGATAAGCCATGGCACAGCAAAGCAGGTCCTCTCAGCCCACCATCCGGCAGGACCTCCAAAGGTCCCCGGCTCTCAATCCCGGCATCAGGGCCTCCGGCCTCTACAGTTATACCGAGGCCCGCCCTTCCTACATCGACCGGGACAGGACCGTGGGGGCCGGTATGGAGATTCTGGCCCGCTCCCTGTCCCGCCTAGACAGCTCCATGGTCCCGGCGCTGGAACGCATCAATGACCGCAACATCGAACGCGCCGTCACGCAGGACGCGGAGCTGTATGCCCAGAACACCGACCTCGACAAGAACAGGAAGAACTGGAAGGACTTCGTGGAGGAGAACCCCCAGAACAGTCCCTACAACCCCTACCTGCAAATCGGCTACGAACAGGCCCGCCTGAAGGCGCTGGCCGTGGACCAGGCCAAGGCCATGGAAGATGCCTTCGTCCAAAGCGGTATGGTCAATGAGACCGACCAGAAGAAGGTCAAAGCATGGATGGATGACTTCGCCATCCAGTTCCGCAAGGACAACCACCTCGACACCTACGAGGACAAGCTGACCCTGGCCGAGAACTTCAGCGCCAACGAGTTCAAGACCAAGGCAGGCATGATGGCCAAGCACAGCCAGTATGTGGCCCGGCAGAACGAGAGCCGCACCATGCAGCAGTTCTCCGAGCTGACCGCCAAACAGATAGAGGCGGCGTTCGACCCCAGTCTTGGCGGGAGCGTGTTCGGTGCCGGGGAGGCAGATGCCCAGCGCATCGCCGACATCATCATGGCCAATGGCCAGACGGCCCTTGCCAACGGTGTCCTCGATGCCAATGCCGCCGAGATGTACACCAAGATGGTCTTCGATGCTTACGAGCGTCTGGACAAGAACCCCGTGGCCCTCAAAGCCCTGGACCTGGTGAAGACGCCCGGCGGCGTGGCCCTCTCCTCCCTGCCCGGCGTGGCCGAGAAGGTGAACGCCCTCCATCGCCAGCGCATCGAGCAGGCCCGCGCCGACCAGCGCCACTACTGGGCCATGGAAGAACGGCAGAAGAAGCTGACCACGGAACAGTGGATGGGACAGGGGGTCATGGTCTGGGGCGACAAGCCTCCCACCAAGGCCAACATGGATACCGCCGGTGTCCCTGTCTGGCTCCAGCCCGCCTTTGCCCAGTCCGTCAACAGCTTCAACAAATCCATGATGGAAGGCCAGCGCCTCGCTCCCGTGAACCAGGCCGGGCTCACCGCCGTGCATATCCTCGCCAGCACGGGCCAGCTCACCCAGGATGAGGTCCTCGCCCTGGGCACCATCTACGGCGCTGACAAGGCCAAAGAGTGGCACGACACCAACAAGGCGGCGCAGGACGAGACCAACAAGGACTACACCGGCTTCCTCAAGGACCTCAGCTCCGCCTCCTTCAGCATGTTCTCCCGAACGAAGGACGACGGGCTGGGCTTCAAGGGCGTCTCGTTCGGCTATGACCCCGAACTGACCGAGGAACAGAAGATAGGTCTCCAGGCCACAGAGCTGGCCATCGCCATTGCGGCCCAGAAGGTCGAGGAATACAAGGCCGCCCACAAAGGGGCCATGCCTGACAAAACATGGTACACGACGCAGCGCCCCAAGATTCTCTCCGAAGTCAGCGATGCCGTGGCCAAGGAACAGAGCAACAAACAGGCCGGTGTCACCGTGCCTGGCGCTGACAAGAAGGCCAGCCCCCCTGCCCCCACGGCCCCCCAGCCCAACACCGCAGCACCCAAACCTACGAAAGCCTACACCATGCTGCGCCAGTTCGCTTCCAACCATGGCATCAACACCGCTACCCTGCCGCCGCCCACCTCTTCCCCTGCGGAAGTGGCCGGGTGGATGCAGAAGAATCACCCTGAGCAGGTACAGGCCTACAACGCCTTCTGCACATTCAACCGCTAACAGGAGGCACCCATGCCTGAAATCCCTGTCATGAACGAGGGGGCCGAAGGGGTCGAAGGCACCCCGCAGTCCCCTGTCCCCGAAACATTGCCTGAGCCCCCTGCCGACCAGATGCAGGTCCCCACGGCTGAAAGCCCCGTGCCCGGAGCCGGAGCCTCGCCCGAAACGCTCTCCGCACTGGATGGGGAGCCCCAGTCCCCCGACGACCAGCCTGTCGTTTCCCAAGAAGCCCTCACGGCCATGAGTGAAGATGTCCCCGCCACCCCCACGGTCTCCCCCGAAGCCCTTGCGGCTATGGAAGAGCCTGACGATGCCGGGACCATCACCGCCGATGTGACCGTCGAGGACGAAGGGGACGGCAAGCCCATCTTCGACCTTGGTGATGTGGTCATGTCCGCAGGTCAGGGTCCGTATGATGCGGTGAACAGTGTCCTGGACCTGTCCTACAGTACCGGCAGGTTCGTCTCCGAGGTACTCACCGAAGGCTGGGACAAGGCAAAGTTCGTCCAGCACAAGGCCCCGCTGCGCTTCGGGGAATATGATTCCCAGACCCTCGTGGGCGAGGTCAGCAAGGGTCTCACCCAGTGGGCCACCGGCTTCGCTCTGACCGGCCTGGCCGGCAAGGCCCTTTCCACAGGGGCCTCCGTCGCCTCCGGCGCACGGACGGCGTTCGCCAGCATCGGCAAAGGTGCCGTGGTGGATTCCGTCTTCTTCGACCGCCAGGAGGAACGGCTCTCCAACTTCGTGGAGCAGTTCCCTGAGCTGCAAGGCCCCATCACCGACTTCCTGCAAGCCAGGCCGGACGACACCGTGCCGGAGGCCATGCTCAAGATGGCCGTCGAAGGTGCCGGTCTCGGCATCGCGACGGATACCTTCATCGCCGGGCTGCGCTGCCTCCGCAGCGGACGCAAGGCCCTCTCCAGCGGAGAGAGCAAGGCGGCCATGCGGCAGTATCAGCAGGACGTGGAGCATCTGGACAGCGTGATGCAGGAACACCAGGCGGCTGATGGCGCACCGGCCCAGTCTCCCGATGCTCCTGCCGACAAGATGCCCGTGGTCATCCTCAAACCCGGCCAGCACCCTCCCGCTGCCCATATGGACGGGGACAAGCTCCTCTCCTCGCAGCAGGTCCTCAACACGGCCAAGCAGGCCATGGAAGCGGACTGGCGAGCCCTCTGGCCCATCACGGACAACATCAATCTCCAGACGGAGATTTTCCAGCAGCCCTCCGGCTCCGATTTGCTCCTGAAGCTCAGTGACGCCCAGGTGGACCATCAGCTCAAGGCCGCCGGCCCGCAGGCCCACAAGGAACTCATCGCCAGCGCGAGGGAGGATGTGGAGAAGATGGGCTTCTCCTGCGAGATGTTCTTCCAGCAGGGCAAGCAGGCCGTCAAAGACATCCAGAGAGCGGAGCGCGTGGTGCTGAAAGTCCGTGCCCTCATGCACAACATGACCGATGCGGCCATCCCTCTGGCCCGTCGCATCATCAACGGCACGGCCTCGGAGCGCGACAAGGCCAGCTTCGACATGCTGGCCCGCAACCTCCAGGAGTTCATCGTCGTCAACGGCGACCTCCGCACCGTGTCCGGTCGCCTGCTCAACAGCCGGAACATCCTCATGACCGAGGAGAAATCCGCCGACATCCTCGGCAAAGGCCCCACGGACGAAGCCTTCCTCGACAAGATGGCCTCGCCCGACACCAGGACGAACAGGCCCTCCGCCATCGTCGGTACGGTCGCCGCAAAGCCCGGTGCACCTGCCCCCGACGGGGACGGGCTCATCATCAAGGACTGGAAGGTCGTGGACAAGATGACGGAAGACGATGCCTCCCGCTACCTGCTGGAATCCGGCATCGAGCCCCAGCAGCTCATGCAGGCCGCCCGCGACCTCCTGGCCAGCGATACCGTGGCCGCCCGCTCCCGTATGCTGCAACAGCTCCGCCCCGGCGTGAATATCTTCGATGCCGTGAACGAGATTCGCATCAACGGTATGCTCTCCGGCCCCATGACCCATCTGGTGAACATGGTGGGCACCGGCATCAACACGACGGTGATGAAGCCGGTCGAGCGCATCGTCGGCGGTGCCCTGAGCGGCGACATGGCCCAGGTACGTTCCGGCATCAACCTTGCCAAGGGCATGTGGGGCAGCAGCATGTATGCCTTCAAGATGGCCGCCAAAGCCTGGAAACTTGGGGACAATATCCTCGACAGCTCCAGGTCGCGGCTGGATGCCCCCACCCATCAACTGACCTATGAGCGTATCAGGAACTCCCTGCTCAAGGACAGGCCCGATGGCGAGCTGACGCCCCGCCAGGAACAGATGGCCCGCGCCATCGGCTGGATAGGCACGGCCACCCGCATCCCCACCCGGCTCCTGCTTACAGAAGACGAGTTCTTCAAGCAGGTGGCCTTCCGTGGCCAGCTCACTGCCGACCTTGCCGAAGAAGCCATCACCAGGGGCCTCAAGGGCAAACAGGTGGATGAATACATCGCCGCCCGCATGGACGATGCCTTCACGGTGCGCGGCACTCCCGCCGACAACACTCTGGCCAGACGCGCCCTGGACTTCTCCCGTGACAGCACCTGGACCAGCGAGCTGGAAAAAGGCAGCTTCGGGAAGGACCTCCAGTCCTTCGCCTCGCGCCATCCGTCCGTCCGCCTCATCGTCCCCTTCATCAGGACCCCCATGAACCTCTTCCACGATGCCATCCGGCATACGCCCGCCTCCCTGCTCACGCGGCGCTTCCATGCCGCCATACGCGCCGGCGGGGAAGCCCGTGCCGAAGCCCTCGGCAGGCTGGCCGTGGGGAGCATGATGATGGGCTGGGCCGCTTCGGCTGCCCTCGAAGGGACCATCACGGGCAGGCCGCCTGAGAACCCCAGGCTGAAGGAATGGTGGAAGCAGAACAACATCAAGCCCTACTCCATCAAAATCGGGGACAAGTGGTACGAATACCGCCGCTTCGACCCCTTCGGTCTCCTCGTGGGCATGGGGGCCGACCTGGCCGTCTATGGCAAGGAAATCATCGAGGAAGGGGATTCCGACCCCCAGAGCGACCCGGTATGGATGCGACTGGCCATGACCAGCCTCATGACCGTCACCGAGCATCTGAAGGACAAGTCCTACTTCCAGGGCATCGCCGATGCCGTGACCGCCATCAACGAACCCGAACGTGGTCTCGACAATTACCTTGGCAGGACCGCCGCCTCGTTCGTGCCCTACTCCGGCTCCCTGCGCTTCATGAAGGATTACCACACGGATACCTTCCAGCGTGAGGTCGACGGCTTCACGGCCCAGGTCCTGAACGCCACGCCCTTCACCTCTGACAAGGTACCGCTGCGCTACAACTGGCTGACAGGGGAACCTGTGAGCTATGCCAAACCCTTCAACAGCAAAGTGGGTGGTGATGCCGTCACTGAAGAACTGCTGCGCCTTGGTGAAGCCGTCTTCGGCAAGCCCGAAAAAGAAATCCATGGCGTCAAGCTGACACCGGAGCAATACTCCCGCTTCTGCCAGCTCCACGGCACCATCAAAATCTCCGGCAAGACCCTCCATGACGCGCTTGCCGAGACCATCGCCAACCCCCGCTATGACCAGGCCCGCCGCGTACAGGGGGATGCCCCGCTGGGGGAAGAATCCCCCCGCAGCGTCCTGCTCAACCGCATCATCGACAGATACCGGGAAGTGGCCAAGCGGACGATGCTGGCCGAAGACCCTGGCCTGCTGGAGCAGGTCAGACGGAAACAGGCAACGGAAAAGCTCTCCCGACGGGGGGCCATGACGAAGGACAACCAGCAGGGCCTCCTGCAACAACTCATCCAGTGACCGACAGGCGGGGGAACGACCTTCCTCCGCCTCCTCTTTTACCCAAAGGACGACATATGGCCTACTCGTATGTGACCTATACGGGGGACGGGAACACACGTCAGTACACCGTCCCCTTCCCTTTCATCAACAGGGACTTCGTCCACATCTTCCTCAAAGCCGAAGGTGAGACGGAAGAGAAGGAAATCAGCCAGGACAGCATCGAGTGGCTGACCGATGCTTCCATCAACCTGCCCCTGCCCGCTCCGACGGCGGGCACGCGCATCACCATCCGGCGCAAGACGGAAAAGGAAAGCCCCCTGGTGGACTTCCGCAATGGCTCCGTGCTGGATGAAGCCGACCTCGACCTGCAAGTCCTCCAGCTCCTCCACATCTGTCAGGAAGCCTTCGATGCCCTCGATGGCGAGACCGCCGTGGAAGCCGCCAACAGGGCCTATGAATATCTGAAACAAATCATCCTGCTCCTGGAAGAGTGGCAGCAGGACAGCGACGCCACCCTGGAGCAGCTCAACAAGAAGTTCGAGGAGTTCGATTCCCGCTATCATGGCCTGATGAACCTTGCCGCCACGGTGGAGGAATCCCGCGACAGCCCCGGCTTCGCCATCCTCGACTTCCAGCACAACATCATCCGCTTCGGCGTCCCGCGTGGCCCGCAGGGCGAACAGGGACCGCAGGGCGAACAGGGCATCCGCGGCCAGCAAGGACCGCAGGGACCGCAAGGCCTCCAAGGCCCGGCAGGGAAACAGGGTGCCAAAGGCGACCCCGGCGACCAGGGTGAACAGGGACCGCAAGGTCTCCAGGGCCAGCGCGGGGAACAGGGAGCCACCGGACCGCAAGGCCCGGCAGGTCCCCAGGGGATACAGGGTCCCGCAGGCCCCCAGGGCGAACAGGGACCGCAAGGTCTCCCCGGCCCGGCAGGCCCCAAAGGAGAGCCGGGCGACATCACCACGGCGCTGTCCGCCAGCTTCCTGCAATTCAGCATCAACAGTACCGGGGACCTCTGCCTCAACTATGCGGGCAATCCCCCGGAAATGACGTTCAGCATCAATGAAAACGACGGCACGCTGGAGGTGTCCTATGACGGATAGCCTCATGCGGATGCCGAAAGGAGGGCTCCATGCCTACGCTTAATCTGGGCAAGGTCCGCCCGGTCTACAAAGGTGTCTATGACACCGGCACGGCCTATTCCGTGCTGGACCGGGTGCTTTTTGAAGGCACGGTCTACGAATGTGTGGCCGACGCCCCGGCGGGGACCGCTCCCCAGCCTGACGAAGATACGGCCTTCTGGGTACGCATCGGTGCCCAGGGCGCCAAAGGGGAAAAAGGTGACACCGGCCCCCAGGGTCCGCAGGGACCGCAAGGCCCCGCCGGAGCTGACGGCAGGGACGGCGTGGATGGTCCCCAAGGCCCCAAAGGGGACAAAGGCGAGAAAGGTGACAAGGGGGAGACCGGGGAGACCGGCCCGCAGGGTCCGCAAGGTCCTGCCGGGGCCGATGGTGCCACTGGTCCCCAGGGACCGAGGGGCGCCCAAGGTCCCAAGGGAGACACCCCTCCCCTGACTTCTTCCCTCACCTCTACTGCCACGGACGTGGCCCTGAGCGCCAAGGCCGGTAACGACCTCAAAAAGCTGGTCGATGCCGCCAAAAACGCCGCCGATGCCGCCCAGGCCGGTGTGGCTGCAATCCCTCTTGCCTCCACCACTGCCGCCGGCCTGATGAAGGTGGGTACGAACCTCTCCGTCAGCGGCGGCACGGTGAGCGTCGCCAGTGCGTCCACTTCCGCCAAGGGCGTGGTGCAGCTCTCTTCCGCCACCAATTCCACCAGCACCACTCTGGCGGCTACGGCCAGCGCCGTGAAGACTGCATACGACAAGGGGGTCTCCGCTGCGACAGCCGCCAGCAAAGCCCAGACGGCTGCGACCGCCGCCAAGTCTGCCGCTGACGCCGCCGCCGAGACCGCCAACACGGCCAAAGCTGCCGCCGATGCCGCGCAGAGCGCCGTCGATGGTGTCGCCAAAC
>OLFY01000841.1_pt1 | contig 43104 bp, 30 predicted proteins | sample 1605611 | NCBI WGS metagenome assembly OLFY01 (sample SAMEA3888923, study PRJEB22519) | human gut metagenome | biome: human gut; feature: human-associated habitat; material: faeces | place: Denmark | collected 2011 | reverse complement strand
TCGAAGCGGTTGCTGGTGCCGATGAACGAGGCGATGCGGGGCAGTTGCCTGAAGTTCTGCTGATAGGCCTTGCGGATGTTGAGCACCGACATCTGCATCAGGTTTTTCAGCAGCGGCATCTTGCTTTCGGCATACTTGTCGAACTCGTCCATATTGAGCAGCCCCATTTCCGCCAGCATCCTTTCGGCTTGTCCCTGCGGGGTCAGCTTCAGGTTGTCGGTGTAGTAGCGTGCCAGCACGTCGGGCATCAAGGCGCGGCAGAAGCTGGATTTCCGTCGTCCCTGCTCGCGGCTGACAAGCACGGGAGCCATGCTGTTGGCATGCAGCCCGGACACGCCCATCCATTGCGAGGCAAGTCCCAGCATCCAAGTATGGAATCCCCTCACCCAGTGGGGCCGGGAAGAGACACGGCAGGCAAGCGCGGTCAGCCGGTCCTTGCCGTCCCAGTCGGGCAGTTCGTCCATATAGAGCTGGAAGGGGTGGTAGGCAGGGATGTAGGTGGAATAGACGTACCGGCTCAGGTCCTTGTCCCAGCAAGGTATGCCTTCGGCATGGGCTTCGATGCAGAAAGTGTTCAGCTCGCGCTTGCCCACGGAGGTGAAGTCGGCGGTGCGTTGCCCGGCGGCGCGGAACTCGGTTTCGTCTGTCAGCAGGTTGTAGCGAAAGTCGTAGCGCGAAGCGAGGAACTCCTCGATGTCGCCGCTCAGCGCGGTCACGGCGCTTGCGGCTTTCGCGCTCCGGCGGCACTTCTCTTCCCGCTCCTCCCGGTTTCGGCCGGTCGTTTCTTTTTGTGCGTGTTTCAGTCTTTCGGAAAAGGCTATCAGTTGTCCCGCTTCCTTCAAGAGCCGGTGTTGCTGCAAAGTCATCAGTTTTTTCTTCATAAATATTTTTATTAAAATGATTATTGGGAGGTTCCGGGGAAGGGAATCATCCTTTCTTTCCTCTCGCCTCTTCGCCAAAGTTACTGCCTGCCGAGGGCGTTTTGCAAACCATTCTCCACTTATTCTTCAAAAATCATTCCTGCCGACAAACATACTTATTTATGCTGCGGAACCCTTTATTTTCAGTATATTTGCACGGTTCCTTACAAGTGAACGACCCGGGTCGTTCAATCGGCTGACCGAGGTCGTTCAATCGAACGGCCCGGGTCGTTCGTTCGGCCGACCGGAGTCGTTCACTTACAGGAAGACACTTCCGAGGGAAGAAACAAATACGTTGAACGCACTAAAACCTATTGATATGGCAATACTATATGACTGGTACGAGAATCCGGGCACCAATGAGGAAGCCCCTGAAGAGAGAGGCCTCCATCCCCGCCCGTTGCTCAACGGGAAAGTAACCATGCGGCAGCTCTACAACCGCGTGCATGCCCGCAGCTCGCTCACGGTGGGCGACGTGATGAACGCGATAGACTGCCTGACGCAAATCTGCGGCGAAGAACTGCGCGACGGCCACGAGGTGCACATCGAAGGGCTGGGCTACTTCGCCCCCACCCTGGAAGCCACACAGAAAGTGACCCGCAGTACCCCGAACAAGCACCTGAAACTCCGGCTGAAGAGCATCAGCTTCCGTCCCGACGTCAGGCTGAAACAAGCGATGACGGGAGTCAGTGCCATCCGCAGCAAATACACCCGCCACTCCCAGAAGCTTTCGGAAGTGGAGATAGACATGAAGCTAAAAGAATACTTTGCCGACCACGACGTGCTGATTCGTAGCGACTTCCAGGCGCTGTGCGGCATGGCGCGAACCACCGCGAACGTCCACCTGAAACGGTTGCAGCAAGAGGGCAAGCTGAAGAATGTGGGGAAGCCCACGCAACCCATCTACCGGGCCATGCCGGGGTACTACGGTGTGTCGCGCGATGCAAAGGCGGGGCGGTGAAGATAGAAAGCTGTTTCACCGGGAAAGCCGATGAACAGGAGGATGAGAGAAGGAGGTGAAGGAGATGCAGGGATAAAAAGAAACATTCTGCGCCCTGAAATCAGGGGTAATACAAAAAGGAATGTGAATTGCATCCGGAAAGGCAATAGAGAATGAATGCGAAAAGGCGAATCTCACGACTCGCCTTTTCCTGATTTAACCATTAAACAATTGTACTATTCGGTTAACATTTTTAATGTCCGATGTTACCAGATGTCTAAAAAGACAGGGGTAACGACAATCGTTTTAAGTTGAAAATATCTTTTATTTGCTCTGCAAATAGGGGCTACTCTTCGGTTTTATCAATAAGTGTAAATCCGATATGACCACTTTCGTAAAATTTCACGGTCGACCCAACACTTACCATACCATAACCATTCACGACCGCAGAATAACTATCTGCAATGGATTCAACAACATACGTTCCACTGGGTATAAAATAAAACCATATACTTATATACGTAACACTTCCGTGCAATGCAATACGTTCACCAGTATCTTGATTTAGAAGAGTTATAGATCCACCCGTAAATTGAGGTGTGGAAGTTATTACGACCCTTGCATATCCTTCCGGAATAGGAAGGTTATGTGACATTGAATACGGCCCAAAAACCTCATTTGTTTGTTTATTGCCAGCATTTACAGCTAACGCAAACAAAATAAAAGATAGAGTAAAAATTATATTTTTCATTGTACACAGAATTTGTAAGTCAAAAGAGGGAACTATAACATTGTTCCCCCTATATTAGCTTTTAACTACTCAAAAACCGACTTTTACTTGTTGGGAATCTTCTTATAGCAGAAGAACCAACCTTCATAACCATTGGACGAAGGAGCCGCCAATACAAGATGGTCACCATCAGCCTTGATAATCTGATAAGTGTAACAACGTTGGTTGCCATCATTAGGCAATACGCCCAGCAAAGGCACAGTACCATTGAATTTCATCGTACCGATTCCCCAACCAACTACAGCTTGATCAGTAGTGACCGTAACAGTTCCTTTCTCACCACGACTGGTATTAACACCGCTCAAATTGAGCGAGAACCAAGCACCGGCTCCATCGTTTGGCATGCCTTTCCCCGCAGCTTGCTCATCAATATCAGCTTGATCGGGCGCACCCCACCAACCGGGCGTCGTATCACTTCCCCAAGCACCATTGCCCCAATAGCGAGATTGAGTATCGTCCCACGTCCAAGTAGTAGTTCCAAATCCACCATCAACACCAAAAATAGCATCAAAGATAACAGGCAAGTCCGTAAACGTCGTTACATTCAAAGATTTCGCAGAAGACTTTACAACTGTACCATCTTGATTGATAGTAGAAATATAATAACTTACTTCACGTGCAGGAGGCACAACCTGAAAACTAAGATTCTGACTTGTACCTTCAACGACTACCGCATCATTATCTGCAGAACAGACCTTGATATAACGAGCAGTGGACTGCCTGACCGTAATATTGTTGTTACCTTCACTCTTGGCAACCAGCTCAAAGCTATTACTCAAATCGTCGGCAGATACACTACTGTCCATTCCCACTTCTTCGACTATGGGATTGCAAGCCGTAAAGAACAAAGCCAACAACGGAGCTGCTAATAATATTTTTTTCATACTATAAATTGCTTGTTAAAATTAAACATTTAGTCGGCATTATTTCCAACCATTATATTCGCTATCGGCACCTGTCCAACCTTCATTCTGTACAACACTACCTATAGCCACCTGGCTTTCGGGCATTTTCTGGAATCCGGCAGTAGCCTTATAGCGAGTTGCATATCCTCCATTGTGCGCTGTATTTTTATCAGGTATGCCACAATAATAAACCGGCTGGTTAGTTTGTCTTTCCAATGCCTCTACCGCAATATGCCAACGACGGATATCGTTCCAACGGATACCTTCGAGTGCCAGTTCCCAACGACGTTCGTTCTGCAAGGCTTCCAGTGAATATGCAGCAATCGGATCCAAGCCTGCACGCCGACGTACTCGATTAATGCCTGCCACGTCCCCCTTCAACTCACTCTGCATCAGCAGAACATCAGCAAAACGAATGAGCACCAAATCGTGGATATTGTTCAACTGCATATTATTAGCACCTTGATCCCAGCCAACAGCGCCATACATCAGATTCTCAAAACAGCATACATAAGGATTATCACTGACCTTAATGTATTCTTCCTGCGAACCATCATTTACGCATGAGATAGGTGCCCACTTCTTTGCGTAGTAGTCAGTTTCTTGCACAAAGTCGGCCCAACCACCATATGTATAAGAAGATTTCTCAGTCCAATCTTGAATAGTAGCCTCACGACGGACATCCTTACCATCGCGATCGGCACTCTTCCAGTCATCCACTAAATTAGGAGCTACCGGACCAGCTCCCCAACCTTGACCAAAGGGGAATGTGTTTTCATAGGATTGGCCACCACGTACACCCATGTGCAATGCAATTCCATTACCATAACCGATAGTGGTTGACCATGAAGCCAACTTATTGAATTTAATGGCAAACATGGATTCCGGATTTACGGCATTGTCATCCTCTGCCCATTTCAACTCTTGACCTTTCGTATAGTCATAATCTTCCACTGTATAGCGATTCGTATAAGCCCACAAAGTACGGAAATCGTCGACCAACTGATAGCCGGAGTTGTTCACGCAATCGTCTACATAAGCAATCACATTTTCTTTTGTCAACGTAGTCCCGTCGGGCAATGCAACAGAAGACATCGGATTATAAGTAGAGTTGGTAAGGTCAGCCAATGTCTCACCATTCCCATACATACCTGTATAAAACAAGAATATACGGGCTAGCAATGCTTCTGCAGTATATTTATCCACATGACCATCAGTATTGCGAACAGCAGGCATCATCTCAATGGCATCACGCAAATCTTGCAGCATCTGTCCATAAAGAGTTGAAACTTCACCCTGCGTAACCAACTCACCGGAAGGTACAATAACCAAAGGAACATTACCATACATACTAGCTAAATCAAAGTGATAGTATGCACGAAGAAAAAGTGCCTCCCCCAAAAATTTAGCTTTACTTTCATCACTCATAGCCGTATTTGGCAATGCACTAATCAATGTATTGGCACGGTTAATACCCTGATAACGTAACGTCCAGAAATTATTAGTCATATCAGCGTTATAGTTGGTTATCAAGTCCATAGCCTGCATCAATTTATCATTGGTTCCACCACCACCCAAAGCATCATCGCTGGCCAACTGTGCATAATACAAGAACGACTCTTGAGGATAAGCATGTACTGCATTCAGGTTCTGATAAATACCGGCCAAAGCCGCAATACCATCAGCCTCGGACACAGGAAAGTTTTCAGTTGAAAGCTCACCCATATTTTCTACATTATTGATATCACAAGACGCAACGCCCAATGCAATACATGCAGAAGTCAATAAATAGGTTATTTTTTTCATACGAGTAATCATTTTAAAATTTAACATTAACACCAAACATATAGGTACGAGGCGTAGGATAATTACCCACATCAACCCCTGTCACCCAAGGCTCATTATCATTGATGGCGCGACCATTTTCCGGATCCATTCCTTTATAACCGGTAATGGTGAAAAGATTCTGTGCTGCTGCATATACACGCAGTTGCTGGAACGGACAGCTCTTCCACAATCTCTTGAAATCATAACCTATTGTCAAATTTTGCAAACGGAAATAATCAGCGTCTTCTACATAAATATCGGAAATGGACTGCCAGTTCACACCTTCATTCATACGAGCTATCAAAGGATACTTATTGGAAGTTCCTTCACCATGCCAATAGTTGTACACCTCAGTTGTATAGTTTTCCTGCTCACCGTCAGTAAATTTACGGTAAGAACGGGCAACCTGCTGACCCAAAGCCGCAAAGCCGGTAACAGACAAATCAAATCCCTTATAACCGAAGTTCAGGCTAAGTCCCATTGTCACATCAGGATGAGGATTACCAAGTTCCGTCTTATCTTCCGCATTGATTATGCCGTCTCCATTTACATCTACAAACTTCAAATCACCCGGTTTCAGCGTATTGCCTTGCAAAGAGTTAGCAGCACTACCATCTTTCAATGTTGCAACATAAGCCTCCAAATCTGTTTGGTTCTGAATAACTCCGTCCGTCTTATATCCCCAGAAATAACCTATGGGATGTCCCTCTTCAAAACGAGCCATATAGCCAGTACCTTGAGAAAGGAGGTCATTACCGCCGTTATTGTATTTACGGGTACTGTTGACTTCAGTCACTTCATTCTTATTGTATGCCATGTTCCAGTTTACGCCATACGTAAAGTCTTTGCCAATACGATCATTCCAATTCAATGCAAGTTCCACACCACGGTTACGAACCGTACCTGCATTCTTCAGTTGCTCTGAGAAACCGGTAGTAGGGGTTACGGGAACTTTCAACAGCAAATCTTTAGTTTTCTTCTCATACCAATCGAAAGTAACTCCCAGACGACCACTCAAGAAACGTGCATCAATACCGATATTGGTTTGTTCTGAAGTTTCCCATGTAATCTCCTCATTGGCCAAACGGGCAGGAGAGGCACCGGAAGTGTAACCATCCTTATTATTTCCGAATGAATAGTTACTATAAGCATCATAAGCGAAAGTAGCCTGGTAAGCAAAGGCATCAACGGCATTCTTATTACCGTTCTGTCCCCAACCGGCACGAACTTTCAAAAATTCAAGCCAATTCTGTGTACTTTCCATGAACTTTTCGTTTGTCACTACCCAACCAGCCGAGAATGAAGGAAAATACCCCCAACGTTTGCCTGGCGCAAACACAGATGAGCCATCGGCACGAATGATAGCCGATATCATATACGTTTCATTAAAGTTATAATTCAAACGGCCAAAATAGGACATTCCACGAGTATCACCATAAGGTTTTCCTGAAACCGTAGCTTTTCCTGTATTGTTCTTGACAAAGGACATATAAGCATGATCCAAGTCACCGAACACGGAATTCGTAGCTGTCGCATTCAGAGTAAATCCATAATCCGGACGAGATTCACCATATTCAGTACCCACCAATACATCGAAATCATGCTTGGCTATGTTGAATTTATAGTTAATGGTATTTGTTGTACTCCATCCCCAGCCCAAACCAGTATTATTGGTTGTCTGGTCTATCGTGCGGCTATCACCTTGATCATTCAATTTATAAACCGGCAAATAAGCCCGCCATGACCAAGAACTTTGATTATAATTCACCTGACCGCGATACGTCAAATTCTTAATAGGTTGAATCTCCAACCATCCACTAAGGTTGAAACCAAAACTTGTACTCTTGTTATTCGCGCTCTGCCCATTCATCATAGAAGCAATGGGGTTGGTGGTATATGAATTATAATTAAACCAGCCTTCAGTACCTGAATTCTTCAAATCTTCATAACCGAAATATTCACCATTCTCATTATAGATAGGAACCAACGGATTGGCACGCAGCATATTTGAAAGCATGTTACCATATTGATTACCATTATCTAGACCTTGATTCTGTTTGTGTTGGAAATAAAGATTTTCGCCGACTTTTACCACGTCAAGACCAGCATCATTGCGATAAACCACGTGTTCTGAATTCATACGTACTGTGAAACGACGATAATCCGACTTAGCCATATTGCCGAACACACCATCTTGATATTGATAACCAAGACCGGTAGAGAATTTCGTACGATCCGTACCACTGGTAATATTCAACGCATGATTTGTAGTTACTGCATTTTTATTTCGTAAAGCTTCCATGAAATTGGAACCTTCATTCGAACCATTCCTATAAGCAGCCAACAAATCCGCATCTATGAAACGTGCCCAATCATGAGGCTCAACACCACTGTTAAAACGCACCATATCTTGCACTTCCATATATTGCTTAGCAGTCAGCAAATCAGGCATTCTATAAACATTCTGCCAACCGATGTTTCCATCATAACTAATTTGAATCTTACCTTCCTTACCTTGCTTCGTTGTTACCAAAATAACACCATTGGCAGCAGCAGAACCGTAAATTGCACAAGAAGCTGCATCTTTCAACACGTCAATACGCTCAATATCTGCCGGGTTCAGATTATTGATATCACCACTCACGCCATCAATAATATAAAGTGGTTTTGTATCACCATTTGTACCGGCACCACGAATCGTAACTTTGAATCCGTCACCCGGCTGACCGGAAACGGCCTGAATATTTACACCCGGAGACTGGCTTTGTAAAGCGCCCAATGCCTGCGTAGTATTTAATTTTGCGATGTCTTCGCCTTTTACTTCAACCGTAGCACCTGTCACCAGTTTCTTCTTCTGTACACCGTAACCCACTACGACTACTTCATCCAACAATTCCGTATCTTCCTTTAGCTGAATCTTGAAACTAGTCTGGTTACCTACCACGATTTCTTGCGGCTGATAACCGATAAAAGACACTACAATCGTGGCTCCCGGCTGAACATTCAATGTGAAATTACCGTCAATGTCAGTAATAACACCATTTGTGGTGCCTTTTTCCAACACATTGGCACCGATGACCGGTCCCATTGCATCTGTTACAGTACCTGTGATTTTTTTTGCTTGCTGCACAGCATCTATTGCATCGACCGATGCGGCGAAAAGTTGCGGAGTATAAGTCAGACTGACAGCCGAACAGATACCCACGAGCAGCGCGGTTCTTCTGAAATTTAAATTCATACTTGTATTTTTCTTAGTTAATAATTTGGTATTGCCTGACGGCAAACACCGTTTGAATATAAGGTTAAACAATTCTTCGTTTAGGGAAATAATAAACCTTATCTAAATCGTGATTGGTTACACTACATGAGGTCTAGTCCTTTCTCATAGGCATTCTTCATTTCATTAATGGTTAAACACTATATATATATCGTTACTTTATTTTAATTAGACTTGACAAAAGTAGGCCTTTAAAACCAAATTTTATGATATTATTTTATCCAATAATGGTACCTATTTAACATCTGTTACTATTTTCCTTAAAAAGTACAACTCCCCGCCCTCATAAATATAAAAAAATTATCTATGAAGATGGGGAGTTACCCTAAATATAAAGCCTGGAAACTTGTTGATGAAATGGTCGTACTTGTCGACTGTCCGTGGACATTGGCATAAGAATCCCTTCCCGGCCTATTGCAATTTCCGGTTTTCCGCTTCGATTATTTCGACGGTGCTGTCTGTGGCAAAGACAGAGTTCAGTCCTTGTTGTTCTTGAGCCGGGTCACCGGTATAGTCATCCCCCTTTTCCCAGAATACATGGTCGGGATTTTGTCCGGCAAAACCACCCCATGCCCAGAAGTTGCATCCGGCAAAGAGTCCGCCGCTCTCACGGTCCTGGCGGATGAGGTCGAATACATAACGGTAATATTCATCGCGGGCAGTGGTCGGTGCCTCTTTGGAAAAGCTGAAACCGTCACGGGGAAAACCGAACTCCTCCAAAACAATCGGCTTGCTGTACTTCCGAGCAATGACCATATGGTCATCTATATACTTCTTAGTATTTTCCTTGGCACGCGGAAGAAGTTCCGCCAGGCTGTCCGCCTTCACCCAACTCCAGTTGTAAGGCCAGATGTGGATATTCAGATAATTGATGTTGGGGTCGGCATGAATCTTCTCGAAAAGATTCATATCCATTTCGCATCCCCACGAGCCCTCACTGCCAGAAGACACCATGTGGTTCGGGTCAAGTGACTTGATTTGTGCAGCCACATCGGCCATCCAGCGGGCAAACGGTTCCTTGTTCTCGTCAGAGAAAGCGCGAGGCTCGTTACCAATCTGCCAAGACATAATAGTGGGGTCATCCACATATTTTATCTGATTATACCTATTGGTGCGTGAAACAATATAATTGACATGATTGGCAAACAAGGCCTTCGCGCTGTCCGATTGGGGGAACTGCTTGACATACTCCATATAGGCGGGCCATCCGTCTACGGCAGGTACCACGGCATCACCGTGTCCGGACCATTGCAGGTAAACGGAATAGCCACCGCTCCATTCCCAGGAATTGTTCAAATAGAGGACAGCTGTCATATCACGTTCACGCAGTTCATTCATAAAATAATCCAATCCGGCTAAAATAGTATCATTATAGACGCCCGGTGCCACTTGTAAAGAGGGCTCTACCCGCGTCTTTATGCCATTTTCACCGTCAGCACCCACCAATACGCGCAGGTTGTTGATGCCAATACTTTTCAGAAAGTCCAGCTCCTTATGCAACCGTTCACGATTGCCACCTTCACCTTCGGAACCAAGAATGGCACCGTACCAGAAATTGGCACCTACAAAATAATAGGGTTTTCCGTCGCGAACGAACTGTCCATCGGCATTGACCTTAATAAATGAATGCTCCGCAGGCTTAGGGGCACATGCTCCCAAAAGGAATAAAAGTACTGTCAGTAAAAGGAATTGTTTCTTCATATTATCAGTTTTTAAGCGATACACAAAGATACGCGGATCATATCATAAAAAATGATACTATATTATCAGATTAATATGCCAATGTGATTAATCACATTGGCACATTAAGTTGTCTCCGTATCCAGTCCAGCCATTCATCCCACTGTTCCTGATACCAATAATGCCCGGTTTCCAGATAAGGATGCAATTCCTTCGGAGAAGAAATCACATTGTAGGCTGCATACATGGAAGTGGGAGGACAGACTTCATCGTTATACCCCCAACTGAACCAACCGGGCACATTCAGCAGGCGGGCAAAGTTTGCCGTATCATAATAACGCACCGTTTCAAGCTGCTTTTCATCGGGAGCACCATAATAATAGAAATAATGGGGCCAGCCGCAAGCACGCTTCTTGAAGAACGCTTCGTGGTCGCACAGGGCAGGATGAACAGCCGCCAGGAAAGTAACGCGTGAATCAAGAGCCGCCGTAATCACAGACAAGGCACCGCCCTGGCTGGAACCCGTAACGCCCAGCGCTTTCCCGTTGTACTGCGGCAGCGAACAGATAAAATCCACAGCACGCAAAGCGCCTACCACCACACGGTTATAGTAAGAAGCATCCCGATTGTCGCGGCCGAACGTCCAATAATTGCTCAGCGCCCCACCTGCCAGCGCATCATATACAGACTGCTGCATCGTGACGGGAATGCCGTGGATACCCACCTCCAATGTAATCACCTTTCCAGGAGCCGTATACGTATCTCCCGCATAAGGGCGGACACCCGCACCGGGCACACGCAGCAAAGCCGGATACTTCCCTTCTTTCTTGGGAATACTGAGAATACCGTAAAAACGTCCTCCCCAAGCTTTTGTCTGGAAGCTGACCTGATATACATTATCCGTTTCCGTACAGCGTTCGGGAAGCAGCGTCATAAGGGGATTCAACGGAGTCTTGCGCGCCTCTTCCAAGGTCTTGGCCCAATAATCCCGAAAATCGGCAGGAAGTTTCGTCACAGGTTGCAGCTGCTCGGGAGCATAGGCCGATGTAGCCAGCCCTTCATAAGTCCGGCCGTCCACATGCGCCTTGACCTTGCAACGCAAGAAGCCTGCAGTCTTCATCGTGCCTTGCAACTTCAAGGTACCATCTTTCAGCACCACGTCTTTCTTTACCTCAGCGGGATACATTTCGGGCCCCAGTTCATAGTCAATCTTGACATCGGGCAAGAGGTTTTGTGCCTTCAGCACCCGGACGGTAAACGTACACTTCTCATTCAGACGATACACCCAATCGTTATGGTCGGGTGAAACGACTACACGAATTTCATTGCCGCGTATCTGCGCCGTCACAGCACATACACACAGCAGACATAAGAATAAGGAAAAAACTCTTTTCATGATATCAGATATTAGTATTAATCATTGGTGCAAAAATAGGCACTTCCAATGAAGAATACCAATACTTTCTTATCATATCACCAGCTTCTTTTTCCGATAATTCTCACGGAATTCCTTCGGCGAGCATCCCTTCTTCCGCTTGAACATACGATTGAAATTGGACAGATTGTTGAAGCCGCAGTCATAGCACACCTCTGCAATGGTACGCGTGGAATCTACCAACATACGCGTGGCAAAGCCCAGACGGATATCGATAATATAGTCGGAAAGCGTCTTGCCGGTGCGCAGGCGAAAGAAACGGCTGAAAGAGACCGGGGTCATGCCCACCATATCGGCCAATGAAGCCAACCGGATATCCTCCTGATAATGGGTGGAAATGTATTTCTGCACCTTCTGTACCCGGCGGCTGTCCGAGAACGTCTCTATCTTGGCAAACGAAGAACTGGACAACACCCGGGCATTGTCATAGAGGGAAAGTTCGTAAAGGATACGGAGAAAGTTCATCACGGCATAAAAGCCCTGCTCCTCGGAAGCCAGCTTATCCAGCCAGTTGTACACCTTCATGATGGCCTGCATGGGGAAACTAAGTCCGCACTGTGCACGCTCCAGCATCCGGCGGATACTGTCGAACTGGTTCTTGTTGACAACGTTCCCGAAGAACAAGTCGGGAGAGAACTGGATGGTAATCTCCCGAATATCCCCGGAGGTACATTCATGTTGCTCCCATACATGCTCCAACTCCTTACCAGTTATCAGTACCAGGTCATAATCACCGATAATCTCGGCAGAATCGCCCACCACACGGCGTACGCCGGAAGCATGTTCCGTGAAGTTCAGTTCATACTCTGCGTGACAATGGATGGGGTAGGTAAATTCTGTTTTGCGACGATCGGCAATATAGAAACAGTCACGTTCCGACAGAGGGGTTATCTCCCTCATGATATAGTTCTGGTTTTCCATAGGCATTGGTTAAAAAAGTATCATGCCACAAATATACTCATTCTTTTTAATCCCACAATAGTAGCATTTGTTACATTTAGGGGTAATAATTGTTATATATAAGCAGATACCCGGGAAAGTCCCGTCCGGAAAAGCACAACTTCCGTTCTTCTCCCCCTCAAGCTCCAATGCAAGGATGTATGAGATGCATATCTCACGCTGCATGAAATGCACATCTCATACGACACGAGATGTACATCTCGTACACTTACACACTATAGTTTAAAGGAAGAAAGAAGCGGAGCTCTCTCTCTTGCCCCATAGACAAGAGAAAGGTCTCCGCTTCGCCGGATGATATAAATGATAAGCCGCTTACTTCTGCAACTTCAAGACACAGGAAGTTTCCGGCAGATTTTCCGAAACGACCGTCAGTGTGGCTTCTCCCGCTTTGCCGGTACTTTGCAACAGTACTTGTGCAAGTCCGTTGAATGCCTTTACCTGAAAGGTGCGGGCATCGGCGTCGGCCGGACGTTCCGTAGCCTGATAAGCGGGGTCTCCATTTCCTACTCCAAGAATGCGTACCGGACCGGAGACGGTTATCGTCAAGTCGTTGCAGGCAGTGGGGACAAAACGTTTCTTCTTGTCCTGCAACTCAATGTTACACACTGCCACATCCCGATTGTCTGCCTGAATGACGGAACGGTCTGCCGTCAGGGAGATACGGGCAGGAGCACCGGTAGTCTCCACAGTACGGGCCAATATTTTTTTGCCGTTCTTATAGCCTACAGCCTTCACTGCACCGGGCTGGAAAACGGCTTTCCAGGAAAGATGGCCGTTTCGGGGCATCGGTTTGCGATCCAGTTTCTTGCCGTTCACAGTCAATTCCACTTCATCGCAGTTGCTGTATACCCAAATATCGATGCTATCACCTTCGTGACCTTGCAGATTCCAGTGAGGAAGGATGTGCAGCACCGGCTCATCCGTCCACCAGGACTTCAGATACCAGGCTTCGTCCTTGGGGAAACCGCAGTAGTCCAGAATGCCGAATTGTGAGCCCGTAGCCGGGAACTTCATGGGGTTGGGCTCGCCGCGGTAGTCGAAACCCGTCCAATAGAAAAGACCCGCCAAATAGGGACGTTCGTCATAGAATTTCCAGCCACGCTCGATGCAGTTCAGCAGGCTGTCAGGTCCGTTCGGCTTGCGGTTGTGCGCCACCATGTGGCCTTTGTCGTGGGCATCGAAGTAGATGCCGCGCGTACCACAGCCCGTAGTCTCTTCCGAACCGAGCGCACGGCGGCCGGGATAATCCTTGCGGTGCTGCTCCACTGGATTCTGAAGGATGTAGTTATAACCGGCCACGTCTGCGGGAATCAAGATGGCAGGGCCACTGCTCGAAGCAACGGTCATGAGGCGCGTAGGGTCGAAACGGTGGCAATATTCACGCATCGTGGCAGCAATGCGTGTACCGCTTTCTTTCCACTCGATGCCCCACTCCTCGTTGCCTACACTCCAAAGGATAATGCACGGATGGTTGCGGTCGCGGTCTATCATGCGTTTCAGCAGGCGGGTATGTTCCTCGTTGACACCCGTCAGACGGTTTTCTTCTATCACAAGGATGCCGAGGCTGTCGCAGGCATCGAGCATTTCGGGAGTCATCGGGTTATGGGAAGAACGGTAGGCATTGCAGCCGAACTTCTTCAGTTCCTTCAGCCGGTACACTTGCAGGGCATCGGGAATGCCGGCACCTACTCCGGGGTGGTCTTGGTGCATGTTCACACCTTTCAGTTTCAGAGGCTGTCCGTTCAAGAGGAAGCCCTTGTCGGCATCGAAGCGGATGTCACGAATACCCGTAGTAGTGGTATAAGCATCCACCAGCTTGCCATGCTGATAGACTTCCGTAAGCAGTGTATATAAATAAGGTGTATCCACACTCCAAAGATGAGGTTTGTCCAGCGCTATTTCACCGACGGTGAGCTGGCGGTCTTTCGGCAGTACCGGCTGACCGGCCGTTTCGCAGCGTGCCACTTCCTTGCCGTCGGCATCCCGGAGGATGTGGCAGAGGCGGTAGTCCTCCGTTTGCAGGCCGGAGTTTTCAACAGTGGTCTCTATCGTCAGCTTGGCCTTGTCAAAAGGTGCAGCCAGCGTGCTGTGCACAAAGGTTCCGAAAGGAGCCACATGCAACGGCGCCGTCTTGTTCAGCCATACATGGCGGTAGATGCCCGCACCCTCGTAAAACCAGCCCTCCTCGAGCGTGGCATCCGCACGGACGCAGATAAGATTCTCTTCTCCGTAATTCAAGTATTCCGTAATGTCATACACCTGCGTGGCATAGCCGCTCGGTTCGTGTCCCAGATAGAAACCGTTTATCCAGATACGGGCATCACGGAAGATACCGTCGAACTGAAGATAAAGATGTTTGCCGAGGTCCTCTTGTGGCACGGTGATGGCCTTTCGGTACCATCCCACAGAGTTTTCGGGGAATTTATAGCCGACGGCTTTATAGCCATGACTGTGGCTCGCCTCTTTGGCATAAGGCAAATCAACCACCCAGTCATGCGGAAGATTGACCGTCTTCCAGTCCACACCCCACTTCTCCGGATTGAACTTAGGGGAGTAAGGACCCTCATTATGGATAGAGGCTGCTTTAGTCAGATAGTTGAAGTACTCCGTTCCGCAGCCGAAGTCTTTCTCCGGTGAGGAAGCATTGCCAAAAGCAAACTGCCAGCCGTCATCCAGCAAAATACGTTCGCGGACGGATTGGGCGGAAAGAGAAAAGGTAATTCCAAGAAGGAACAGAAATGCGAATAAGTGTTTCATATCGGTTAATCATAAAATGTGTTTACAAAGATAGAGCGAAAAAGATTCGTGCGGTGATACTTTTGTATCATTTTCCGGTACTTCATGTTTCCGAGGGGAAAAAACACGCCGGGCAAACAAGGGTGATAGGAGAAAAGTTTTTAAATTTGAAGCGTGCTTCCGGGAAAATGGCCGGATGCCACAACTAATGAAGAATGTATCAAACTAAATACAAGAAATAATATGCAAGACAAAAGATTCGGATATTTCGATGACGACAACCGCGAATACGTCATTACAGATCCCAAGACACCTTGGCCATGGATTAACTACCTGGGCAATGAAGATTTCTTCTCACTCATCTCCAATACCGCCGGAGGCTATTCCTTCTACAAGGACGCCAAGTTCCGCCGCATCACCCGCTACCGCTACAACAACGTGCCGATGGACAACGGGGGACGCTACTTCTACATCAATGAAGGCGGCAACGTATGGTCTCCCACCTGGAAGCCCTGCAAGACTGCACTCGACAGTTACGAGTGTCGCCACGGCATGAGCTACACCCGCATCACCGGATCCAAAGACGGCATCAAAGCCAGCCTGCTCTTCTTCGTCCCACTGAAGACCTGGGGAGAGGTGCAGAAGCTGACCTTGCGGAATACTTCTGCCAAAGTGAGAAAACTCAAACTATTCTCCTTTGCCGAATGGTGCTTGTGGAATGCCGCTACGGACATGGAGAACTTCCAGCGTAACTTCTCCACGGGAGAGGTGGAAGTGGACGGGTCTGTCATCTACCACAAGACGGAATACAAGGAACGCCGCAATCACTACGCCTTCTACAGTGTCAATACACCCGTAGACGGTTTCGATACCGACCGCGAAACATTCGTGGGACTCTACAACGAGTTTGCCGACCCGGAACGGGTAGTAGAAGGCAGACCGGGCAACAGCATTGCCCACGGTTGGAGCCCCATCGCCTCACACTATCTGGAAGTAGAACTGCAACCCGGCGAAAGCCGCGACTTCATCTTCCTGCTGGGCTATGTGGAAAACAAGCAGGAGGAGAAGTTCGAGGAACGTGAAGAATCTCTGCATGAAGCGTTCAAGCAGAGTGTACCCTCTTCACCTATTATAAATAAGGTAAAGGCTAAGGCGATGATTTCGGCCTTCGACACTACCGCCAAAGTAGATGCTGCCTTTGCCGAACTGAAAGCCTACTGGGACCGCCTGCTGGACATCTACGTCGTGAAGACCGACGAAGAAAAACTGGACCGCATGGTGAACATCTGGAACCAGTATCAGTGCATGATTACCTTCAACATGTCCCGTTCCGCCTCTTTCTTCGAGAGCGGCATCGGTCGTGGAATGGGTTTCCGCGACTCCAACCAGGACCTCGTGGGCTTCGTGCATCAGATACCGGAACGAGCCCGCGAACGAATCATCGACATAGCTTCTACCCAATTCCCCGACGGAGGATGCTACCACCAATACCAACCGCTGACCAAACGCGGCAACAACGACATCGGCGGCGGCTTCAACGACGACCCCATGTGGCTTATCTTCGGTACGGTGGCATACATCAAGGAATCGGGAGACTTCAGTATCCTGGATGAGCCCGTCCCCTTCGACAACAAGAAGGGTTCGGAGGTTTCTCTGTTCGAGCACCTGCGCGTCTCCTTCAACCACGTCATCGAGAACCTCGGCCCCCACATGTTGCCCCTCATCGGCCGTGCCGACTGGAATGACTGCCTGAACCTGAACTGCTTCTCCTGGGACCCGAATGAATCCTTCCAGACCACGGAAAACCAGACGGAAGGCAGCCAAGCAGAATCGCTGATGATTGCCGGCTTGTTCGTGGTATGCGGACGCGACTATGTGGAACTATGCCGCCACCTGGGTAAAGACGACGAAGCAAACAGAGCGCAAACCTATATAGAGAACATGGTGGAAGCCGTGAAAAAACATGGCTGGGACGGTGACTGGTACTTGCGCGCCTACGATTACTTCGGCCACAAGGTAGGTTCCAAAGAGAACGAAGAAGGACAAATCTTCATCGAATCGCAAGGCTGGTGCACCATGGCAGGCATCGGACTGGAAGAAGGCATGGTAGAAAAAGCACTGGACTCCGTAAAGGAACGCCTGGACTGCGAGCACGGTATTGTACTCAACAATCCACCCTTCACCCGCTATGTTGTGGAGTATGGAGAAATCTCCACCTATCCCGCCGGCTACAAGGAAAATGCGGGTATCTTCTGCCACAACAACCCGTGGGTCATCATCGGAGAAACCGTACTGGGACGGGGTGACCGTTCCTGGGAGTATTTCCGCAAGATATGCCCGTCGTACACCGAAGAGCACAGTGCCCTGCATAAAGTAGAACCTTACGTATGCTGCCAGATGGTGGCCGGCAAGGACGCCGCCCGCCCCGGTGAAGGCAAGAACAGCTGGCTGACTGGAACGGCTGCCTGGATGTGGTATGCCATCACGCAATTCATACTCGGCATCAAGCCTTCGTATGAAGGTCTAGAAATCAATCCTTGTATCCCGGCAGGCTGGAAAGGTTTCAACGTGAAGCGTAGGTTCCGCGGGGCAGAATATCATATTACCGTGAAGAATCCCGATGGTGTGTGCAAAGGCATCAAGTCCGTCACAGTAGACGGCCAGCCGATAGAAGGCAATGTGGTGAACCATCTGCCGGGCACGCATACAGTAGAAGTAATAATGGGATAACCCACAAAATACAATATCATGATAAACCCTATTTATTCTCCAGCGCCCGAACGCTATGACAACGGCATGAAATTCCGCCGTTGCGGGCAAAGCGGCATCCTGCTGCCGGAAATATCACTCGGATTGTGGCACAACTTCGGCGACGTGAACACATTTGCCAATTCCCAGGCCATGGCGCACTATGCCTTCGACCGTGGAATCACGCATTTCGACCTCGCCAACAATTACGGTCCTTCCTACGGTTCCGCCGAAGAGACTTTCGGAATGATTATGAAGAAATCCTTCATGCCCTATCGGGACGAACTATTCATCTCCACCAAGGCCGGACACGACATGTGGCCCGGCCCCTACGGGGAGTGGGGCTCACGCAAGTACCTGATGAGCAGCCTCAACCAAAGTCTGAAACGGATGAACCTGGAGTATGTGGACATCTTCTACTCCCACCGCTACGACCCGGATACTCCGCTTGAAGAGACCCTGCAAGCACTGGTTGATATCGTACGGCAAGGCAAAGCACTCTATGTAGGAATCTCCAAATATCCCAAAGAGGCGGCCGAGTTTGCCTACAAATACCTGGAAGAACGGGATGTACACTGCCTGCTCTATCAAGGCAGATACAATCTCTTCAACCGCGAACCGGAAGAAGAAGGTATCCTGCAGCAAGCCAAAGGGAACGGAACCGGCTTCATCGCCTTCTCCCCGCTGGCGCAGGGCCTGCTGACCAACCGCTACCTGAATGGTATTCCCGAAGATTCGCGCATGGCAAAGGGAGCTTTCCTGAAGAAAGAAGCACTGACCGACGAGACGCTGCAAAAAATCAAGGCACTCAACGAAGTTGCTGCCTCACGCGGGCAAACCCTTGCCGAGATGTCACTTGCCTGGTTGTTGAAGGACGACCTGGTGACAAGCGTCATCATCGGAGCGAGCTCCGTTACCCAACTGGCAGATAACCTGAAAGCGACTGAAAATACAGACTTCTCTGCCGAGGAACTGGAGAAGATAAAGAAAATCATTCAAAAATAAATCAACATGAAAAGCCTCCTTATTCAAACCTTTTGTTTATTATTCCTTTGCTTGGGCACGGTCCGTGCACAGCAATACCAACTTGCATCACCCAACGGAAAACTATCCGTTACGGTAGATGCCGGAGAAGCCCTCACCTGGCAGATTGCACACGACGGCACCATAGTGCTGCAACCCTCTGCCATCGCCCTGCAAGGCAGAGATGAAAAATCAGCCAAGAAAGCAATAACTTTCGGTAAAAATGTAAAAGTAATCCGTGCAGAACGCAAGTCCGTGGAGTCCTCCTTCCCCACTCCCCTCTACAAAAAGGCAAGTGTGGAGGATGTCTACAACCAGCTGACACTGAAATGCCGCGGAGGCTACAGCGTACAGTTCCGCGCATACGATGACGGTGCTGCCTACCGCTTCATTTCCGAACAGAACAAGCCGTTTATCGTCCTCAACGAAACTGCGGACTTCAATTTCGACAAGGATTACCAAGCATTTGTACCTTACATAAACGACAACCGCAACGGTGAGCGCTATTGCTTCTCCTTCGAGTCTTACTACGACGAAGCCCCGTTGTCCAAAATGCACACCGACTCACTCTCCATCACCCCACTGATGGTTTGCCTGGACGGAGGAAAGAAAGCCGTTATCATGGAAGCCGGATTGGAAAACTATCCCGGCATGTTCCTCACTGTAAATCCCCAGACACGTCAAGGAGTGCAGGCAGCATTTGCTCCCTATCCGCTGGAAGAAATAATCGGCGGACACAACCGGCTGAACCTGATACCGACCAAGCGTGCAGACTACATCGCCCGTTGTGCCAAGCAGGAACTCCCCTGGCGTGTGGTACTCGTCACCGAAAAGGACACGCAGCTTGCCGACAACGACATGGCACAGCGTCTTGCTCCCGCCTGCCGCATCAAAGACATTTCCTGGATTAAACCCGGCAAAGTGGCTTGGGACTGGTGGAACACCTGCAACTTGACTGGCGTAGACTTCAAAGCCGGCATGAACACCCCGACTTATAAGGCATTCATCGACTTTGCCGCCGACAACAACCTGGAATATATCATCATCGATGACGGCTGGAGCGGAAACGAATCCTTATTGAAAGACCTGAATCCGGATATCGATTTAAAGGAACTGGTAGCCTACGGAAACCAGAAGGGCGTCGGCATCATTCTCTGGGCAAGCTGGCGAAACTCTGCCAAAGATACGGAAGCCGCATTCAGCCACTATGCACAGATGGGTATCAAAGGCTTCAAGATAGACTTCTTCGACCGTGACGACCAGCCACTGGTACAGTCTGTAGAACGCATTGTAGCCTGCGCCGCCGAGCACCGCCTGGTATTAGACCTGCATGGACTCAAGCCATACGGTATACAGCGCACCTATCCCAACGTCCTAAACTTTGAAGGTGTAAAGGGACTGGAGAATGCCAAATGGGAACCGATAGTGAACGGTAGCCCGCTCCACAACTTCCCACGCTATGACGTGACTGCTCCCTACCTGCGCATGCTTGTCGGCCCGATGGACTACACACCGGGAGCCATGATGAACGCAACCCGCGAAACCTTCCGTGCCGTCAACGACCATCCGATGAGCCAGGGTACGCGCGTCCACCAGATGGCGATGTACACCCTCTTCGAAGCCCCGCTGCAAATGCTTGCCGACAGCCCCAGCAAATATATGAAGGAGCAGGAATGCACGGACTTCATTGCCAAAGTGCCTACCGTTTTCGACGAGACCGTGGCACTGGACGGTGAAGTAGGCGAATACCTTACACTGGCACGCCGCAAGGGAGATGTCTGGTACATCGCCTCCATGACCGACTGGACACCACGCGACTGTACCATCGACCTTTCCTTCCTCGGAGAAGGAAGTTACGAAGCCGAAATCTTTTCCGACGGCATCAATGCCGACCGGGAAGCAACCGACTACAAGAAAGAAGTACGCACCGTGACCTCGGGGGACAAGCTGAACATACACATGGCACCCGGAGGAGGATGGACAGCACGGATATGGAAAAGATGATAGGGTGATAAAGTAATGACATGATAAGTGCAATAGGGTGACAGTTACGTTAAAAGTGCTGTCACCCTATTCCTTTATCACTTTTAACATACCTCTACGTGAACCTTTTATATCCTATCTTGTTTTTTCTCACAAAAGCCTAAGGTACCATAGGGCAGGAATTTATATTAAACCTAAACAATTATAAAAGTATGAAGAAATTTATTCCCCTATTATTAGCGGTCTTTGCAGTGACGCTTGCATCTTGCGAAAAAGACCCTGACATGGATAAGCTGGACAATAATTATCTGGTTTATACCAACTATGACAAGAAGGCGGATTTCAAAACCTTCGAAACTTATTACTTGCCGGACAGCATTCTGGTCATCGGTGATAAGGAAAACGCCGAATACTGGAAAGATGAGAATGCCCAGGAAATTCTCAGCGCTTATGTTGCTAACATGAACAGCCGCGGCTACATCCGTGTGGATGACCGGGAAGAAGCCGACCTTGGCTTGCAGGTAAGCTATGTCAGAAGTACCTATTACTTCACCGACTACGGACGTCCCGAATGGTGGTGGAACTATCCAGGCTACTGGGATGCTCCTTACTGGGGCAACTGGGGCGGATGGTATTATCCCTATGCCGTGAACTATTCCTACAGCACCGGTTCCTTTATCAGCGAATTGTTGAATCTGGAGGCGCCGCAAGGCCAGAGCGAGAAACTTCCTGTTCTGTGGACCAGCTATATGAGCGGCTTGCTGAGTGGTTCTACTTCTGTCAATACCAAACTTGCCGTGCAAGGTGTGAACCAAGCTTTCACTCAATCAACTTACCTGACTAACAAGTAGTGACAAGCTACGAGCTATAAGTGACAAATGACGGGTTACCCAATATTAAGGTAACAAGAATAATACGGCAGCATCCTTTCCGGACTGGGAAGTTGCCATTGAACCAAAAAACAAGAACAAAGTATGAAAACAATAAAATATCTTTCCTTGAGAGTATTTGCGGTTGCCGCTCTTGCTCTCGTCTTCGCCCTACCGACGAAGGCACAGATGACCGATAACGGTTATGCCAATATCGACTGGCAATATAACTTTCCTCTCAGCAACAACTTCGCCGACAAATCAAGCGGCTGGGGTATGAATTTTGAAGGCGGTTACTTCCTGACAGACAATTTTGCATTGGGAGCTTTCTTGAACTACCATAGCAACCATGAGTATTTCGGTCGCCAGACACTTCCCGTAGGCGAAGGCGGCAGTCTGAATACCGACCAGCAGCACACTGCATTCCAGTTGCCTTTCGGTCTGGCCTCCCGCTATGTATGGAACCGTGGAGGTGCATTCCAGCCGTATGCCGGTGTAAAACTGGGTGCTGAATATGCACAGTTGAAGTCAACCTTCAACGTATTCGAAGCCAACAAGGATACATGGGGTTTCTATGTATCTCCTGAAATTGGTTTCAATGTGTATCCTTGGGCTTATGGACCGGGCTTGCATTTCGCAGCCTATTACAGCTACGGTACGAACAAAGGTGACCTCTTTACGTACAGCGTAGACGGTTTGAGCAATTTCGGTCTGCGCGTAGGTATTGCGTTCTGATAAGACACACACTTAAAGCTTAACAGATAGAATTTAATTGTTTCAAAATTGAAGAAGAAAGGAGCCTTTCCTGCGTGAGCAAGGGAGGCTCTTTTTAATTCTACCAGTTATTTTTTTCCTCCCAGCATCGCCTTATATACAGCCTCCTGAATCCTCGTCCTTATATCCAGCCTCATCAACTTGTTATTCCACACATCCGGATAGATACGATTGCTCAAAAAGACATAAACCAAGCCGTTCTTCGGGTCTGTCCAGGCGCAAGTACCCGTGAAACCGGTATGACCGTAGACAGAAGCAGGGGCAGACTCTGCGCAGGGACTCTTCTGGGGATTACGCCGGTCGGGCTTATCAAATCCCAGCCCCCGGCGGCTTATCCTTGAGACGGTGGTAGTAAATACCCTGCAGGTCTCCTTGCTCAAATAACGCTTACCGTCCAGTTCACCCCCATTCAGCAACATCTGATAGACTTTTGCCACTTCTCCGGCAGTGGAGAACAGCCCGGCATTACCGGAAACGCCGCCCTGAAAAGCTGCGGATTCATCATGTACAAATCCTTGCAAGGTAGTCTTACGCAAGAAAGGATCTGTTGATGAAGGTACAATATCTTCCTTCTTCAAGAAGCGCAGAGGAAGATACCCCGTACGCTCCAATCCCATCGGAGTATAGAATTCCTTGGCCAAATATTCGTCCATAGACATGCCGGTGCGCGCCTCGACCAACTGCTGCAACAAGATAAAGCCCACACAACTATAACGGTAACGTTTATCTCTAAGCGGAGTATCCACAATCTTCTGCAAGTACTCCTGCTTGAAAGAACGGTTCAGCCAAAGGCTGTCGGACACTTGCATCGTATATTCCGGTGTCTGCACCTTCGACGTCAGTCCCTGACGGAAGCGGAACTTAGGGTTCGCCCAAGTCTGCCGTCCGATGCGTGCGGAATGCCGGGCATCGGGACGTGCCTTGAACAAAGTGCCGGTGTAGCTCTCTTCATCAATCGCTTCCTGATAGAATAGCAAGGTAGAAGGCAGACCGGATTCATGCATCAGCAGTTCGCGTACCGTAATATTCTTCTTGTCCGTATCCTGTAGGAAAGGCAGATAATCCGACACCCGGTCTGTAAGATTGAGGCGTCCGCCATCGTACAACTTCATCACAGCAAGCAGCGTGGCTGTGGTCTTTGTCAGCGAGGCGATGTCGTACACATCCGTTTTCTTTACGGGAAGCGCCTTGCTTCCGGCCTCGTTCCAGACGTGGGTACCGAAAGCTTTATTATACATCTCCCTGCCATCCTTCAGCACCACCACCTGGCAGCCGGGGTAAGCCCCTTCACGAATGCCTTCTTCAGCTATCTTGTCTATTTCAGCCAGCAGACGGGAATTCATACCATGCTCTTCGGGTACAAAGCGGGGGGCGCTTTGAGGAGTCAGCGTCACTCCCGCACCGGCAGCAAACCGACTACCGATACTGGCAGACAAGCGTCCCTCTGAACAAGCGCTGCCATAAACAATCCGGGCAACCTGCCGCTGTACCTCCTCGTTGGAGGAGTGTGCCAAAATCACCGCTTCAGCAGCAGCGTCCCCTTGTTTTATCTGCAATACCTGCTTGCCAGGAATAAAGAACAGATAAACCACCGGTACGTCAGGAGCGAACTTTGCAAAGAAATTCTGATAGGGCGTCAAACGGTGTTCGGTGACACAGACCAGAATACGTTTGTACTTGGCCAGCGCATTTCTCAAACGGTTCCCGTCAGCCTCCGGCAGATTCTTGCCCAAACGGAACTCCACAGGACGGGTATACTGCGACAGTTCCTTGAGGAACGGCTGGTTTTCCTGCGCTTCTCCCACATTGAGCACGGCAACTTCACCGATGGAAGGGTCCAGCGGAAGTACCTCGTCCCGGTTATCCAGCACAGTGATGGCCGCCAAGTTCAGCCGGCGCATCAAATCACGCGTTTTCGGAGTATTGATGCGGGTCCCCAAACCTGAAAGCTGTACATGGGGTTTCTTTTCCAACCCAAGGGCATATTTATATTTCAGTACTTTACGGCATTTCGCCTCTATCTCTTTCTCTGTCAGCTCCCCTTTTTTCACAGCGGCAAGCACAGCCTCCACTTCTTCCTTAATACGCCGGGGGACAAGCAGCAAATCATTGCCGGCTTTCAGCGCCTGCAAACAGATGCTTTCATTGCCCGATACCCCTTTCATAGCAAGGGCATCCGTAAAGACAAGCCCCTGAAAGCCGAGGTCATTCACCAACAGACCGGAAACTACCTTACGCGAAAGCGAAGACGGGAGCCCCTTTTGCGGCTCTATGGCAGGCACCTCCAAGTGCCCCACCATCATACCTCCCAGTCCGGCACGAATGGCTTTTCTGAAAGGATAAAGCTCTATACTGTCCAGACGGGCACGGGTAAAAGGCAGCACGGGCAACGCCTTATGAGAATCCACATCCGTATCCCCATGCCCCGGAAAGTGCTTGCTGACAGAAAGCACACCACCATCCTCCAACCCTTTGGAGTAGGCAACAACCTTGTTCGCCACATTGAACGGACTTTCACCGAAGGAACGGGTATTGATAACCGGATTCTTGGGATTGATATTCACATCCGCTACAGGAGCAAAATTCACTTGCACCCCCAGTTCACGGCATTGGCGGGCCACCTCGCGCCCATATTCATAAATCAGTGTATCGTTCTGTATGCAGCCCAGCACCATGTTTCGCGGAAAGTTCGGAGTACCGCGGAGGCGCATAGCCAGTCCCCATTCACCGTCAAAGGTAATCATCAGCGGAACTTCCGCCATCCGCTGCGCCTCATTGGTCAACATCACCTGGTTCTGCATCAATCCGCCGGAAAATAACAGACCGCCTACCTTATAGTCCTCCACCACCTTACGCAGCAGTTCCTTGTTGGCCTTGTCCTGCTGGGGGGCAATCGTATAGATGAACAGTTGTCCGATGCGTTCTTTCAGAGTCAGACGCTGCATGACGGAATCCACCCACTGCCTGCACCGCACGTCACTGTTCAAGAGACGTACAAGCGAAGGGTCGTTCGGCGGCACCGGAGTAAACGGCATCGGGCCAAGCTGCGCTTTCAGAAGCGGACAAAGACAACACAATATAGTGATATAGGCAAGCAGGTATATTCTCTTCATTCCTTATAGATAGATTGTTTTTAGGGGATTTGCGGAATAATACTTTTATAAATCAATTCCTGGATATCTCTTCTTATATTCATGTCACCCAGTTTCGTGTTCCATACATTGGGGCACAAGCGGTTGCTGAGGAATACATACACTGTCTTGTTTTCCGGGTCCACCCAAGCACAAGTACCGGTAAATCCGGTATGTCCATATACCGCTTCCGGAGCGGAAGGAGCACAAGGGCTGCGCTTCACAATGGATACATCCGGCTTGTCGAATCCCAGACCGCGACGGCTGATGGCGGATTTCTCCGTCGTAAACAAACGGCAGGTTGCCTCACTCAAGAAACGCTTGCCATTGAATTCACCGCCGTTCAGCAACATTTGATAAACCTTTGCCACCTCTTCGGCCGTAGAGAAAAGTCCTGCATTACCGGACACCCCACCCATGCAGGCAGCAGTCTCGTCATGCACATATCCGCATATATCCTGGCGACGCAGGAAGTCATTGGATGCCGTGGGCATGATTTCCGCTTTGGTGAACTTCGTCAAAGGCAGAAACATAGTACGTTGCAATCCCATCGGGGCATAGAACTCACGGGCAAGGTACAAATCCATCGGCAGCTCCGTCACCTTCTCCACTACCTGCTGCAACAGCACGAAGCCAAGGTCGCTGTAAACATAACGTTTGCCGTCCAACTCGCACTTGGCTATTCGCTGAAGGATAGAATTCTTGAAACTCTTGTTCAGCCACATGCCATCTGCCATGTGCAGAGTATAGGCCGGTGTATTCTTGTCGGACACCATCCCTTTCCGGAACTTAAAATCGGAACAATAATAGCTATGCTCGCTTACCTGCGTACGATGCCACTCGTCCACCCAACTCTGGGAGTACGGGCCGTGTACCGAATTCGGGTCTATGATGTCCAGGTAGAAGCGGATATAGGGAGGAAGCCCCGATTCGTGGAACAAAAGTTCGCGGATGGTAATGTTCCGCTTGTTGCCATTGCGCAAGAAGGGCAGATAAGCGGAAACCTTGTCATCCAGTTTTATCTTGCCCTCATCATACAGTTTCATGACGGCAAGCAACGTAGCCGTAGTCTTGGTCAGCGAAGCCAAATCAAAAAGGTCCGAAGAACGGACAGTAGTGGTATCCTTATCAGAGTGGGTTCCGAAGCCTTTGTCATATACCGGCAGTCCGTCTTTCCACACCAGCACGCGGCAACCGGGATAAGCTCCCGCTTCCAGTCCCTTCCGGGCAACGGCATCGATACTTTGCAGCACATACGATTTCATGCCGTAATCTTCCGGAACAGTCTTCCCCGGTTTCATGCCCGGCTCAATCATACAGCCCGTTCCCGCCGGAAACAGTTTACCGATACTCATCGACATTCTGCCACTGGCCGGCTTTTTGGCAAAAAGAACATCAGCCACGTATTGCTGCAAATCCGTCTCTGCCGAATGTGCCAGCACCACAGCGCTGGATTTGGCAAGTGCGGGCATCAGAGGTTGCAATGTACGGTAAGAGGTAAAAAAAGTATAGACCAGCGGAGCACGCAAGTTCAAGCCTTCCAGAAAGGCCACATCACGGTCGCTGACATAAGCCGAACCGGTGATGCTGATAACCACGCGACGGAAAGCAGCCAACTGCCCCTGCACTTCCTGCCAGAGAGCCTCATCGGCATTCCAAGGCAAGTGGAAATGGCTGATGCCTGCATTCTTTTTCATAGCTTCCACAAAGGGAGCATCCACCTCCTTCTCTCCGATGCTGAGCACGGCAATATCACCTTCCACCGGTGCCAGCGGGAGGACATCGAAATAATTGTTCAATACAGTCACTGCCGAACGGCGCAACTTGGCAGCCAACGCCTGCGCTTCCTCCGTATTGATGCGATAGCTCATTCCGCTGACCCGAAGTTGCGACTGGCGGTTTCTCAAACCAAGCATATACTTGTACATCAATACCTTGCGGCACTTGGCATCAAGTTCGTCCTTACTCAGTTGTCCCGACTCCACTGCATCTACCAGCTCCTGCACCGCATTCTTCGTATTGAACTGTACCAGCACCATATCATTTCCCGCCAGCAGCGCTTTGGTAGTTACCTGCGGAATGGCAGACACACCCTTCATGTCCAAGGCATCGGTAAACACCAGCCCTTTAAAGCCGAGTTCATCCTTCAACAACCCGGTCACCACATTCCGCGACAAGGAAGAAGGAGTCACCCCGTCCGGGTCCAGCGCCTGCACTTGCAGATGGCCTACCATGACACCCCCCAATCCGGCACGTACCATTTCCTTGAAGGGATAAAGTTCCACACTGTCCAGGCGTGCACGGTCGTAGTGCAAGGCGGGAAGCGCCTTATGAGAATCCACATCCGTGTCGCCATGCCCGGGGAAATGCTTGCAAACGGAAAGTATGCCCCCGCTTTCGAGCCCACGGCTGTATGCCACCACCTTTTCTGCCACCCGCTGCGGGTTTTCGCCAAAGGAGCGTACGTGTATCACCGGGTTCAGCGGATTCGTATTGACATCCGCATCGGGTGCAAAATTGACGTGTACCCCCAATTCGCGAAACTGGCGGGCCACCTCACGTCCATATTCTTCAATCAGGCCATTGTCCTCGATACATCCCAAGGCGGCATTACGGGGATAGTCCGGAGCGCCTTTCAGCCTCATTGACAGTCCCCACTCTCCATCGAAAGTAACCATAACGGGAATCTTGGCATCCTTCCGGGCCATATTGGTCAAGATAGCCTGCTCTTCCGGAGTACCTTCGGAAAACAGCAAGCCACCGACCTTGTATTTCTTTACCAGCTCGCGCATCTGCTTTTTCGTGGCCTTGTCTGCTCTGGCCGGAATGGTGGCAACGATGAGCTGCCCCACTTTTTCGTGTACATTCAGACCTGACAACACGGAGTCCACCCATTGCCGGCACCGGTTGTCTGCAGCCGAAGGAAGAAACGGGCCTCCCGTCTGGGCGTGAAGTGAAGATAATCCCAATATAAACAATCCTGCAACCCATAAAAGGAGGGTGAGTCTTTTCATCATGCTATTTTTCAGTTAAAGTAAGTACCATTTCTCCTACGTAGATGCCACTCTTTCCGGTGTGCAGCACGGGAACGCTCTTGCCGTCCGCATTCAGATAAACGGCAGGCTTTTCCATAAAAGTATGCGAATGTCCTCCCAAAATGACATCAATGCCACGCGTCTTGCCTACCAGGTTCTCGTCGGAAGCGCCTTCGGGATTTGCACTGCGGATACCCAAATGAGACATGCAAATCACAACCTCGCAATTCTCCTTCTCCCTGAGAAGGTCTGTCATTTCCTGGGCCACCTTTATCGGGTCGTTGTAGACAATGCCTACGCATTTATCCGCCTGCACCAGCCCTTCCATCTTGGGGGCCAGGCCGAAGATTCCGATTTTCACCCCTTCGCGCACCAAGGTGATATAAGGCTTCACCAGCCCTTCGAGTACCGTACCCGTCACGTCATAATTGGAACAGACCACGGGAAAATCCGCCATACGGAACAATTCCGCCATATTCTCAAGTCCGAAATCAAATTCATGATTACCTATCGTCATGGCATCATAACCCATGAGGTTCATCATCTTGACCTCCAGCTCGCCTTTGAAAAAGTTATAATAAGGGGTGCCTTGCGAGATGTCTCCGCAATCCAGCAGCAACATATCCGGATGCTTGCCGCGAAACTGCTTTACAAAACCGGCACGGCGCACCACACCGCCCATCCCGGCATACTCGTCGGCAGCCCCGGCACTGATGGGTTCTATACGGCTGTGCATATCGCTGGTATGCAGGATAAACAGTTGTTTTCCGGATTGGCCGGACGATACAGAATCGGTGGACACCAGGCAAAGGGGTTCTTCAGTAATGACACGCTCCTCTTGCTGTGCCGATGCGGGGAGCATGAAAAGCAGCAGGGCTGCCAAGGAATACATATGTTTCATAGAACTTCTGTTTTTTTAATGCTTACTCTTTAACGACCACTCTTCCCTCCATGCGCGAAGTCACCTTCTTGCCGGCTGCCGTCTGCTTCTCCACATACTTCATGAACAGACCGCGCAGTGTAGCCCCATCCGGGCACTCCCTTTTATCCGCCTGCAGGAAAGCCGTCATTCCATCGTTTCCATCAGCCAGATAATCAATCGTGGCAACCGTATAGTCACGGTCATCCTCCACCGGCTTGCCGGCAATGGAAGCCTGGAGCAGCTTGCCATCCTTGCTGATTTCCAACTGTATACCACTCACCCCTTCACCAAGTCTCACCGCAATGTTTTCAAACAAGTGCTTCATGGCAGAGCCTTTCATCGTCAGCACACAGAGCGAATTCTCAAAAGGCAATATCTCATAGATGTTTTCGGTAGTGATGTCTCCTTCCGTCAGGGAGTTCCGGATTCCACCGATATTGATTAGCCCCATATCGGCCGGTTTGCCCAGCACTTCCACCGCAGCCTCACGCAGTACATCTGCAATCAGATTGGATAAAAGGCTTTCGGGCCGGAATCTGTCCATCGACATTTCTGCGGTTCCCACCACATGATACATAACGCTGTCCATCCGGGCCTTGTAAGGCGCCAGCAGAGCCACGGCTTCGGCATCCGGCTCGGCATCCCAGACAGAGTTCATGGGAATTCTGCCTCCCTCTACCTTGGTTACTTCGTAGGAAGAATGGCAGGAAACCAATAGAAGCGCAACCGCCAACACTGCCCCCGCAAGGAGACTGAAAGTTTGTTTCTTCATATTCATTTAGTTTTAAATTGCTACAAATATACTTTTCTTTTGCGACTGAGCCACACAATTAACCGATTATTTAGACTTGCGTTTAGCAGAATGAAACGCTCAAAAATCATCCCAACTGGCGAAAAAAAGCTTGAAGCACTTGTGTATCTGGCAAATAATTCGTTCCTTTGCACCGCTTTCGCGCAATCGCTGTCAGGACACCAAGAGAGAAGCCTGGTATGTTGCGTTGTAACGATGAAACAATTTAATAATAAAAACAATGGATTTAATTAAAATTGCAGAAGAAGCATTTGCTACCGGAAAACAGCACCCGAGCTTCAAGGCAGGTGACACTGTAACAGTAGCATATCGTATTGTCGAGGGTAACAAGGAACGTGTACAGCTGTACCGTGGTGTTGTTATCAAGATTGCCGGACATGGAGACAAGAAACGTTTTACAGTACGTAAGATGTCAGGAACCATAGGCGTAGAACGTATTTTCCCGATTGAATCACCGGCTATCGACAGCATCGAAGTGAACAAAGTGGGTAAAGTTCGTCGCGCTAAATTGTACTACCTGCGTGCTCTTACCGGTAAGAAAGCAAGAATCAAAGAAAAAAGAGTTAACGGTTAATTCCAGACTCCTATTTCGAAATAAAAAAGGGAAACTGACAATGTCGGTTTCCCTTTTTTAGTGATATACACAGTAGGCATACACACCATGCGATACTCTACTGCTACTCCCTCATTCAAAACATTGTAAGCCTGCGCTCCTTTCCTTTCACATAAGCCTTCCTTCTTGCTGATATGTTAGTTTATCAGCGCCCAACGGCCGTGAGGCGCTCTGCTAACGACCGTCAACAAGGTGCTTTATGGCCGTTAGGCGAACGCCTCACGGCCGTTAAACAGCTCTCATATGCATAGCTTGCCTATACTGAATACCTATCTTATCCATACCAAAAGCCTGACTTCCACCTATTATCGCACGGGCTTTTACGAAGTTAATACCGTGTTTGCAGGAAACCAATAGCTTGTTTACACGATATTGGCAAATTGCTCCATATCCTATTAATTTATTGTACTACAAGATATTAATAGATTATTTGGCGTAAATTTAAGGTGGAAGCAAAAGTTGCTTCCACCTTTTCAAGTTGCTTCCACAGCATCCGCAACCCCGATGAATAAAGGGATACAGAGAATGGGTGGAAGTGTGGAAGCAACTTGTGACATAACTTTATTGCTGAGGAATATGTGCCACCAAAGAAAAAAAGGTGTGTCGAAACTCTCATAAACTAAAAATCACCCTCGCCACAGATAGGTGTAGCGAGGGTGACTTCGATAGAAGGGGAGTTTTGACATATCCCCTCCTTTATCAGTTTCCCTAATATTGATTACTTGATATCTCTCAGCTCCCAGCCCAACGCACTGGCACCCAGCACTGCAGCATCAGAGTCCTTCAACTCGGAAGCCAGCAACTTGGTCTTACCTTTGTAGATATTCAATACATTGTCGTCAATAGCTTTCTGGATAGGCTTGAAGATATAGTCTCCCGCTTTTGCCAGACCACCGAACAACACGATAGCTTCCGGACTGGAGAAAGCGATGAAGTCAGCCAAAGCCTCACCCAAGATGGTTCCGGTAAACTCAAAGATGTCTTGAGCAATCTTGTCACCCTTCACCGCTGCATCATACACATCCTTGGAAGTAATGTTTTCTGCCGGAATGTCGCGCAACAAACTCGGTTCGGTACTCTTGGTCAAGAACTCACGTGCAGAACGCGCCACACCCGTAGCCGAACAATAAGTTTCCAGACAGCCGTGACGTCCGCATCCGCAGAGACGACCGTTTTCACGACGGATAATAGTATGTCCCAACTCTCCGGCAAAACCGTCATGGCCATATACCATCTGACCGTTAATAACGATACCGCTACCTACACCGGTGCCAAGAGTTATCATGATAAAGTCTTTCATACCACGAGCCGCACCGTAAGTCATTTCACCGATACCGGCAGCATTGGCGTCGTTTGTCAAAGCGGTAGGGATACCCAAGCGCTCTTCAAACATGGCAGCCAAAGGAATTACACCCTTCCAGGGAAGGTTCGGGGCAAACTCAATAGTACCGCTGTAATAGTTTCCGTTAGGAGCACCGATACCGATACCTTTTATCTTGTCTACGCCACCGTTGGCAATAATGAGCGGCAACAGATTCTTGCAAACTTCGTTTACGTAATCATTGACGTCCTCATAAGCTCCGGTTTTGATGGAACTGCTTGCAATAATAGTTCCGCGTGCGTCTACAATACCAAAGACGGTGTTTGTTCCGCCTATGTCAATGCCCACTACATAGGGCTTTTCCATGTTTGAATTCATGATATTACTTTTGTTTAAAGGGTTAGTTAATCACATTCATGGTTACAAAAATCACAAAGAAAAACGACACTGCAAAATCTTTTTTTAAAAAAGTTTGCAACTTTTGCAACTTTTCGTAGCATTGCTGCGTCTAATAGTGAAAATTAATAAGAGTAAAGCAATAAACAGGGAAAACAGTGATACAACTAAAAGACATTAACAAGACCTACAACAACGGAGCACCGCTGCATGTGCTCAAAGGTATCAACCTCGACATTCAGAAAGGCGAATTTGTTTCCATCATGGGCTCATCGGGTTCGGGAAAGTCCACTTTACTCAATATACTGGGTATTCTGGATAGTTACGACACGGGGGAATATTATCTGAACGGTACCCTCATCAAGAACCTCAGCGAAACGAAGGCAGCCGAGTACCGCAACCGTATGATTGGTTTCATCTTCCAGTCCTTCAATCTCATTTCCTTCAAGAATGCAGTGGAGAATGTGGCGCTTCCTCTCTTTTATCAAGGAGTGAGCCGCCGCAAACGTAATGCGCTGGCACTGGAATATCTGGACCGCCTGGGGCTGAAAGAGTGGGCACACCACATGCCAAATGAGATGTCCGGTGGACAGAAACAACGTGTAGCCATCGCCCGTGCCCTCATTACCCAACCGCAGATTATCCTTGCCGATGAACCTACCGGCGCGCTCGACAGCAAGACTTCCGTAGAGGTGATGCAGATTCTAAAGGAACTGCACGATACGGGCATGACCATCGTAGTCGTGACCCACGAAAGCGGTGTTGCCAACCAGACGGACAAGATTATCCATATCAAAGACGGTATCATAGGTAGCATCGAGACGAATCTGAACCACGATGCAAGCCCGTTCGGAAAAGACGGATTCATGAAATAATAAAGGAAGAGCCCCCTCCCCCTTTAATTTTTAATTCTTAATTTTTAATTATCAATGATAGACCTTTGGCAAGAAATATACGGAACCATCAAACGCAACAAACTGCGTACATTCCTGACGGGCTTTGCCGTGGCATGGGGAATCTTCATGCTCATCGTGCTGCTCGGAGCCGGAAACGGTATCATACATGCCTTCGAGCAAAATGCGTCGGAGCGTGCCTTGAACTCTATCCGCATCTTCCCCGGCTGGACCACCAAGTCATACGACGGTCTGAAAGAAGGACGCCGCGTCCAACTGGACAACCGGGACATGGATGACACGGAGAAGCAATTCACTGAAAATGTCATCAGTGCCGGTGCCACCGTGCGTCAAAGTAATGTAAACGTCAGCTTCGGACAAGAATATATCAATATCTCTCTGCTGGGCGTATATCCCAACTACACCGAAGTGGAAACCGTGAAAACAGCGGACGGACGTTTCATCAACTACAACGACCTGAAAGACCGACGTAAAGTCATCATCCTCCATAAGAAATCTGCAGATATCCTTTTCGGAAAAACGCATACTGAACCCATCGGACAATTTGTCAATGCCAGTGGAGTGGCCTATCAAGTAGTAGGCCTCTACAATGACCAGGGAGACCGCGAGGCAAACGAAGCGTATATCCCCTTCTCCACCTTGCAGACCATCTATAATAAAGGAGACAAGCTGAATAACATCATCTTTACAACCAAGAACCTGCACAGCATAGAAAGTAACGAAGCCTTTGAAAAAGAATACCGCAAGGCTATTGCCACCAATCACCGCTTTGACCCCACAGATGAGAGCGCCATATGGATATGGAATCGTTTCACCAACTATCTGCAGACACAGAATGCAATGGGTATCCTCCGGACTGCAATCTGGGTTATCGGTATCTTCACACTGTTGAGTGGGATTGTCGGCGTGTCGAACATAATGCTGATTACCGTGAAAGAACGTACCCGGGAATTTGGTATCCGTAAGGCATTGGGAGCAAAACCTTTCTCCATCCTTTGGCTGATTATTGTGGAAAGCGTGACTATCACTACGCTATTCGGTTATATCGGTATGGTGGCAGGCATCGGGGTGACGGAATGGATGAACTCTGCTTTCGGTAGCCAGACGATGGATGCCGGCATGTTCCAGCAGACCATGTTCTCCGATCCCACCGTAGACCTCAGTATTGCTATCCAAGCTACCCTGACCCTTATCATAGCGGGTACGTTGGCTGGGTTCTTCCCGGCTAAGAAAGCGGTAAGTATCAGTCCTATTGAAGCACTTAGAGCAGATTAAAGATTATGAGAATAGACATAGATACGTGTGAGGAAATCCTCATCACAATAACAAGGAACAAAACGAGAAGCCTGCTTACGGCGTTCGGCGTATTCTGGGGTATCTTTATGCTGGTGGCGCTTATCGGTGGCGGCCAGGGCATGCAGGAAGAACTAAAATCCCAGTTCGAAGGATTTGCAACCAACTCGGGCTTTATCGCTGCACAAAAGACAAGCGAGGCTTATAAAGGTTTTCGCAAAGGACGATGGTGGGATTTGGAGATGGAAGATGTGGACCGTGTACGCAATGTGGACGGTGTGGCGCTTGCCACGCCTTCCATTGCCTTATGGGGACAAGTGGCTGTCTACGGAGACAACAAGTACGACTGTAGTGTGAAAGGCTTGTATCCCGAATATGAACAGATAGAACATCAAGAGATGACCTATGGACGTTTCATCAATGATGTCGACATTAAAGAGTCGCGTAAAGTGTGTGTAATCGGCAAACGTGTTTATGAAAGCCTCTTCAAACCCGGTGAAGACCCCTGCGGCAAATATGTCCGGGTAAATGGTATCTATTACCGGGTTATCGGAATGTGTTCATCCGAAGGCAATGTCAATATACAAGGGCAGGCCTCTGAAGCCATTACATTGCCTTTTTCCACCATGCAACAGACCTACAACCTCGGAAAGAAACTGCATGTAGTATGTTTCATCATGAAACCGGGAGTAAAAGTGAAAGACGTGCAGCCCGAAGTGGAACGTCTTGTAAAAGCAGCGCACTACATTGCTCCCGATGACAAACAAGCCGTCATGCTTCTGAATGCGGAAGCTATGTTCTCCATGATGGACAACCTGATGATTGGAGTGCGCTTTCTAATCTGGATGGTAGGTTTGGGGACGCTGTTTGCCGGAGCTATCGGCGTATCGAATATCATGATGGTAACCGTCAAGGAGCGCACAACGGAAATAGGCATACGCCGTGCCATAGGTGCCCGTCCTAAAGACATTCTGCAACAAATTCTTTCGGAAAGCATGGTGCTGACCACTATAGCGGGTATGGCAGGTATTTCTTTTGCCGTATTTGTACTGCAAATACTTGAAAAGGCCGCCAATGACCCTGGAGTTATCAAAACCCACTACCAGGTTTCATTCGGACTGGCTATCGGAACCTGCATCCTCCTCATCGCATTAGGAGTGCTTGCCGGACTGGCACCTGCCTATCGCGCCATGGCAATCAAGCCAATTGAAGCCATCAGGGATGAATAAACTTATAGAGAGACCACTAACCGTAAGCCATGAAATAATGGCTATATCAATCGTAAATAATTAAATCGTAAATATAAGATGAAAACAAAGAAGTTTCTGAAAATCGCATTATTGGTAGTAATTGCTGCCTTATTCATTTGGACATTCGTTTTTCTGTACCAGAAGTCCCAACCTAAAGTAACAGTATACGAAACGATAGTTCCGGAAGTGACAGACCTTGAAAAGACTACCGTAGCCACCGGCAAAGTGGAACCGAGAGATGTAGTCCTTATCAAGCCGCAGATTTCCGGTATCATTGCCGAAGTATACAAGGAAGCAGGACAAAGTGTGAAGCAAGGGGAAGTGCTTGCCAAAGTAAAGGTGATACCCGAACTGGGACAATTGAACTCTGCCGAAAGCCGCGTACGATTGGCGGAAATCAACGCTGCCCAAGCCGAAACGGATTTCGCCCGTACCCAGAAACTGTACAACGACAAGCTTATCAGCGCTGAAGAGTACGAAAAAGGGGAAGTAAGCGTGAAGCAGGCACGCGAGGAACTGCAGACAGCAAAAGATAACCTGGAAATTGTAAAGGAAGGCATCACCAAGAACAGCGCCTCTTTCAGTAGTACCCTGATCCGTTCCACCATTACCGGTCTGATTCTGGATGTACCCATCAAAGTCGGTAACTCGGTTATCATGAGTAACACTTTCAATGACGGAACCACCATCGCTACCGTTGCCAACATGAACGATTTGATTTTCCGCGGCAACATTGACGAAACGGAAGTGGGCCGTGTGCACGAAGGCATGCCGGTGAAACTGACAATCGGCGCCCTGCAGAATCTTTCGTTCGATGCCACACTGGAATACATATCTCCGAAGGGTGTGGAAGAAAACGGTGCCAACCAGTTTGAAATCAAAGCTGCCATTGCCGCACCGGACAGCGTACAGATACGTTCCGGCTATTCTGCCAACGCAGAAATCGTATTGGACCGTGCCCAGAAAACGCTTGCCGTACCGGAAAGTACCATTGAATTCAATGGTGACAGCACCTTTGTATACGTAATGACGGACAGCGTACCGGTACAGAAGTTCGAACGCCGCCCCATCCAGGTCGGCATGAGTGACGGCATAAAGATTGCCATCAAAAGCGGTATCAGTGCCCAGGATAAGATTCGCGGTGCAGAGAAAAAGGATTAACAAACGGAATAGCTTAAAAAGATATACGATATGAATAAAAAGATATTCTTATACCTCGCAATATTCGGCAGTATCTCAGTGCAGGCGCAGGAACGATGGTCTTTACGCCAATGCATAGACTATGCCATCGAGCATAACATCAGTATCCGCCAGACAGCCAACGCTGCCGAACAGAGTGCTGTCGAAGTAAATACAGCCAAATGGGCACGACTGCCGAACCTGAATGCCAGTGCCGGCCAGAGCTGGAACTGGGGACGTACGCAAACAGCCATCAAAAATGAGGATACGGGAGACTATTCCACTGTATACGTCAACACCAGCAGCCACGGCACTAATATGTCTGTCAATACCAGCATACCTATCTTTACCGGTCTGGAAATTCCCCACCAGTATGCATTGGCCAAACTAAACCTCAAAGCTGCCATTGCCGACCTGGACAAAGCCAAGGAAGACATTGCCATCAATATAGCTTCGGCCTACCTTCAGGTGCTGTTCAATGAAGAGCTCCACCAGGTGGCGTTGGGACAAGTGCAATTGAGCAAAGAGCAATATGTCCGCATCAGCCGGCTTGCCGACTTGGGAAAAGCCTCTCCGGCAGAACTGGCAGAAGCCAAAGCACGTGTGGCACAAGACGAGATGAATGTAGTGCAGACAAACAACAACTATAAGTTGGCCCTGCTCGACCTTAGCCAGCTTATCGAACTGGAAACACCGGAAGGGTTCAATCTGGAATCTCCGGCAGTCAATCTGGATTTAGTCCCTCTCACTCCTCCGGATGAGATATTCCAAACAGCCATGGTAAGTAAGGCTTCCATACAAGCTGCACAGTTCCGCTTGGAAGGCAGTAAACACAATATCCGTATTGCCCAGAGCAACTACTACCCGCAACTGAGCCTGAACGGTAGTCTCGGTACGAATTACTATTCTACCATCGACCGTACTTTCAGCCAGCAGATGAACGATAACTTCAACAAATATGTAGGATTCAACCTCAGCGTACCTATTTTCAACCGTCTCTCTACCCGTAACCGGGTACGCACGGCACGTCTGCAACGTGAAAACTATGCCTTGCAATTGGATAATGCCAAGAAGACACTTTATAAGGAAATCCAACAAGCATGGTACAACGCCGCTGCTGCCGAAAGCAAATATACCAGTAGCCATACAGCCACCGTTGCCAGCGAAGAGTCTTTCAAGCTGATGAGCGAAAAGTATGAGAACGGAAAAGCAAATGCCGTAGAATACAATGAAGCAAAACAGAACCTTATGAAATCCCAATCAGACGAATTGCAAGCCAAGTATGACTATCTGTTCCGTACCAAGATTCTGGATTTCTATAAGGGAGAACCGATTGAATAAAAAAAGAAGTATAATTTTAGTTGTTGTGTTTGATTCTCCCCTCTCCCTGCCTCCAGGCTGACAAGAGGGGAGTTTTTTGTTCTTCTATCTCCTTTCCGAAGAGCGGGAAGAGCTACTGCCGGTAGAACTGCGGGTAGTGCTTGAAGAGCTGCTGCGACGGCTTTCGGAACTCCGTACGCCGGAAGCATTTCTTCTTTCCTTGCTTGCCGTCTTTACCCTGCTACGGCTGGGGCTCTTATCATTATTTTTAGTTCTTGTGGTTTCTATTTTCTCTTTACTCGACTTTCTGCCACTATCCACACTACTACGTCGCGTACTGCTGTTACGTGTACCTGTGCTAATGCGATTATTACTACCGTTACTACGTCGCGTGGTATATACATCATCCCTGCCTGCCGGACGCTTATGCGAATTAGGGCGGATGTTCACCGAACCGAAATCTGAACGGCGGCTGGTGTGGTACGACTTATCATTCCGAATACTCCACGAACCGGTATAGTGCGGATGATGGTAACGACCGCGATAATAGCTGTTGTGATAGTGCGTACGATAATGCCCACCGCAATATGTACGGTAATGATACGGCCGCGGGAAATAGAAATGATTATGGTTGGTGTAAGTGATGTAAACCCTAAAAGACCAACGACCACCACTTACATAAACCGGACGGTAAAAATAGGCGGCCTGCATGAAACGGCCGTACTGCCGGTTATTCAGCACCCATCGAAGGTCGTCATTGCGCACATCCAGATAATCGTAATAGCGATTCAAGGCCCATTCCTCCCCCCGAAGAACGTCATCCATCAGATAACGTATACCGGAAATGAAATCATAGTTTATTTCGTACACGTCATTATACTGTTCTGTACTCAGGTTCAATTCATAGGCCATCTTGTCCGTAAGAAAGCGGGTCTCTTTACGCACTTTGCTGTTGCTCATTGCCGCACTACAAACAGCTGTACTCATCATAGCGGCAAGAAATATAAATATAATCCGTTTCATAATCCCTCCTTTTTTTAGTTATTCTTCTCATGATATTGTTTGATGAAGGCATTTATCTCGTTCTTGTCCGACGAGAAGGTCAGCTTGTCTATCGCATAATAGAAATTCGGTTTATCGGCTATTTTAGGATAAATCTTCTTCATCAACTGTTTCTTTTCACTGTCGAAACGATAAAAATCCATCAGACGGATACACTGGTCAGTAGTGAACCAAGAGGTCAGCAAGGCATGGTCGAGCACTTCCTTACGGTCTGAATCGAAACTCTGTTTTTCCATCAGCCCCATAAACTGTTCGAAGGCAGATGGTGACATCACCGGTTCATGCTGCTCGCCTCCTAACGGTCTGTCACCGGGTCTGCCAGGCTTGTGATGATTAGAAGTACCCCTGTTTCCACCAGGTCTTTTGTCCTCTGGAATGAAAATATCTTCCACTTCATTGATGGAGCAATGCACACGTTCATCATATAGGAGTTTTCCTCTTCGGGAATTCTCCCCACGGGATGGCGCTTCATAAACCTCTACCCGACAACTACCACGCAGATTGGCTACAAAACAACTGAAAGTAGGCAGGCAAACCTGCTGTCCGTCGACCAGTACCACCACTCTACGATATGGACTTTCTATACGGATTCCGTCTATGGGCGCCGCTTTTATTGCGGGAAACGCTACCAGAACTAGACAAACACTTAATATCAAATGACGTATCATGACTTTTCTTTTTTTATTGTACGACAAAAATAGGGAGAGGAAATTCCCCTCCCTAATGATTGTCTCTATTTACAAGTAGGGAAATTCCTAATGACTGGGACTAATTCCTAATCCTGATTCCATCTTCCTCCAATACAACCAGATGTTTTTTGTACAAATCTCCCACAGCCTTTTTGAAGGTTTTCTTGCTGACACCGAAAGTTGCATAGATTTCTTCTGCCGGACTCTTGTCATTCAAAGCTATCCGTCCGCCCTGTTCACGGATATAGTCCAGCAACGTAGCTGAGAAATCTTCTACTTTAGCCTGCCCCGGTTTTTGAAGCAGCAGGTCTATCTTGCCGTCTTCGCGTACCTGCTTCACATAGGCTTTCATCCTCATGCCCGTGTGCAGTGGCTGAAATATCTCGCTCTCATATAGCAAGCCGCTATATTCATCGTTGATGATCGCCTTGAATCCCAAATCCGTCTTCTGCCAAATCAGGATATCCACCTCCTGCCCCGACTCATAGGCGGCCTTCTCTTTGGAAAGATAACGGTCTACCTTGGCCGATGCCACGATACGATAGCTTTCATCATCCAAATGGGCATGAACCACATACTTCTTTCCCACCTGCATCTTCATTTTCTGTTCGCGGAAGGGGACAAAAAGATCCTTCATCAATCCCCAGTTAAGGAAAGCACCATACTGGTTTATCCACGCCACCTCCAAGCAGGCAAACTGCCCGACCTGCACTAACGGTGTCAGAGTAGTGGCTACCAGACGTTCTTCGTTATCAAGATATATAAAAACGTTCAGTTTGTCTCCCACCTTACAGTCTTGGGGGACATAACGCGACGGAAGCAGAATTTCACCTTCTTCGCCACCGTCCAGATACATGCCGAAGGCTACCTCCTTCACCACTTCCAGCGTATTGTACTTTCCTAACTCAATGCTCATAGTTTCTTACTTATCTTCATTTTCCCAACAAAGATAAGTAATTTAGGTACAATACAGCAGTTCGGAAAGAAGAAATAACTTTTTGCTCTAAAAGATAACTTTTTTCTATGAACAACTCTCTTCAAAAAGGGTTATCTTTGTATCGTGACAATCAGCAAGAAAAGATATTACTCACCTTTAAATAAAAAAGATTATGGAATTTCTGACAAATGACAAATTGACAATCGTCGGCGCAGCCGGCATGATCGGTTCAAACATGGCACAGACTGCAATCATGATGCATCTCACTCCCAACCTATGTCTGTACGACCCTTATGCTCCCGGACTGGAAGGTGTGGCCGAAGAGCTGTTCCACTGCGGATTCGAAGGAATGAACATCACATTTACCTCCGATATCAAAGAAGCGCTGACCGGTGCCAAGTATGTGGTATCATCAGGCGGTGCCGCCCGCAAGGCCGGCATGACCCGCGAAGACCTTTTGAAAGGCAATGCCGCTATTGCCGAAGAATTCGGTAAGAATGTAAAAGCCTACTGTCCGGATGTGAAGCACGTGGTTGTCATTTTCAACCCTGCCGACATCACCGGTCTGATTACCCTATTGTATTCCGGCCTGAAACCTTCACAAGTGACCACACTGGCTGCCCTCGACAGCACCCGCCTGCGCAGTGAACTTTCCAAGCACTTCGGCATCGCCCCCGACAAAATCGAAAATTGCCGTACCTACGGCGGTCATGGTGAACAGATGGCTGTATATGCCTCTACCGCCAAGGTGGACGGTAAACCGTTACTTGATATCATCGGTACCCCTGCCCTGACTAAAGAACAGTGGGTCGAAATCCAGACTAAGGTAACCAAAGGCGGTGCCAACATCATCGCCCTCCGTGGACGTTCTTCCTTCCAGAGTCCGGCATACGTCTCTATCGAAATGATAGCTGCAGCGATGGGTGGCAAACCGTTCCGCTGGCCTGCCGGTACATATGTACACAGCCACGGCTTCGACCACATCATGATGGCAATGGAAACTGAAATTACCAAAGACGGTGTACACTATAAGGAACTGAACGGCACGCCCGAAGAAGAAACCAAACTGAAAGAAAGCTATGCCCATCTCTGCACACTTCGTGACGAGGTGATAGAAATGGGTGTACTGCCTGCCATCAAAGACTGGCACAGCATCAATCCGAATATCGACTGATGTCTTCGATAGCAAATGATTTTTAGAAGTAAGGTGCCTCGCTCCATAGAGCAAGAGGCACCTTTTTTAGATATTTTTTCCTCAAAAAGCCTTGCGGTATAAAAAAAACTCTTTATCTTTGCACCCGCAAACGAAAAAGGTGCCATAGCTCAGTTGGTAGAGCAAAGGACTGAAAATCCTTGTGTCCCCG
>OLFY01000839.1_pt1 | contig 43134 bp, 47 predicted proteins | sample 1605611 | NCBI WGS metagenome assembly OLFY01 (sample SAMEA3888923, study PRJEB22519) | human gut metagenome | biome: human gut; feature: human-associated habitat; material: faeces | place: Denmark | collected 2011 | reverse complement strand
CCACGGACAAGGGCCGCCGCCTGAAGATCTACTATATGACCCAGGTGGGCATCCGTCCCCCCCATTTCGTGGTGTTCTGCAACGACAAGAAGCTTTTTCACTTTTCCTACCGCCGGTATCTGGAAAATCAGATCCGCAGCGTGTTCGGCCTGGAGGGCACCCCCATCATCATGACCGTGCGCCAGAAGGGCGAGGAGGATAGCTGACGTGTCTGTGGTATTTACCGTGGCCCTGACGCTGCTGGTGTCGTATCTGCTGGGCTGCTTCAACGGGTCGGTAATGACCTCCCATTTCATCATCCGGGACGATGTCCGCCAGCACGGCAGCGGCAACGCGGGCCTGACGAACTTCTACCGGACCTACGGCGCCCGGTATGCCCTGTGCGTCATCATCTGCGACATGGGGAAAACCGTGCTGGCCTGCCTCATCGGCGGATACCTGATGCACTGGGTAGTGGGCGACTGGACCCTGGGCCTGCTGATTGCAGGCATCGGCTGCGAGCTGGGGCACATGTTCCCGGTGTTCTTCGGCCTGCGGGGCGGCAAGGGCATCCTCTCCGGCGGCGTGCTGGTGCTGCTGCTGGACTGGCGGGTGGCTCTGATCGCCTGGGGCCTGTTCGTGAGCCTGTGGCTGCTGACCCGCTATGTGTCCCTGGGCTCCGTGACCGCCACGGCCAGCATGCCGGTATCCGTGTTTTTCCTGCTGGGCCATAACTGGCTGTATACCGTCCTGTCTGCGGCGATAGCGGCCCTTGTGATCTGGTGCCACCGGGGCAACATCCAGCGGCTGCTGTCCGGCACCGAAAAGAAGTTTCATTGGCACGTTGACGCCCCGGCCGGGGGCGAGGACGGCCCGCAAGCATAAGAAGAAAGAGAGAGAGAGAGCATTCGTATGAAAAACAATCAGCTTCGCCAGGTGGTGTTTCCCATTCTGGCGGCCTTTATCTGGGGCACGGCCTTCGTGGCCCAGGACGTCTGCGCCGACGCCATGGGCGCGTTTACCTTCAACGGCACCCGGTATTACATCGCCGTGCTGTCCCTGCTGGTGGTTCTGGCCGTTTCAAGCGGCTTCAGGAAGGATCGGCCCCAGATCTCCCCTGCGGAGAAGAAGGCCCAGCGCAGGCAGCTGTGGCTGGGCGGCTTCTGCTGCGGCACGGTGCTGGCCATTGCCTCCAACTTCCAGCAGGCAGGCCTTGTGGCCGGTACCGACGGCGGCAAGGCCGGGTTCATCACCGCCCTGTATGTGGTGCTGGTGCCGGTGTTCGGCCTGTTCTTCCGGCGGAGGGTCAGCCTGCCGGTGTGGATCGCCGTGGCTCTGTCCGTGGGCGCTCTGTACCTGCTGTGTATCAAGGGCAGCTTCTCCCTGGCCCCCGGCGACCTGCTGGTGCTGGTATGTGCCATATGCTTTTCCGTACATATCCTGGTGATCGACCATTTCACCGCCACCTGTGACGGTGTGAAGCTCAGCTGCCTGCAATTCCTGTTTGCCGGCACCTGGTCCACCATTCTGGCCCTGTTTTTCGACACCATCAGCTTCCAGGTGCTGCTGGACTGCATCTGGCCCCTGCTGTATGTGGGCGTGTTCTCCTGCGGCGTGGGCTACACCCTGCAAATCCTGGCTCAGAAGGGTTCCAATCCCACGGTGGTCACCATTCTGCTGAGCCTGGAGAGCGTGTTCGCCGTCATCGCCGGCGCCGTTGTCCTGCACCAGCAGATGACCGCCCGGGAATACCTGGGCTGCGTACTGATGTTTGCGGCCGTGATCCTGGCCCAGATCCCCATGCCCCAGAAAAAGAAGGCCAAGGCGGAATAACCGTCTTCCTATCGACACACAGCGCCCCCCGGAACCGGAGAAATCGGTTCCAGGGGGCGTATGCTTCTATTCAGGCTGCTGCCCTATGCCGTTTTTTCTTCGCCTTTAACTATTCTTTAGGCTGCCCCCAGCCCGCTCCGGGCCGCGCCTTCTCCCATTCCGCCCCTTGACAGGGGCATTTTTCTCTGTTATAATAAGCAGCACTTGTTGCGCAACACGAGTTTTCATCACGAAGGGAGGAGCATTTGTGCCGCCGAAGGTCAAATTTACCCGGGAGGAGATCATCCGTTCTGCTCTGGATATTGTCCGGGAGACGGGGCCGGAGGGCCTTACCGCCCGGAGTCTGGCCGCCCGGCTGGGCTGCTCCGTCAAGCCTATTTTCGGTCTGTTCCGGAGCATGGAGGAGGTGCAGCAGGAGGTTCTGGCCGCCGGATACCGGCTGTACGGCCAAACCATCGCCCAGGCCATGGAGGCCGGGAAATATCCCCCCTACAAGGCCTCCGGCATGGCCTACATTGCCTTTGCCCAGCAGGAAAAGCCCCTGTTCCGGCTGCTGTTTATGCGGGACCGCAGCCACGAGGACGCGTCTCCCCGTCTGGGAGACGATGTGGAGCCCCTGCTGGACCTGATCCAGCAGGCCGCCGGCATCAGCCGGGAAAGCGCCCGGATGTTCCACCTGGAGATGTGGATCTATGTCCACGGCATCGCCGCCATGGCGGCCACGTCGTTTCTGGACTGGGACACGGAGCTCATCAGCGCGTCGCTGACCGACGCCTATAGGGGCCTGCTGGCTCGATTCAAGGAAAAGGAGGCGCAGGAATGAACGCCGTTGAAATACAGGGTCTCACCAAACGCTACGGGGCCATCACCGCCGTGGACAGCCTGGACCTGACGGTCCGTCAGGGGGAGCTGTTCGCCCTGCTGGGCGTCAACGGCGCAGGCAAGACCACCACCATCAAAATGCTGTCGTGCCTGACCCGGCCCGACGGCGGCGACGCCCGGCTGCTGGGCCGCAGCATTGTGTCGGATGCCGCCGGGGTAAAGCGCTGCATCGGCGTATCCCCCCAGGAGACCGCCGTGGCCCCCAACCTCACCGCCCGGGAGAATCTGGCGCTGCTGTGCGGCGTCCACGGTCTGTCCCGGCAGGAGACCGCCGCCCGCACAGAGGAGCTGTCCCGGGCCCTGGGGCTGGAGCCCATTCTGGCCCGCCGGGCCGGGAAGCTCTCCGGCGGCTGGCAGCGGCGGCTGAGCATCGCCATGGCTCTGATCGCCCGGCCGGAGATCCTGTTTCTGGATGAGCCCACCCTGGGGCTGGACGTGCTGGCCCGGGCGGAGCTGTGGGACGTGGTCCGCCAGCTGAAGGGCCGGATCACCGTGATCCTCACCACCCACTACCTGGAGGAGGCCGAGGCCCTGTCCGACCGGGTGGGCATTATGAAGGACGGCCGGCTGCTGGCCCTGGGCACGCCGGAGGAGCTGAAGCGCCAGGCCGGCTGTGACAGATTTGAGGACGCGTTTATCGCCATGGTAAGGGAGGCGGGAAGATGAAGCTGCGCGCACTTTGCCGCCGCACCACGCTGGAGCTGGTGCGGGATCCGCTGACGCTGGGCTTCGGCCTGGGCTTTCCCCTGGTGCTGCTGCTTCTGCTCAGCGCCATCCAGGCCAACATCCCCGTAAGCCTGTTTGAGATCGACCGCCTGACCCCGGGCATCACCGTGTTCGGTCTGGCGTTTGTGGCCCTGTTCTCCGCCACTCTGGTGTCCCGTGACCGGGAGAGCGCCCTTTTGCAGCGGCTGTACACCACGCCCCTTACCGCCGGGGACTTCATCTTCGGCTATGTGCTGCCGCTGCTGCCTATGGCGGCGGTGCAGGTGGCAGTCTGCTACCTGGCGGCCATTCCCCTGGGACTGACGGTATCGGTGCGGATGCTGTGGGCGGTGCTGCTGGACCTGCCGGCGGCGCTGCTGTTCATCGGCCTGGGCCTGCTGTGCGGCAGTGTGCTGAACGTCAAGCAGGCAGGCGGTATCTGCGGCGCTCTGCTGACCAATCTGACGGCCTGGCTGTCGGGCACCTGGTTCGATCTGGAGCTGGTAGGCGGCGCCTTCAAGCGCATTGCCTATGCCCTGCCCTTTGTCCACGCGGTGGAGCTGGACCGGGCGGCGCTGGCCGGAGACTGGGCGGGGCTCACGCCTCATCTGTGGTGGGTGCTGGCCTATGCCGCCGCAGCCCTGGCCGCCGCCGTGCTGCTGTTCCTGCGTCAAATGAAAAAGCAATAGAAAGCAATCGCAAAAAAGCACCGATGCCGCGCATCGGTGCTTTTCCTATGCAGGACTCAGAACAGGCGCTGCTTCCGGGCAATGACCTGGCCGTCCACCCGCAGCAGCTGCTTGCCGGTAGGAGTGAACTCCGTTTCCACATCGTGACCGCTCACCCGGGCGCGGATGGTATAGCCGGTTTCCACGACGCCCTCCTGCCGTCCGTAGACCCTTCCATCCACGATCAGCTCCGTCAGGCCATAGCTGCGGCGGACCTCGATCTCATGGCTGCCGTATGCGGCGGTCAGCAGAGTCCGGTGCTTCCCCTCCGCCGGCTGGCCCATAGAGGGACTGTTGGGCCGTTCCCCCATGGACGCGTCGTAAAACTCCGTATTCTGGGGCAGCGGCTCCGGCGTCTCCCTCTGCCCCTCCGGCTCCTCCATGGCCTCCCGGCCCCGGCGGACGCCCATGGCCAGATACCACAGCAGCAGGCCGTGGAACACCACATCCAGGATGCTGGACGCCTCGAAGGCCGTCACCAGGCCCGCCACCAGCGCCGCCGTATCCACGGAGAACAGCACCAGCGCCGCCGTCAGCCAGCCCCGCCGCTTTTTGGACAGCAGCCAGCACAGGAAATACACCGCCATCACCAGCACCGCGCCCGCCGCGCCCAGCACCAGCCACTTGGCCTCCCCGGTAAAGTCATAAAAGCCCCGGGCAAACACCGCCCAGATGTAGGCGGCAAAATCCGTGAACAGATAGTATCTGTCCGACCCCGTCAGGGCCAGAAGGGTATTTACCGCCGTCAGGACCAGCATCGCCAGCAGATTGCCCCGTGCGGTCTTGTATGCCGCCCCCGCAGTTTTGCTTTTCATCTCTCGTCTCCTTTTATTCTCTCTGTATTTACAAAGCACGCCAGCTCTCCGGCCGCAGGCCGTGTCCCATAAGTCCCTCCTGCACCTGCTGCCGCAGAGCAGGCAGGTCCCGGTTCAGGGTTCCCTTCAGGGTCAGATAGTTGGATGCATGGTTCATCCGGAACACGCTGCCCGGGCTGTCCATATGGTCCAGCAGCAGGGCCGTCTCCTGCAAAATTTCCGCCGGACCCAGCACCTGGAAGCTGCCCTCCCGGACCCAGCGCTCCAGCGGCGTTCCCGGCTCCACCATCAGCGTCAGCAGGCCGATGTATTCCGGGTTCATGGCGCTGAGGGCCCGGGCGGTATCCACGGCGTGCTCCCGGAGCAGCTCCCGGCTGCCCAGGCCCGAAATGGCCGTCACCGACAGGGCAAGTCCCGCCCGCCGGGCCTTCTGCCCTGCCGCCACGATGGCCGCGGCCGTGTGCCCCTTCTGCATCCGCTCCAGCACCGCGTCACAGCCGGATTCCAGGCCCATATACACCATTTTCAGGCCGCCCTCCCGCAGCCGCCGCAGCTCCTCCTCCGTCTTGACCTGAAGACTCCGGGGCGAGGCGTAGCAGGTGACCCGCTGGCACTCGGGAAACAGGCTGTACACCATGGCCAGAATTTCCAGCAGCTCATCGGTTTTCCGCATCAGGGCGTCGCCGTCGGCCAGAAAGACCCGCTCCATCCGGCGGTATACCTGCCGGGCCAGGCGGAAATCCTCCCGGATCTCATCCATAGGCCGCAGGGCAAACCGCTTATCGTCATACATATCGCAGAAGGCGCAGCGGTTATGGCTGCACCCATAGGTCACCTGGATGATGAGGCTGTATGCCTCGCTGGGGGGACGGTAGACCTTTCCCTTGTATCGCATGGGGTATTCCTCCTGTTTCTCGTCTTTTGGTTCATTATCGCATATTTCTCCCGTTTTGAAAAGGGTCTATTTCGCCCTCCGGCGGCATAAGCTGGACCAGCTTCAACAAACGAGGAGGAATTTTATGGACAACAATTTCAACCGTGTGCGCCTGTGCGGCCGGGCCGCCGGGGAGCCTGCCCTGTCCCATATAAACCACGGCGAGCACTTTTACCGCTTTCCCCTGTCGGTGGAGCGGCTGTCGGGCCAGGAGGACCTGCTGCCGGTGATTCTGCCCCGGCGGCTGCTGGAGGAGCACCCCGTACATACCGGCGACACGCTGACCCTCACCGGTCAGCTGCGCTCCTTCAACAACCGCAGCGGCCAGGGGCCCCGGCTGGTGATCTCCGTGTTTGTCCGGGAGCTGACTCCCGGCGGCGCGGCCCCCTTTAACCAGATTCAGCTCTCCGGCGTGCTGTGCAAGGCCCCCTCCCTGCGGCGGACGCCCCTGGGCCGGGAGATCTGCGACCTGATCCTGGCGGTGAACCGCCGGTACGGGCGGGCGGACTATCTGCCCTGCATCGCCTGGGGGGCCATCGCCCAGCAGACGGCCCGGCTTCCGGTGGGTTCCCGCCTGACGGTGGAGGGCCGGGTCCAGAGCCGGGGCTATACGAAAACCGTGGACGGCGTGGGCCAGGAGCGCACCGCCTATGAGGTATCCATCATGCGTCCGGCGGAGCCGGAGGAATTTTTGCTGTAGAGCCGCCGTTTCCCCTCCCGGGTCAGTTGATTTCCCCGGCAAATGGTGCTATCCTATTGTTGAATACAGAGAAACAGAGGATCGCTTCTATGACATGGACCCATCACCACGCCCATCCGGCCGTCCGTCGGGACGTGGACATGACCCAGGGCAGCATCACCCGCCACCTGGTGGAGTTCGCCCTGCCGCTGCTGGCCGGCAACGTGTTTCAGCAGCTGTACAACATGGTGGACACCTGGGTGGTGGGCAATTTTGTGTCCAACGAGGCGTTCTCCGCCGTGGGCACCGTGGGGCCCATCATCAACATGCTCATTGGCTTTTTCATGGGCCTGTCCAGCGGTGCAGGCGTGGTCATCAGTCAGTATTACGGGGCCCATAAGCCGGACAGAGTCCGGGACACCGTCCACACGGCCATGGTGCTGACGCTGGTGCTGTGCGGGGCGTTCACGGCCCTGGGTCTGGCCCTGATCCCGGCCATGCTGGCCCTGATGAACACCCCGGCGGAGGTGCTGCCGGAGTCCACGGCCTATCTGTCCATCTATTTTTCCGGCATTACGGGGCTGCTCATCTACAACATGGGCTCCGGCATTCTCCGGGCAGTGGGCGACTCCCGGCGTCCCTTCTACTTTCTGGTGGTGTCGGCGGGGCTGAACACGGTGCTGGACCTGGTGTTCGTGATCCGCTTCCGCATGGGCGTTGCAGGCGTTGCCTGGGCCACCATCATCGCCCAGGCGGCGTCGGCGGTGCTGGTGCTGGCAGTGCTGCTGCGGACGGACAGCTGCGTGCGCCTGGAGCTGCGGCGGCTGCGGGTCCATTGGGACATGCTGGGCAAGATCATGCAGGTAGGCATCCCGGCGGCTCTGCAAATGGCCGTCACCGCCTTCTCCAACGTCTTTGTCCAGTCCTATATCAACCGTTTCGGTCCGGACTGCATGTCCGGCTGGACGGCGTATACCAAGATCGACCAGCTGATGTTCCTGCCCATGCAGTCCCTGGCCCTGTCCGCCACCACCTTCGTGGGGCAGAATCTGGGAGCCGGGAACGCCCAGCGGGCCCACCAGGGCACCCGTCGTGCACTGGCGATCTCCCTGGCGGTAACGGCGGTGCTGATGGTGCCGGTGCTGGTGTTTGCGCCCCAGCTGACGGCCTTCTTCAACCGCAAGGCGGAGGTGGTGGCCTACGGCACCCTGCTGCTGCGGTACATTTCGCCCTTCTACCTGCTGTGCTGCATCAACCAGATCTATTCCGGCGCGCTGCGGGGCGCAGGCAACAGCCAGGTGCCCATGGTCATCATGCTGGGCTCCTTCGTGGTGTTCCGGCAAATCTACCTGTATGTAATGTCCCACTATATCAGCAATGCCCTGCTGCCTCTGGCCATGGGCTATCCCGCAGGTTGGCTGGTGTGCAGCGCCGCCACCCTGCTGTATTACCGCAGGGCCGCCCTGGGCCGGCGGCGGCTGGTGGAGGACAACTGACCGGCAAAGGAGCGAATGGTCTATGCAACAAATCACGGTATCTCTGGGGCAGCGGTCCTACCCCATCCTCATCGGCCCGGGCCTGCTGCGGGAAGCCCGCCGCCGGCTGGAGGCTCTGCCGGTCAAGCGGTGGGCCGTTATCGCCGACGAGAACACCGCCGCCCTGTACGCCGGGGCCCTGGACCTGCCGGTATACACCTTCCCCGCCGGAGAGGGCAGCAAGCGTCTGGCGGTGTATGAGGACCTGTGCCGCCGGCTGCTGGCGGACGGCTTCACCCGGCAGGACGGCATCGCGGCCCTGGGCGGCGGCGTCACCGGTGACCTGGCGGGCTTTATAGCCGGTACCCTGCTGCGGGGCGTGGCCCTGGCCCAGCTGCCCACCTCCCTGCTGGCCCAGGTGGACAGCAGCGTCGGCGGCAAGACCGGTCTGGACCTGCCGGAGGGGAAGAACCTCATCGGCTGCTTTTACCAGCCCCGGCTGGTGCTGGCAGATACGGCGTGCCTGGCCACCCTGCCCCGGCGGCAGCTGTCCTCAGGCATGGCGGAGGTCATCAAGTGCGGCGTCATCGGCGACGAGGCCATTTTGCACCACCTGGAAACGGCGGAGGAGCCGAATCTTCCCTGGCTGGTGGCGCGCTGCTGCCGGTATAAGGCGGCGGTGGTGTCCCGGGACGAGCGGGACGGCGGCGGGCGCCGGGTGCTGAACTTCGGCCATACCTTCGGCCACGCCTATGAGGCCGCCGGAGGATACGATACCCGGACCCACGGCGAGGCCGTGGCCGCCGGGATGATGCACATGCTGCGCTGGCAGGTGCGGCACGGTCTGGGCGGCGGGCAGCTGCTGGAGCGGCTGACCCCCCTGCTGCGGCGGTGGGACCTGCCCACCCGGCTGCCCTGGGACGGGGCGGCGGACTATCTGGCCCGGGACAAAAAGCGCGGCGGCGACGGCATTACCGTCGCCGTGGCGGAGCGGGCCGGCCAGGGCCGTCTGCTGACGGTACCCCTGGCGGCCCTGATGGAGGACGTATGATGGACGTGCGCTTGCTTCCGGCCCCGCTGCGGGGGGCGGTAACGCCGCCGCCGTCCAAAAGCCTGCTGCACCGGCAGCTGATCTGTCTGGCCCAGGCGGGAGAGTTTCCCTGCCCGCCGGACCCCTCCGACGATGTGGAGGCCACGGTCCGGGGGCTGTGGGCCTTGTATCACGAAAAGGCCCCCGTCATCGACTGCGGGGCCAGCGGCAGCACCCTGCGGTTTCTGCTGCCCCTGGCCATGGCCCGGGGCCAGGTGGGCACGGTGTTCACCGGCACGGAGCGGCTGCTGGAGCGGCCCCTGCCGGGGGACTGGGGCCTTGCGGCCACGGCGGGCGGTCTGCGGGTGACCCGGGCGCTGTCCGGCGGGCAGATTCCGGTGGACGGGACCCGGACGTCTCAGCTGCTCTCCGGGCTGCTGATGGCCCTGCCCGGTCTGGCGGCAGACTCGGAGCTGGTGCTGACCGGCCCCCTGGCCTCCCGCCCCTATGTAGACCTGACGCTGGCGGTGCTGCGTCGCTGCGGCGTGCACATCGGCCAAACGGATTGCGGCTTCACGATACCGGGTGGGCAGCGGTTCCGGACCGTGCCCCTGGACGCGGAGACGGACTGGTCCGCAGCGGCCTTCTGGCTGGCGGTAAGGGCCCTGGGCTGTGCTGTGGCCGTCACGGGCCTGCGCCGGGACTCCCTCCAGGGGGACCGGGCGGCGGCGGCCCTGTGCCGTTGTCTGCCGGAGGAGGTAGACCTGACGGATATCCCGGACCTGCTGCCGCCGCTGGCCCTGCTGGCGGCGCTGCGGCCGGGAACGGAAACCCGCTTCACCGGCGCGGCCCGGCTGCGGGATAAGGAGAGCGACCGCCTGGCGTCGGTTTCGGCGGCGCTGACCGCCCTGGGAGGCCGTGTCCGGCAGGAGCCGGAGGGCCTCACCGTATGGGGCGTGGAGCGGCTCTCCGGCGGCGAAGCCGACAGCTGCGGCGACCACCGCATCGCCATGCTGTGCGCCTGCGCCGCCCCCTTCTGCACCGGCCCGGTGGTTCTGCGGAACGCCGGATGCACCGCCAAATCCTATCCCGGCTTCTGGGCGGACTACCGCCGCCTGGGCGGGCAATTCGAGGTATTGTAACATGCTGGATTACACCATATTCGGAGAGTCCCACGGCCCCGCCGTGGGCGTTCTGGTCACCGGCGCGGCCCCGGGCCTGCCGGTGGACCGGGAGCTCATCGCCCGGGAGCTTCAGCGCCGGGCCCCCCATGGCCCCCTGGCCACCGCCCGGCGGGAGCCGGACCGGCTCCGCATTCTCAGCGGCGTATACAATGGACACACCACCGGGGACCCCATCTGCCTGATTCTGGAAAACCGGGACGTCCGCTCCGGCGACTACGCCGCTCTGGCGGACAAGCCCCGCCCCGGCCACGCCGATTACGCCGCCCATGTCCGCAGCCGTGGCTGCAACGACCCCCGGGGCGGCGGGCCCTATTCCGGCCGCCTGACCGCGCCCCTGGTGGCGGCGGGAGCCATGGTAAAGAGTTGGCTGAAAGCACAAGATATTGAAATAAAAGCGCAGCTTATTGATGAAAAAGAGCTGCGGCAGCAGGCGGAGGCGGCCAAGGCCGCCGGAGATTCCGTGGGTGGTCAGGTGCGCTGCACCGTCACGGGCCTTCCGGCGGGACTGGGCGGTCCCGGCTGGCGGGAGGCGGTGGAATCGGAGCTGGCCCGTCACCTGTTCGCCATCCCGGCGGTGAAGGCCCTGGGCTTCGGCGACGGCGCGGCCCTGGCCGCCCTGCGGGGCAGTCAGGCCAACGACGCCCTGCGCACCGACGGGACCCGGGTGTGGACCGTCACCAATCACAACGGCGGCATCAACGGCGGCGTCACCAACGGCATGCCGGTGACCTTCACCGTGACCTTCAAGCCCACCCCCTCCATCGCCATCCCCCAGGACACCGTGGACCTGGCCCGCATGGAAAACTGCACCGTAACGGTTCAGGGCCGCCACGATCCCTGCATTGCCCTGCGGGCGGCCCCCATTGTGGAGGCGGCTGCGGCCCTGGCCCTGTGGCGGGTGCTGGACCCCCAGGCGGGTGATCTGGACACCCTGCGCCTGCGGCTGGACGGCATAGACCGGCAGCTGGTGCAGCTGTTTGTCCGGCGGCAGGAGCTGTCCCGTGACATCGGAGCCTATAAGGCCGCCTGCGGCCTGCCGGTGCAGGACCCGGAGCGGGAGGCCCAGGTGCTGCGCAGCCGGGGTGACCTGGCCCCGGAGCGCCGGAAGCAGGTGGAGCGGCTGTATGAAACGCTGATGGCCCTGAGCCGGGAGGAGCAGTCGTGAGAAACCTGATTTTCGTGGGCCTGCCCGGCAGCGGCAAAAGCACCGTGGGCAGGCTGGCGGCCAGGACCCTGGGGCTTCCCTTCGTGGACGCGGACAAGGCCCTGGAGCAGGCGGAGGGCCGCAGCATACCGGACATTTTCGCCGCCGGCGGCGAGTCATATTTCCGCACTCTGGAGACCCGGGTGCTGACGGACCTGTGCCGCCGGGAGGGCATGGTCCTGGCCACCGGCGGCGGGGCGGTGCTGCGTCGGGAGAACCGAACGCTGCTGAAGGGCAGCGGCCTGGTGATCTTTCTGGACCGCTCCCCCTGGGCCATCCGCCGGACCCTGCGGCGGCAGGGCCGCCCCCTGCTGACGGATGATGACGCCATCTTCCGCCTGTATCGCCAGCGGCGGAGCCTGTACCGGGCCGCCGCCCACCATGCCGTCAACAAGCCCACAGCCCGTCAGGCGGCGGAGGAGGCCGTCCGGCTGTGGAGAGAGGAGCAGCAATGAAATTTCTTGTTCTCAACGGTCCCAATCTGAACCTGCTGGGCAAGCGGGAGCCCGGCGTCTACGGTACCGGCACCTACGCCGGCCTCTGCGCGGAGATCGCGGCCTATGCCGCCGCCCGGGGGATTCGGGCGGATATCCGCCAGAGCAACCATGAAGGGGTGCTCATCGACGAAATTCAGGCCGCTGACGGCGTGTATGACGGCATCGTCATCAACCCCGGGGCCTATACCCATTACAGCTACGCCATTTACGATGCCCTGCTGGCAGTCCGTGTTCCGGCGGTGGAGGTGCACATCAGCAACATCAGCCGCCGTGAGGCGTTCCGCCGGACGTCCGTCACCGCCCCGGCCTGCCGGGGCCAGATCGTGGGTCACGGCTTCCGGGGCTACCTGGAGGCCATGGAGTTATTGGAAAACATACACAAGGGGGATATGAAATGAAGCTCTGTGTGATCGGCGACCCGGTGGGTCACAGCATGTCCCCGGTGCTGCACCGGCGCATGCTGGCCCTTTCGGGGATCGAAGGCGACTATCAGGCCGTCACCGTCACCCGGGAGACGCTGCCGGACTTTATGGCGGCAGGCCGTGCCGGGGAATGGGACGGCTGCAACGTCACCATGCCCTTAAAGCAGGAGGTCATCCGCTATCTGGACCAGCTGAGCCCGGAGGCGGAGGCCTGCGGCGCGGTAAATACGGTGTGCTTCCGGAACGGGCACACCGTGGGCTATAATACCGACGCCCCCGGCATCCGGGCGGGCTTTGCCGCCCGGGGCGCCGCCCCCACAGGCCGGGCCCTGGTCATCGGCAACGGCGGCGCGGCCCGGGCGGCCCGGTGGGCCCTGGCAGACCGGTCCGTCATCACTGCCGCCCGCCGCGGCGGCGACGTGACCATGGACGAGCTGCCCCAGGCCGCCCGGCAGTGCCGGGTGGTGGTCAATGCCACCCCCCTGGGCATGGAGGGCTTCCCGCCGTTTGCGGATCTGTCCTTCCTGGGCAGCCTTCCCGCCGGCGCGGCGGTGTTTGACCTGATCTACGCCCCCCGGAAAACGGAGCTGTATCAGGCGGCCAGGGCCCGGGGCCTCATCGCCATCACCGGCATGGAGCTGCTGGTGCAGCAGGCCATTCTGGCCTTCAACCATTTCACCGGCGCGGGGCTGGAGCAGGAGGCCACCCGCCGTGAGCTGCTGGCCCTGGTAGGGGAGGAGGATCATGTCGAAAATGCTTGACAATCAGAAACGTACCATGCTACACTAATTGATGTTGATATAAAATTGTGTTCTTGTGAGGTAACAAAGATGAAAATTTTTAAGCACTACAGCAATGATCCATGTGCTAATATTATCAGACTCCTTGGTCTCTCATCCTTTGTCACAATATTAGTGCTTTTATACTCAGGTCATGAGATTAGCTCTGATTTAGGTCTTGGCTTAGCGATTGCTGGCGGAGTACTATTATATGTTGCAAAGCGATTGCATGAATATAACGTTATAAAAAGTCTGAAACATCAACACAAGTGAGGAAAAACAATGGAAATCGATGTAAACAAATTGGTATACCTGCTTTTATTGATTGGCTTTGTATACCTCGTATACAAAATCATTAAAAGGCTAAATCCATCAACAAAGGCTAACAAAATCAGGGAAACAATGCCCTCCAAGAGTAACTTAAGGGATGAAGCAATTAAGCAATCGTATCATTTTGCCCAAACTTTAGCAAGCGGTTTTCTTGCAAATGCACAAGCAAATGCCCGAATTGGAGTACGGAGCGCTAGCTATTCATCATACTTTTCATACCCGCACCGTAAGTCGTCTATAATCACTAGGACTGTCAAATCAGAGCTTAGAAAAGAGGGTTTTTCTTTTGTCAGCGTGACCAACGATGGTAGTGAGTATACTGTTTCCGCCTTTTGGTAATCAATTGATACTTATTGCTTTTGCTTATTTGAATCATAACCTCCAGCTAAGCCGAAGGTGAGGTTTTGATTTTGCCCTACAGTCCGTAAATGGGCGATTTTCATTCTTCTTTTTCCTGTTTTTTTCAAGACTGTCGTCTGTAGTTCTCTTCACTTGATGCTTGAACCTATATCTTTCACGGGGGTTCCTTCACTGCAGAGCCAGTAGTTTCTGTATTCATAAAAAAACACGCCGCGATCAAGCTGATCGCGGCGTGTTTGCGTGCGTGTAAGCACAAGCCTGCGGGGCCGTGGGGGCCGCGTTATAACCTGCACCGATTCAGCAGGTGGGTTGTCTCCAGCGTGCTTCGTAGCTTCCAACTTCCAGCCGCAGACGGCAGCCGGGAGGCCTGCTGTTCACATACTGATCCGACATCCCCTATAACAAAATGTGAGGATAAAAAAGGCCCGTCACACCCGCAGGGAGCCGTCTCTCGACGACACCCATAGTATAACAGACCCGACGGGAAAATAAAAGGGGAATCGCGCAGATTTTCCCTTCCATTTTCCGGAAGCTGCCTCCCCTGTTCAGCATTTTCACGAAGCCGCTCTGCGTTGCACAAAACCCTTCTCAAAGCGCAAAAGACGCCCTCACAGGGCGTCTTTTGTATGCGTTATGCCGGATGGGGGCACCATAGACCGGGGATCGGGTCAGGAATTTTCGTCATCCTCATCCATCAGCTGCTCCATAAACAGGTCATACACCCGCTGCAGCTCCTGGTCGCTATCCAGGGTGGTCAGCAGCTCCTCGCCGTTTTCCATCACGGACTTCAGGATCACCAGGCCGAAATCCTCGGCGGCTGCCTCGTCGGTCTCGTCGTCCACTGTGGGGAAAAATGCCATATACGTCTGGCCGTTGTCCTCCAGGGCGTCCACATATTCCAGCTCGATGTCGTTGCCGTCCTCATCGGTGAGGGTGATGAAATTGGGGCCGAATTCTTCGCTCATTGCCGTTTACCTCCTGATTGGTATAGCTTTCCTTTGTATCATACCCGATTCCTCCGGAAAAAGCAAGGGGCGGCGCGGTCTTTTGCCGTCCGTCGTTTTGCACCGCTCAAATACAGTTTTTTTTGCATTTCTTCCTCTATTTCCATGCAAAATCGGTGCAAAAGTTTTATTTTCCGGCAAAACAGAGCTTTTCAGCAGTTGACAGGTATGGTACAATAGTTTTTATTATGGAATAAAATGTTTTTTTATCTGCCGCCACAGGTGCGGCGCATATATTCCAGTAACAGAGAAAGGAAGGTGCCCTGTCCATGAACAAAGACCATCAGCCCAAAAAGACAGAGCAGAGCGCCAGAACAGGGAAAAAACCCGGAAAGGGCCGCCGCATCGGGCGGACCGTCGGTATTGTCCTGGGAACCATCCTGCTGGTCATCGTGCTGACCTCCTCCATTTTCGTGGGGATCTTCATGACCTACGTCAACACGTCCCTGAAGGGGCATGTGGAGGTGGACATGTCCGAGTATGACCAGAAGGTGTCCACGGAGCTGTACTATCAGGACCCCGAGACCAAGCAAACGGTCATGTACCAGACCCTGTTCGGCGATGAAAACCGCATTTGGGTGGACTTCGACTCCATCCCCAAGGTCCTGCGTGACGCCACCATTTCCATTGAGGACAAGCGCTTCGAGACCCACCACGGCGTGGATTGGCACGGCACCCTGCGGGCCGTGTTCAGCACCCTCACCAACGGCAATACCCAGGGCGGCTCCACCATCACCCAGCAGCTCATCAAGAACGTCACCGGCAATAACGAGAACACCGTCAAGCGCAAGGTGACCGAGGTGTACCGGGCCCTGGCCCTGGAGAAGGACTACAGCAAGGACGAGATCCTGGAGATGTACCTGAACACCATCTATCTGGGCAACCAGTGCTACGGTGTGCAGACGGCGTCCCGGATGTACTTCCACAAGGACGTGTCCGAGCTGAACCTGGCTGAGGCCGCCTGTCTCATCAGCATCACCAACAACCCCTCTCAGTATGACCCTCTGCGCAGCGACTGGACCCGGGAGCAGAACCGCAACCGGCAGCTGGACGTGCTGGACGCCATGCTGGCCCAGGGCAAGATCGACCAGGCCGCCTATGACGCCGCCAAGGCCCAGGAGGTGGTGTTCACCAACGGCTACACCAATCTGGGCAACTATGTCGGCCCCCAGGAGGAGGACGACAAAAAGCCCGCCGTGGTCAGCACCGCCAACAACTCCTATTTCACCGACGAGGTCATCACCGACGTGGCGGAGAAGTTTGTGGAGCTCTTCGGCCTCACCGACGATCCGGCAGACGCCGACGGCTACGTCCGCACCGCCTTTGAAAAGGCCGTCAGCAAGGTTTATAACGGCGGGTACAAGATCTACACCACCCAGAATCCCAAGATCCAGGATATTACGGAGTCCGTGTTTGAAAACACCAACTATGCGAACTACACCGACTCCAAGGGCGAGCCTCTCCAGGCCGCCATCACCATTGTGGATCCCTATACCGGCGACGTGGTGGCCATGGTAGGCGGCACCGGCGCCAAGGAAGTGGACCGGGGCTGGAACTGGGCCACCTCTGCCCGGCAGCCGGGCTCCGCCACCAAGCCCGTGTCCGTATACGCCCCGGCCCTGGATGACGGCACCATCACTGCCGCCTCCGCCATCGACGACTATCCCGTCCGTGACCTGGCAGGCTACGGCGCGTGGCCCTCCAACTCCGGCAGCGGCTTCCGGGGCCTGACCACGTTCTACACCGCCCTGGTCCGCTCGCTGAACACCTGCGCCGTGCGCACGGTGGAGCAATACGGCACCTATAAATCCTATACCTTTATGGTGGAGAAGCTGGGCTTCACCACCCTGACCCAGGCCGACAGCCAGCAATCCGGCAACATGGGCCTGGGCGGCTACGAATACGGCGTCACCACCGAGGAGATGGCCGCGGCCTATGGGGCCTTCGTCAACGACGGCGTGTATACCCCGCCCCGGACCTTCTACCGGGTGGAGGATTCCCAGGGCAACCTGGTGTGTGAGAACAACAAGGAATCCCATGTGGCCATGAAGCAGACCACCGCCTACATCATCCGCCAGACCCTCAAGAGCGTCATCACCAGCGGTACCGGCGGCGAGGCCCGGTTCTCCGGCATGACCATCGCCGGCAAGACCGGTACCACCGACGAAAACCGCGACCGCTATTTCGCGGGCTTCTCCCCCTATTACAGCGCCGCCGTGTGGACGGGCTATAAGTCCAACGAGCGGTTCTCCGAGTCCCTGGGCAACCCCTCCGCCGTTCTGTGGCGCGAGGTCATGCGCCGCATCCACGACGGCCTGGAGAACAAGGATTTCAACAGCTGCTCCGGCCTGACCCAGGTCACCGTGTGCCAGGACAGCGGCCTGCTGGCCACCGAGGCCTGCACCCACGATCTGCGCGGCAATCGCGTCACCACCGTCACCGTGGCGGCGGACACCGCCCCCACCCAGACCTGTAATGTTCACAAGATGGTGCGCTACTGCAAGGATGGCAAGCACCTGGCCACGGAATACTGCCCTGCCAGCAGCGTGGTGGAGATCGCCGCCCTGGATTGGAACCGCGAGATCATCAGGAACATCAAGGCCCAGGACGACGAGTACCTGCTCCAGACCCTCACCGGTAAGGACGGCGAGCTGTGCCCGGTCCATAACAAAAAGCCGTCCATCTTCCCCATCCCCGGCAGAGACGACGATGACGACGGGGGCTCCGGCTCCTGGCAGGACTGGTGGGACAAGCTCCGCCCGTAAAGCGGCATAAAATCCCAGCCTGCCGGAAATGGACGCTCCAGGCAGGCCGCTGTAAAGCTCCATGCCGCGGATATCGAGGCGGACGTTTACAACGGCGCGGATACGGAAGCAGTCCATCGTCAGCAAACACGAAATGTAGGAAGCCACCGGTTCTGTTCGGAACAGAACCGGTGGCTTCCGCTTGCCAACGAGACCTTCTTCCGGTTGCAGGCCGGAGAAAAATCGTGTATGATAAAGGGGAACGACTAAGAAGCGAGGTACTTCCCATGAAGATCATGGCCATTGACTACGGCGACGCCCACACCGGCATCGCCATATCCGACGCCACCGGCACGCTGGCGGGGTTTTCCACGGTCATCAACAGCCGCCGGGCGGAGACGGTGGCCCAGGAGATCTGCGCCCTGATCCCCCAGCACGGGGTCACGGAGCTGGTGCTGGGCTATCCCAAGAACATGGACGGCACTGTGGGCCCCCGGGCAGAGAAGGCCGCCGCCTTCGGCCAGACGCTGCGGCAGCTGACGGGGCTGCCGGTGACCCTGTGGGACGAGCGGCGCACCACCATCGACGCCCACAACATTCTGTTCAACAACGGGCAGAACGCCAAAAAGCGGAAGAAAACCGTGGATGCCGTGGCGGCGGCCCTGATGCTGGAGGGCTATCTCACCCGGAAGCGGCTGGAGGCGGAGAGATGACCGTGCTGATTATCGGCGGCGGTGCGTCGGGCATGGCGGCGGCCCTGACGGCGGCCCGGGCAGGCCACCAGGTGGTGCTGGCGGAGCGGCAGGCCCGGGTGGGCCGGAAGCTGCTGGCCACCGGCAACGGCCGCTGCAACCTCACCAACGAAAACGCCCGGCCGGACCGGTATCACGGAGAGGATCCGGATTTCTGCCGGTTCGCCCTGGAGGAGCCGGAGCTTTCGGCGGCGGGAACGCTGGCCTTTTTCCGGCGCCTGGGCCTGGTCACCGTCACGGAGCCCGGCGGCCGGGTGTACCCTCTGAGCAATGCGGCGGCATCGGTGCTGGATGTGCTGCGGTTCGCCCTGGAGCAGCAGGAGAATATCCGGGTGCGCACCGGCTGCGTCATCCGCCAGCTGAAGCGCCGGGAGGGACAGTTCCTGGCCCGGACGGAGGAGGGCGACACCATCACGGCCCAGCGGTGCATCCTGGCCGCCGGCGGCGCTGCCGGAGGAAAGCTGGGCGGCGGCATGGACGGCTATCAGCTGGCCCGGCAGCTGGGCCACCACCGGACGGCTCTGTATCCCTCCCTGGTGCAGGTGTGCACCGACCCCACCTATCCCCGGGGCCTCAAGGGCGTAAAGGCCCAGGCTGCCCTGACTCTGACCCGGGAGGGTGAGACGCTGACCGCCGGTCAGGGAGAGGTGCTGTTTACGGAATACGGCGTCAGCGGTCCGGCGGTGTTCGACCTGTCCCGCCAGATTTCCACCGGCGGCGACGGCATAGCCCTGCACCTGGATTTTCTGCCCGGGTGGAGCCGGGAGGATACCATGGCCTGGCTGCATAGCCGGCGGACGGCCCTGTCCCGGCAGGAGGCCGGTGCGCTGCTGACCGGCAGCGTCCATCCCCGGCTGGGGCGGATGCTGTGCAAGGCGGCGGGCATCAACGGCGGCGCGGCGATATCGGAGGTAACGGACCGCCAGCTGGAGGCGCTCTGCCGCCGGGTGCGGGACCTTCCCCTGCCCGTCACCGGCACCTGCGGCTTTGACCAGGCCCAGGTCACCGCCGGCGGCCTGCGCACCGGGGAGTTTGACCCCCGGACCATGGAAAGCCGATTGACGCCGGGATTTTACGCCTGCGGCGAGGTGCTGGACGTAGACGGCGACTGCGGGGGCTTCAACCTGCAATGGGCCTGGGCCTCGGGCAGGCTGGCAGGCCGCCTTCTGTCAAACACATCACTATAACAGGAATATAGGAGAATTTGCCTATGCAGCGCCAAGCGCTATGGAATAGACTGTACCTGTCCGGCATCGACGGCCGGGCGGCGGCCCTGGCCCGGGAAAACGGGCTGGGCCTGGAGATCGCGGCGTTCTGCTATGCCCCCAATCTGGAGGACCCGGCGGTGCTGTCCGCCGTCCGGGCGGATATGGCGGGGCTTCACCGCTTCTGGCTCCACGCGCCCTTTGCCGAGCTGTGCCCCTGCGCCATTGATCCTCTGGTGCGGCAGGTAACGGCCCGGCGGTACCGCCAGGCCATCGCCCTGGCCCGGGACCTGGGCGTCCGGCAGCTGGTGATCCACGGGGGCTTCGTGCCCCAGGTGTACTTTCCGGAGTGGTACGTGGAGCAGTCGGTTCTCTTTTGGCGGGAGCTTCTGGCGGAGCTGCCGCCGGATATGACCATCGCCCTGGAAAACGTCATGGAGCCGGAACCCCGGCTGCTGGCGGACATTGCCCGCCAGGTGGACGATCCCCGGCTGGGCCTGTGCCTGGACGTGGGCCATGCCAACACCTTCGTCAGCCGGGTGCCGCCTCTGGAATGGGTGGCCCCTATGGCCCCGTGGCTGCGGCACGTCCACCTGCACAACAACGCAGGGCACAATGACCTCCACGACCCCCTGGGCCAGGGGACCCTGGCTATGGAGCAGGTACTGGACATCATCCTGGAGCTGTGCCCCGCGGCCACGTTCACATTGGAAAATCAGGACTGCGGCCCGTCTCTCGACTGGCTGCGGCACCACGGATACGGAGCGAACACATGACAAGGCAAGAATTGACAGCATATATAGAGTCCATTCTCCCGGCAGACCGGGAGGCCATGGACGCCGCCCGGCGGCGGCAGGCGGAGCTGGCCAAGCCCCCGGGAAGCCTGGGGGCCCTGGAGGACATGTCCATCCGGCTGGCCGGCATCCGGCGAACGCCCCGGCCCCGGATCGACCGGTGCCGGGTAACGGTGCTGGCGGCGGACAACGGCGTGGTGGCGGAGGGCGTATCCTGCGCCCCCCAGTCGGTGACGGTGCAGCAGGCGGTGAACATGACCCGGCACAAAACCGGCATGTCCGCCCTGGCGGCGTACTTCGGCGACCAGGTCCAGGTGGTGGACGTGGGCATCTGCGTGCCGGTGTCCTGCCCCCAGGTGCTGGACCGGAAGGTCCGCTTCTCCACCGGCGACATTGCCGCAGAGCCCGCCATGACGGAGCAGGAGGCCCTCCGGGCCCTGTCCGTGGGCCTTGACCTGGCCCACATGGCCAAGGAGGAGGGCATAGACGCCGTGGGCGTGGGGGAAATGGGCATCGGCAACACCACCACCTCCGCCGCCGTGCTGGCGGCCCTGACCGGGGCCTCCGTGGAGGACGTAACGGGCCGGGGCGGCGGCCTGACGGATGGGGACTTCGCCACGAAAAAGCGGGTGCTGCGGCAGGCCCTGGCCCTGCATCATCCGGACCCCGGCGACCCGGTGGCCGTTCTGGCGGCGGTAGGCGGCCTGGACCTGGCCGCCATGACGGGGCTGTTTCTGGGCTGCGCCCATGAGGGGCTGGCGGCGGCGGTGGACGGATACATCTCCATCGTGGCGGCCCTGTGCGCCGTGCGGCTGTGCCCCCGGGTGCGGGATTATCTGTTTTTGTCCCACGCCTCCTATGAGATCGGCTACCGGCTGGCAGCCCGGGAGCTGGGGCTGGAGCCGTGCCTGCTGCTGGGCATGCGCCTGGGCGAGGGCAGCGGGTGTCCCCTGCTGTTCCGGATATTGCAGGGGGCCTGCGCGGTGCTGGACGGGATGGCCACCTTCCCGGAGGCGGCCATTGAGGACGAATATCTGACCCCCATCCGGCAGGGGGACGCATTTACGGTGGACAAATCATGAGGATCCTGCTTCTGGGCGGCAGCAAAAGCGGCAAAAGCATGCTGGGCCAGCGGCTGACCCGCCGTCTGGCAGACGGCGGCCCCATGATCTATTGGGCCACCCTGGAGCCCCGGGACGGCGAGGACCGGGCCATCGTCCGCCGCCATCTGGCGGAGCGGGAGGGCTGGGGCTTCCAGACCCTGGAGCGGGGCCAGGAGCTGCCCCGGGGGCTGGCGGCGGTGCCGCCGGAGAGCGCCGTGCTGTTCGACAGCGTAACGGCGTGTCTGGCCTGCCAGATGTTCTCCGGCCCATCGCCGGACGCCGCTGCTCCGGAGCGAACGGCGGAGGAGCTGCTGGCCGTCAGCCGGCGCGTCCGGCACCTGGTGTGCGTGTGCGACGAGATCTGGCGGGACGGCGTGACCTACGAGACCTGGACCGAGACGTATCGCCGGGGCCTGGCGGCGGTGTGCCGGACTCTGGCGGCGGAATTTGACGCCGTGGCGGAGCTGAGTGCAGGCTGCGTGCGGATGTGGAAGGGAGAGCTGCCGGATGCGTGACTGGGTATACGGATTTTTCATGGCCTGGGGAATGTTTCTGGCCATCCCCTGCCCCCAAAAGCTATGGAGCGAAACGGCCCGCCGGAAAATGCTGGTGTGCCTGCCTCTGGTGGGCCTGCTGGTGGGCGGCATATGGGCCGGTGCGTGGCTGCTGCTGCGGGGCGCGCCGGGGCCGGTGCGGGCGGCGGTGTGCGCCGCCGTGCCGTGGCTGGTCACGGGGTTCATGCACCTGGACGGATACATGGATGTGTGCGACGCGGTGCTGTCCCGGCGGGACCTGCCCACCCGCCGGCGCATTCTGAAGGACTCCCACTGCGGGGCCTTCGCCGTGATCTGCCTGGTGCTGCTGGCCCTGGGCCAGTGGAGCCTGTTCCTGTCGGCGGAGAGCATTGTCTGGCAGGCGCTGCTGCTGATCCCGGCGGCAGCGCGGGCCTGCGCCGGGCTGGCGGTGCTGGGCCTGCGGCCCATGGACACCAGTCAATACGCCGCCATGGGCGCGTCCCGGGGCGGCTATCTGGCGGCCCTGGCGGTGCTGCTGGTGCTGGCGGCGGGACTGCCCCTGTGGCTGTGGGGCAGCTTCGCCCCCCTGGCGGCGGCAGCGGGCTATGGCCTGGCGGTGTGGTACGGCTATCGGAATCTGGACGGCATGTCCGGGGATATCTCCGGCTTCGCCCTGACGCTCGGCGAGCTGTGCGGCTGCGCGGCAGCCATTCTGTGGAGGTGACGGCATGGATCTGATCATCGGCGGCGCGTACCAGGGAAAGTGTACGTTTGCCGCGGAAAAATACCGCCTGACGGCGGCGGACATCTGCGACCTGGCAACAGACGCTCCCGCTCCTGCCCGGTGCTATGTCCACCTGGAGGCCCTGACCCGGCGCGGCCAGGCGGCGGAGGCCCTGCCCCTGCTGCTGGCGGCGGAGGTGGTGGTGGCCCGGGAGATCGGCAGCGGCGTGGTGCCCATAGACGCCGGAGAGCGGGCGTGGCGGGAGCGCCACGGGCGGCTGCTGCGGCAGCTGGCGGAAAGCGCCGGTCATGTGTACCGGGTATTTTGCGGATTGACGGAGGAATTGAAATGAAGCTGACCCTTCTGCGCCACGGGGAGACCGACGGCAGCCGCCGGGACCTGTACTACGGCGCGGCGGATATTCCGGCCCTGCCGGAGTCCCTGGCGGCCCTGCACGAAAACGCGGCGGCCTATCCCCGGGCCGCCCGGTACTACACCAGCGGCCTGCTGCGGACGGAGCAGACCCTGGCGGCGCTGTACGGCGACGTACCCCATGTGCAGCTGCCGGGCCTGCGGGAGATGGACTTCGGCGACTTTGAGATGAAAAGCTATCAGCAGCTGAAGGACACGCCGGCGTATCAGGCGTGGATCGCCGACGTGGAGCACAATCCCTGCCCCAATGGAGAGAGCGCCCCCCAGGTGCTGGCCCGGAACCGGGCCGCCATGGACCGGGTGCTGGCAGCCGGGGAGGATGCGGTGTGCGTCATTCACGGCGGCGTCACGGCGGGGCTGATGATGACCTGGTTCGGCGGTGGGCGGTATGACTACTCCGTAAAGCCCGGCACGGGCTTCACCGTCACATTTGAAAACGGCCGCCCTGTGTCCTACATCCGTGTGCCGGAATAACAATCAAAACCTCCGGCCAGGCCGGAGGTTTTGATTTCGGGGTAGTCCCAAACCCATTGGACAACCGACAATGCGTCATACTCTCCTAAGTCTTCGCCCCATTGCGATTTGCTTTCTTCTCTTCCCGCTTCACGCGCCAGACGGCAAATGTGCGCACAAGCAAAACATTGACCAGCGCCAAACGCCCATAGCTGTACAGAACGCTGAGGAAGGAATAAAGGGAGAAATCGCTGTCGTTGTGCAGATTATCTCTCCACAGCGGCATGATGCCGCAGCTCATCAAAAGCGGAAGCACAACCAGCGCAGCAAGCCATCCGGCAATAAGCCATGTGACCTCTTTTTTCGTCGCGGGCAGCCGAAGCGTCCGGTAGGAGCGCATCGTGCAGACGATCATCAGGACCATGACGAGGAACTGCGCCCACGCGATGGCAAGGCGCACATAGTTCAGCTCCGCCGTCCAGAAGCGCGTCACGAAGATGGCCATCCATGAAAGACCGGTCGCACAGCGAAGGTATAAATCCACGCAGAGATAGACCGCCCAACCGCAGTAGAGACCAGTGTGCCGCTTCACCGCAAGGAAGATGATGCCGCAGATGAGAAACGGTGACGCGAACATCAGTCCCGTCAGCAGATCACCGGTGAGCAGCAGCCAGAGAACCAAAATGACCGCGCCGGTACACAATAAAGCTGTTCCGGCGATGGTATGGCGCTTTTCCCGCTTGGGTGCCGCCTGGGGTGCAGAGGACGCAGGCACAGATTCTGTCTCCGGCGCGTCTTCGCCGTGCACCAGCTGGTCAAGTGTCACGCCGAAAAGCTCCGAGAGCTTTATGAGCTTTTCCAGTTCGGGGATCGAGGTGTCGGTCTCCCATTTGGATATGCTCTGGCGCGAGATGCCCAGTGCGTCGGCAAGGTCGCCCTGCGACCAGTCTTTCTGTGTGCGCAGGCGTGCGATATTCTCTCCAAGTGTCATGGGGGGATCCTCCTTCGCAGATTTTCTGTGTTCAGTTTACCAAATGGGGCACGAAAAGTCCACCAAGCGGGGTTGAAAAGTTAGCAACCAGCGGTTGCACCTCATCAAGGGGACTGTGAAATAGTCGTTTGATGCAAAAACGGATTGCCGCGGCCAGTCTGCGGACTGGTCGCCCAATGACAAATTTTTATGCTCTCTTTGCTTCAGCGTCAGGTCGTCGCTATCGGTGGCGATGATCGGCACCGGCAGCGGAGAAAATCAGAATTTTTCTCCGGAAGTTTCACGCATAAAGAATACATCCTGTATGAATACACCCATATGATAACATCCTGTATTGGAAATAGCAACTCCCGTCTCTCCCCGCCCCTTGCAAATCCCGGGCAAATAGGATATACTGACCTTGAAATTCAAACAAAGGAGCATGCATTATGGTCGTTTTGAATCATCTGGAGCCCCAGCGTGTCTTTCACTTCTTCGAGGAGCTGTGCGCCATTCCCCACGGTTCCGGCAACACCAAGGCCGTCAGCGACTGGCTGGTGGACTTTGCCAAGGCCCGGGGCCTGCGGTATGTCCAGGATCAGCTGAACAATGTGGTGATCTTCCAGGATGCCGCCCCCGGCTATGAGTCGGCGGAGCCGGTGATCCTCCAGGGTCACATGGACATGGTCTGCGAAAAGGAGCCCGGCTGCACCAAGGACATGGCCGTCGAGGGCCTGGACCTGGTGCTGGAGGGCGACACCGTTTCCGCCAAGGGCACCACCCTGGGCGGCGACGACGGCATCGCCGTGGCCATGGCCCTGGCCATCCTGGACGATACCTCCCTGTCCCACCCGGCCATCGAGGCCATCTTCACCGTGGACGAGGAAACCGGCATGTACGGCGCCGAGGGGCTGGACGTCTCCGTGCTGAAGGGCCGCCGGATGCTGAATATGGACTCCGAGGACGAGGGAGTTTTCACCGTCAGCTGTGCCGGCGGCGCCCGGGCTGACTGCTGCCTGCCCATCCGCCGCCAGCAGTTCGGCGCCCCGGTGCAGGAGATCGCCGTCACCGGCCTGGTGGGCGGTCACTCCGGCGCGGAGATCGACAAGGGCCGCGCCAACAGCAGCATGCTGCTGGGCCGGGTCCTGTGCGCCCTGGAGCAGAAAACGCCCCTGCGGGTGATCTCCGTCAGCGGCGGCCTGAAGGACAACGCCATCCCCACCGCCTCCGTGGCCCTGGTGGCCGCCGACGCCGGCGCCGTCCAGGCCGTCTGCGCCGAAATGGACGCCGCCTTCAAAAAGGAATACCGGGTCAACGACCCCGCCATCACCGTTTCCACCCGTCCGGCGGAGTCCTCTCTGCTGCCCATGGACGAGGCCTCCAGCCGCAGCGCCGTGTGCCTGCTTGCCTGCCTGCCCAACGGCATTCAGGCCATGAGCGCCGACATGCCCGGCCTGGTCCAGACCTCTCTGAATCTGGGCATCCTCACCACCGGTGACGATGCGGTCCACGCCTCCTTCAGCGTCCGCAGCAGCGTCGCCACCCAGAAGCAGATGCTCATCGACCGCCTCCGCTGCCTGACGGAAAGCCTGGGCGGCTCCGTCAGCACCCACGGCGAATACCCCGGCTGGGAGTTTATGCCCCAGTCCCCCCTGCGGGACCTGATGGTCCAGGTGTTCACCGACCAGTACGGCTACGCACCCAAGGTGGAGGCCATCCATGCCGGTCTGGAGTGCGGTCTGTTCTCCGCCAAGCTGCCGGGTCTGGACTGCGTGTCCTTCGGCCCCGACCTGAAGGAGATCCACACCTTCCGGGAGTCCCTGTCCGTGTCCTCCGTGCAGCGGGTATACGCCATGGTGGTGGAAACGCTGAAGCGCATGCACTGACCCGCCCTTGTCCCGGCCTGTCCCGGCGCTTTACCGGGACAGGAGCGGGACATCCCGCCGTGTATCGGGACAATTTTTACGATATTTGAGGTAATATTATGTTCTCTATCTGGTGGCCCGCATATATCTTTCCGTGTATCATGGTGCTGTGCGGCCTTGCGGGGCGGCTGCTGCCGGGCCGCAAGTACCGCAGCCCCCTGGGTCCGCTGACGAAAGAACGCCAGGAATTTGCCGACCGTCTGCTGCTGAAGCTGCTGTGGCAGTTCGGCTTTGCCTTTGCGGCTCTGTCGTTTATGATCATGCGTTCCGTGCGGCTGATGGGAAGCAGCGGCCAGCAGATCCTGCTGTACATCGCCATTATTCTGCAAATAATCGGGGCATTTGCCTTGATTTTGCCGGTGGAACGCAATATGAAGGCATATTTTGACGAACAGGAGGACGAATGATGGGCATCACCGAGCTGGCTCCGGCCAAGCTGAACCTGACCCTGGACGTGGGAGCCCGCCGCCCGGACGGGTACCACGACATCACCTCCATCATGCAGAGCGCCGCCCTGTATGACGTTGTGGCGCTGGATTTCTCCGAAGCAGGCGGTATTGCGATAGAATGCCCGGGCACGGATCTGCCCGCCGGCCCCGACAACCTGGCCTGGAAAGCGGCAGATGTCTTTTTCCGGGAGACGAATATCCCCCGCGCAGGGATTTCTATCCGATTGGAGAAAAAAATCCCCTCCCAGGCCGGTCTTGGCGGCGGCAGCAGCGACGCAGCCGCCGTGCTGCGGGGAATGCGTCGTTTATTTCACGCGGATGTGTCCGGCAAGTCGTTAGAAGCCATGGCCGCCCGGGTGGGCAGCGATGTTCCCTACTGCATCCGGGGCGGTACGGCTCTGGCCCAGGGCCGTGGCGAACGGCTTACCGTTCTTCCGGAACTGCCTATGTGCTGGTTCGTTATCGTGAAGCCCCCGGTGGCCAACTCTACCGCCGCCATGTATCGGAAGCTGGACGAAATTTCCATCTCTGGACGCCCAGATTCCGATAAAATGGTGGACGCACTGAAAAACGGCGACCTGGCACAAATCTGCCGCCTGGTGGGGAATGTATTTGAACAGGCCCTGCCGCCGGACAGTGAGGTTTTCGCCATCCGCCGCCAGCTTTCGGAGCTGGGTGCCGACGCAGCGTGTATGACTGGCTCCGGCTCGGCGGTCATGGGCCTGTTCCGCCAGGAGGAAACCGCCCGTCTGGCGGCCCGGGAGCTGCAAAAGGCCTATCCCCTGACCTTTTTTGCCCCCCGGCTGTAAATCCCGGTATAAAAATAAAAAACGCCGTCTAAACTGTAGGAAACCAAAGAAAAATCTACAGTCTGGACGGTGTTTACTTATGAAAAATGCGAAAAATACAAGACTCCACGTCTGGGAGCTGGCGCTGCTGCTGGCATTGGCCGCCGCCATTCTGTGGGGCGCGGCGTCCCTGAGCCGCCAGGAGGACCTGGGGCGAAAGGTCATCCGGCTCCATGTGATCGCCAATTCCGACAGCCAGGAGGATCAGGCCCTGAAGCTGCGGGTCCGGGACCGGGTGCTGGCCCGGGCCCAGGAGCTCCTGGAGCAGTCGGCGGACATGGCCCAGGCCCGGGAGGTCCTGACCTCCGCCCTGCCGGAGCTGACCCGGGAAGCCCAACAGGTCCTGGCGGCGGCGGGCTGCGGCGACGGCGTCCGGGCCCGGCTGGAGCCGGCGGAATTCCCCACCAAGGACTATGACGGCTTCTCTCTGCCCGCCGGGAAATACCTGGCCCTGCGGGTCATCATCGGGGAGGGCCGGGGACAGAACTGGTGGTGCGTGGTGTTTCCGCCGCTGTGCACCGCCGCCGCCTGCGATTGGCAGGACGCCGGACGGGACGCCGGGCTGGCCGAGGACGACCTGTCCCTGATGGCGGAGGAGGACCAGGGCTATCAGCTCCGCTTCCGGTCCGTGGAGCTGTGGGAAAAGCTGCGCCAATGGCTGGGAAAATAAGCGGAATCCTGAAAGTTTTGAAAATGCTTTTCAGCTTGTCAAAAAAGGGCGGCGCCCTTTTTTGACAAGCTGAAAGTCATTCTGCGAAAATTTCTCCCGCCAGGCTCAGCACGGCCCGGCCGCCTACCCGAACGGCGGCGTTTCCGTTCTGCACCGTCAGGCGGCTGCGGATTTCCGAGGGGCGGCGCATATGCTCCCCCTGGAGGAACATGTTTTCCCGGTCCGGCTGCACCAGGCCGCAGCGGTACAGATAATACGTCAGGGCTCCGTTGGAGGTGCCAGTGGCGCACTCCTCCGGAATGTCATACAGCGGGGCGAAATTGCTGCACCAGGCGGTGCAGGTGTCGTCCCCCAGGCAGAACATGTGCACCCCCGTGACCTTCTGCCGCCGGGACAGCTCCGCCACCAGCGTCTCGTTCTGCCGGGCCCGCAGCAGCGTCTCCCGGTCCCGCACCGGCATCATGATATCCGCCAGGCCCGTGGACACGATCTGGGGCGTCAGGTCCCGGGGCCGGTCCGCACCGGTCAGGCCGAAGGCCCGGTACAGGGGTTCCCACTCCACCCGGGTCAGCTCCCCCAGCCACCGGGGCGGGGCCATGTCCATCCACACCACCTCGCCGTCCACGGAGATCTGCAGCTCCCCGGCCTTGGTGCGGGCAATGTGGCGTCCGTCGGACAGCCGCCCCAGCCGCCGCAGCAGGGCAAAGGCGGCAATGGTGGCGTGGCCGCACAGCTCCACCTCTCCTGCCGGGGTGAAATAGCGCAGGTCCACGCTGCCGTCCTCCTGCGGGCGGACGAAGGCCGTCTCCGAATGCTTCATCTCGGCGGCGATCAGGCGCATGGTCTCGTCGCTGACGTCCCCCTCCGGCAGGGCTACCCCTGCCTGGTTGCCTCCAAACAGCTTGGCGGCGAATGCATCCATGACATATATTTTCACGGCAAAAACCTCCCCAAACTCTCTTTTTATTTATTATACTAAACTCTGCGCCGGTTTTCAAGCGTCCCGGGACTTGACTGGCTGGAAAATTTCGGATATAATGGCAGTAGAATTTGCGGTACGCCGCTGAAAGGAAAGGAAAATCATCCAAAATGCTGAACAAGCGCAGTCTGCTCTCCCAGTTCCTCCACTTCTCCGCCGCCACGGTGGCCTCTCTGATGGTGTTCTCCCTGTACTCCATTGTAGACGGCCTGTTCGTGGCCAAGGGCGTGGGCGAATACGCCATGAGCGCTGTCAATCTGGCCGTTCCCTTTATGAATGTCATGTTCTCCATTGCCGTGCTGTTCGCCGTGGGCACCAGCACCATCATCGCCATCTATCTGGGCGAGGGCCGCCGGGAAAACGCCAACCGTCTGTTTTCCCAGAATCTGGCGGTGCTGGTGGTTATCGGCCTGGTGATCACCGGGCTGGTGCTGGTGTTTCTGGAGCCCTTCGCCATGCTGCTGGGCGCCAAGGACGTAACGCTGGAGTACACCAAGGACTATCTGCGGGGACTGGCGCCCTTCGCCGTGTGCTTCATCGTGTCGTACAACATGGAGATCCTGGTGAAAACCGACGGACGGCCTACCCTGGCCATCATCACGGTGATCACCGGGTGCCTGACCAACTGTGTGCTGGACTATGTGGCCATCTTCGTGCTGGACTGGGGCGCCTGGGGCGCGGCCTTTGCCACGGGTCTTTCCCAGCTGCTGACCTGCCTCATGTATCTGACCCACTTTCTGGGAAAGCACACCACCTTCCACCTGGTGCGCTTCCGGCCGGACCGGCATATTTACCGCCGGCTGCTGCCCATCGGCGTGGCCGACGGGGCCACGGAGCTGTGCAACGGCCTGATGATCTTCCTGTTCAACCGCACCATCCTGCGCTGCATCGGCCAGGACGGTCTGGTGAGCTATACCATCATTGCTTACATCAATACACTGATCCTGAACATCATGCTGGGCGTGTCCCAGGGGTCTCAGCCGCTGGTCAGCTATCACTACGGGCAGCGGGACCGGAAGGGCTGCCGCCGCCTGCTGCAATACGGCCTGGTGACGCTGGCGGGTATGACGGTGCTGTGCTTCGGCGCGGTGCAGCTGTTCGCCCCGCAGATCGTCCACATCTTCCTGGGCGACGACAACGCCGCTCTCAGCGACGTGTCCGTGGGCGCTCTGCGGCGGTACGGCCTGTGCTATCTGCTGGTTGGCTTCAACGTGCTGATGGGCGGATTCCTGACGGCGGTGGAGCAGCCCCGTCCGGCTATCTGCATCTCCACCGGCCGGGGGCTGGTGCTGCAGGCCGGAGCCCTGCTGGCGCTGGCCGCCCTGTGGGGCGGCGAGGCCATCTGGTTTGCACCGGTGATCTCCGAGGTGGTGTGTCTGGTCATGGCGCTGGCGTTCATGGTACGCTTCTGGAAATCCAATCGGACGCTGGCTGCGGCGTGATACAATTTATCAAATGAGCGAGGCCGCCGGGAAAATATCCTCCCGGCGGCCTCTTTTGTTGCATTTGCAGCTGCAAAGTGTCTTGTCATACTATATATTGTAGGTGACAGAGGGGTCAATACTCCCATATCTTGTGTCCATTGTACAGAATGGACAAAATATCCCGGGGATTTTCGTCAGGCATTTTCCCCATATTTAGGGCTTTGGGCTTGCATCAGCACAGGATATGGTATATGATTAAGAGGCTGATTGACCGCTGCCCATTGAGGCAGCTTTTCCTGTGGAGAGAGAAAAATCTGAGGAGAGGGAGGACGTTACACATGAAGATCATCAAGCGCAACGGAGCGGAGGTTGCTTTTGACATTCAGAAGATCGAGCGGGCCATCACCAAGGCCAACAACTCTGTGACCGAGGCGGACCGCATGACTCCCGTGCAGATCGGGCGCATCGCCGAGTCCGTGGAGCTGCAGTGCCAGAAGATGAACCGCGCTCCCACGGTGGAGGAGATCCAGGATATGGTGGAGCACCACATCATGGCCCACGGGGCCTTTGAGGTGGCCAAGCACTACATCACCTACCGCTATACCCGGTCCCTGGTGCGCAGGGCCAACACCACCGACGACAAGATCCTCTCCCTCATCGAGTGCAACAATGAGGAGGCCAAGCAGGAGAACTCCAATAAGAATCCCGTGGTGAACTCCACCCAGCGGGATTATATGGCCGGCGAGGTGTCCCGGGATATCACCAACCGTCTGCTGCTGCCCCAGGATATTGTGGAGGCCCATGAGGAGGGCATCATCCATTTCCACGACACCGACTATTTCGCCCAGCATATGCACAACTGCGACCTGGTGAACCTGGAGGACATGCTGCAAAACGGCACCGTTATCACCGGCACCATGATCGAAAAGCCCCATTCCTTCGCCACCGCCTGCAACATCGCCACCCAGATCGTGGCCCAGGTGGCCTCCAACCAATACGGCGGCCAGTCCATCAGTCTGACCCACCTGGCCCCCTTTGTGGAGGTCAGCCGCCAGAAGATCCGCCGCATCGTCCTGGCGGAGATGGCGTCCATCGGCGTGGATCCCGGCGAGGAGAAGATCCATGAACTGGTGGAGGCCCGTCTGCGGGAGGAGATCCGCCGGGGCGTGCAGACCATCCAGTATCAGGTGGTGACCCTGCTGACCACCAACGGACAGGCCCCCTTCATCACCGTGTTCATGTACCTGAACGAGGCCCGGGACGAGCGGGAGAAGAAGGACCTGGCCATGATCATCGAGGAGATGCTCCTTCAGCGCTATCAGGGCGTGAAGAATGAGCAGGGCGTGTGGGTAACCCCCGCCTTCCCCAAGCTGATCTATACCCTGGAGGAGGACAACATCCATGAGGACTCCCCCTATTGGTACCTGACGGAGCTGGCCGCCAAATGCACCGCCCGCCGCATGGTGCCGGACTATATCTCCGAAAAGAAGATGAAGGAGCTCAAGGGCGACGTGTACACCTGCATGGGGTGCCGCTCCTTCCTGACCCCGGACCGTTTTACCGACGCCGGGATCGGCAACATTGCCAACGCCGGGAATTACGAGCCCGGCAAGCACAAATACTATGGCCGGTTCAATCAGGGCGTGGTCACCATCAATCTGCCGGACGTGGCCCTGTCCTCCGGCGGAAATAGGGACAGGTTCTGGCAGATCTTCGAGGAGCGGCTGGAGCTGTGCCACCGGGCGCTGCGGTGCCGCCACGAGCGTCTGCTGGGCACCACGTCGGACGCCGCCCCCATCCTGTGGCAATACGGCGCGCTGGCCCGGCTGAAAAAGGGCGAAACCATCGACAAGCTGCTGTATAACGGCTATTCCACCATCTCCCTGGGCTATGCGGGCCTGTATGAGTGCGTGAAATACATGACCGGCAAGAGCCACACGGACCCCGCCGCCACCCCCTTCGCCCTGGACATCATGCAGAAGATGAACGACAAGTGCAAGGAGTGGAAAACCGCCGAGAACATCGACTATTCCCTGTACGGCACGCCTCTGGAGTCCACCACCTATAAGTTTGCCAAGTGCCTGCAAAAGCGCTTTGGCGTCATCAAGGGCATCACCGACAAGGGCTATATCACCAACAGCTATCATGTCAATGTCACCGAGGAGATCGACGCCTTCACCAAGCTGGAGTTTGAGGCCCAGTTCCAGCACCTGTCCCCCGGCGGCGCCATCAGCTATGTGGAGGTGCCGGACATGCAGAACAACATCCCTGCGGTGCTGGAGGTCATGAAGTTCATTTATGACCACATCATCTACGCCGAGCTGAACACCAAAAGCGACTATTGCCAGGTCTGCGGCTGGGACGGCGAGATCCAGATCGTGGAGGAGGACGGCAAGCTCATCTGGAAGTGTCCCCAGTGCGGCAATACCGACCAGGACAAGATGAACGTGGCCCGCCGCACCTGCGGCTATATCGGGACCCAGTTCTGGAATCAGGGCCGAACCCAGGAGATCAAGGACCGGGTGCTGCACCTGTAAGAGGTTCCCGCTTCGGTCGCTGTTTGGTAGTATATATTACCCAAAAGGAGCAATATCGTGTACTATGGCAACCTAAAAAAATGTGATATTGCCAACGGCATCGGGGTGCGGGTGACGCTGTTTGTGTCCGGCTGCACCAACCACTGCCCCGACTGCTTCCAGCCCCAGACCTGGGACTTCCACTTCGGCAGGCCCTTCACCGCCGACACGGAGCGGGAGATTTTCGCCGAGCTGGACAAGTCCTATGTGGACGGGCTGACGGTGCTGGGGGGCGAGCCCTTCGAGCCGAAAAACCAGAGGGACCTGCTGCCCTTTCTGCGGGAGGTCCGGCGGCGGTACCCGGGAAAGACCATCTGGTGCTTCACCGGCTTCCGGCTGGAGGATGAGCTGCTGCGGGAGGGGTCCCATCCCCGGTGTGCCGTGACGGACGACCTGCTCTCCTGCATCGACGTGCTGGTGGACGGACGGTTCGTGGCGGCGGAAAAGGACATCAGTCTGCAATTCCGGGGCAGCCGGAACCAGCGGGTGCTGGACCTGCCGAAAACCCTGGCCGCCGGGCAGCCGGTGATCTGGGAAAAGCTGAAAAAATGACAAGAGCATGCCCTGGGCGTTGTGCCCAGGGCATGCTTGAACTTGTCAAAAAAGGCAGCGCCTTTTTTGACAAAAGAGATTTCGCTCCGACCCGCGCGTCCGTGTGCGCAAGCGCCCACGAACACACTCTCTCCGCGCAAAGTATTTTTCGCGACGTACACGCCGCCGCGAAAAATGGATTGAACCTTATTCGCGGCCTGCGGGCCGCGAACTCTGCGAGGCGTTTTTGACAGTCTGGAATAAGAGGAGTCCGGCGCGTGCCGGGCTCCTTTAACCTATAAAAACCCGCCTGCCGGAACCCCGGCGGGCGGGCTGCTGCAATGTCAGGACAGGCTTTTGAAAAGCTCCTCCAGGTCGGACTGCCGGTAGATCACGGCTTTCTGGTCCTGATTGGCCTGGACCACGGCGTTCGACAGAACGGGATCCGTCTGGGCGATGCGGGCCGTCAGCTGCGTCAGCTCCTGGGCGGTCAGCGTGGTCCTGCCGGGTGTAAGAGTATCCTGAGCGCTCATGGTCCCGAAGCTATCCAGAAAATACCGGTGGCCGTTTTCATCATACACGGCATACAGTACCGTATTGTAATCGGTGATGGGGTGATATTTTTCCCCGCTGCCGTCATAATCCTTCAGGAAAACCAAAAGCTCGGTTCCGTTTATAAACAAGGGGTAGTTGGGAGAGGATGCCTCTGAGCAGCCGCCCTGCACCAGGGTGAAGTGCCGGGGAAGGTCCCCTTTATAAGACTCCTGAACGGCCGCGTCGAAGAACGTGACCCAGTTGTGCAGGTCCTCTCCCTGCCAGTCGCCCACCGTGACACGGGCCACGGCGTCTGCCGCCTGAAAGGCGTCGGAAATGGAATAATAGCGCTCAAACATGGACCGGATCTGCATCTCCCCCCACCGGCTGGGGGGCAGAACGGGCTCGTGGGCCGCGCAGGCGGTTGCAGACAGCAGCAGGACCGCCGTTAAAACAAAAGAAATCCCTGGCCGCAAAAATGATCTGTTCACGGTGAACCTTCCTCTCTTTATGTATAATCGGCGGACAGGCGCGCGAAATAGTCCTCCAGGTCGGTCAGACGATAGAGGTCGCCGGAGGACGCAACCGGCCGGTCCGGGTCGGCCTGGGAGGGCGCAATGGCAGCCAGAACCGGGTCCTGCTTTGTCAGATTGTCCCTGATCTGAAGAAGCTGCTCCTGCCCCGGGTGCGCAACGGCCGGGCAATCGGCGGGCTGATTGATCTGACTCCATTGGGTCATCATGCCCAGGGCGTCCAGAACGTAAGACATGCCGCTGTCGTCCCGGGTCACATACATCACCGTGGAATATGTGTTTATCAGCTCATAGGCGTCCGGATACTCCACCAGGTCGTAGGTATCCCGGTACATGGACACGTCGTATTTGATCAAGAACAGCAGCAGCTGATTGCCATAGGTGAATACGGGATAATTTCGGTAGGTCCAGGTGGAGCAGCCCTCCTGGGCCAGGACAAACTCATGGGGGATATCCCCCTTGTACACTTTTTGGACCGTTGTCCGGAAAAAGGTTCGCCCGGTGATCAGCTCCTCCTCCAGCCAATCCCCCACCGTAACAAGGGCCACCACCTCTGCGGCGTCATAGGCCTCCGACAGGGAGTAGGTGTGGGGAAGCATTCCTTTGGCCTCTCCCTCCCCCCACCGGCTGGGGGGCAGAACGGGCTCGTGGGCCGCGCAGGCGGTTGCAGACAGCAGCAGGACCGCCGCTAAAAGCGCGGATAGAAATTTTTTCATGCTCGTTACCTCCTGATCTGATTTTGACCGTATGGGCTGCGGCAGGCGCACAGACGGAATACGGCGCAGCCGTTTATGCGCCCGGGGAAAGCGTTTGGGTACACCTTGCCCAAACTACACGGGCTCCATGGGCGGAATTACCTGCAAAATTGAATGATTCGATACGCATAAAACGCGCCCTTTCCATAAAACATACTATTTTACAATTATACCGTTCAATTATATATAACATATTCGCGAGGGAAAGTCAACGTTTTTTCTGAATTGCGGAAGCGGAAAAACGGTTTTCCGCAAAGACGGGGGAGACTGGAAATCCCCGGGAAGGTGTGGTAAAATAACGGAAAACAAGCGTTGAAAGGGTATGTGCTATGCGTATACTGGTTTTATCCGATTCCCACGGGTGCGTGGACCCTATGCAGCAGTGCGTGGAGCTGGTGCAGCCCCAGGCCATCCTCCATCTGGGGGACTGCGCCCGGGACGCGGACCGGCTGGGGCGGCTGTATCCCCGGATCCCGCTGCTGGGGGTGCCCGGCAACTGCGACTATGGCAGCGCGGATCAGCCGGAGCGGCTGACGGAGCTGGGCGGCGTCCGCATCCTGATGATGCATGGACATACCCGGCATGTGAAGTCCGGCCCCATGGCGGCCATGTACGCCGCCCGGGAGTGCGGGGCGGATATCCTGCTGTTCGGCCACACCCACCAGCCGCTGGTGGACCGCAGCGGCGATTTCTGGGTGATGAATCCCGGGTGCATCGGGCCCAGTCCCCGGCGGACCTATGGCGTCATCACTCTGGAGGACGGCAGGGTGGACTGCGCCGCCCTCCGGCTGTGAAGGGGGGCGGCGGGATGCTGTACGCAGGATGCCACCTGTCTGCGTCGGAGGGCTTTCTGGCTATGGGCCGGACGGCGCTGTCCCTGGGGGCCAATATGTTTCAGTTTTTTACCCGGAATCCCCGGGGCAGCCGGGCCAGGGCCATGGACCCCGCCGATGCGGCGGCGCTGCGGCAGCTGCTGGCGGATCACGGCTTCGGGCCGCTGGTGGCCCACGCGCCGTATACCATCAATCCCTGCTCCAAGGAGCCCCGGACCCGGGAGTTTGCCGTTCAGACCATGGCGGATGACCTGGACCGGCTGGAGCACCTGCCGGGGAACTATTACAATCTCCACCCGGGCAGCCACACGGGCCAGGGTACGGAGACGGGTATCCGCCAGGTCGCGGAGACGCTCAATGCGGTGCTGCGGCCGGAGCAGCGGACCACGGTGCTGCTGGAGACCATGGCCGGAAAGGGCACGGAGCTCGGCGGGCAATTCCGGGAGCTGCGGGAGATCATGGATCGGGTGGCCCTGCCGGTGGGGGTTTGCCTGGATACCTGCCATGTGTGGGACGCCGGGTACGACATCTGCGGCGATCTGGACGGCGTGCTGACGGAGTTCGACCGGGTCATCGGCCTGGACCGGCTGCGGGCAGTACACCTGAACAACAGTCTGAACCCCTGCGGCAGCCACAAGGACCGGCACGCCGTGCTGTTGGGCGGCGCCATGCCCCTGGAGGCCATCCGGCGGGTGGTGAATCATCCGGCGCTGCGGGGCCTGCCCATGGTGCTGGAAACGCCCAACGACCTGCCGGGGTACGCGGCGGAGATCCGGCTGCTGCGGCAGCTGGCGGAGGAGGGGTGAGCATGGGACTGCGTCTTTCCGCGGCGGGAATTTTCCTGCTGGGGGCTTTGGGGCTGCTGCTGCACTCCACCCTGCCGCAGACGGGGCACATCCGGGCCGGGATGTTCTGCTTTTATACGAATCTCAGCAATCTGGCGGTGCTTTTATACGAACTGGCGCTTGCTATCGTCCCGGCGGGCGGGGTGCGGCGGCTGCTGACCGGCAGCACCGTGGCCCTGGCCATGACCCTGTGCATCTATGTAACGCACCTGGTGTATCACTTCGTGCTGGTGCCGGACGCCAGGCGACGGGGACAAAAATTTGCCGACTTCGGCGGCAGCTTTGGGAACCTGTGCGTCCACTATGGAACGCCGTGGCTGGTGGTGATGCAGTGGGTGCTGTGGGGCGATAAGTCCGTGCTGACGGTGCTGTCCGCCGTGTGGTGGCTGGTGCTGCCCCTGGCATACTTTGCGTATGCCATGCTGCGGGCCCGGACGGGCAAGCCCATCGGCCACACCAGGCTGCTGTATCCATACCCGTTTATGGACCTGGAAAAGCTGGGCCCCAAAAGGTTCTGCCGCAGCGTGGCGGCGGTGCTGGCGGCGTTTTTCGCCCTGGGCTGTATATTTGTGGGCCTGGGACGGCTATTGGGATAGGAGGAATGACCATGGAAACAGAAGTGAAGCTGACGAAGCTGGCCGCCTGTGCCGGCTGCGGAGCCAAGGTAGGCGCCGGAACCCTGGCGAAGCTGCTGGACGGGTTCCGGACCCATTCGGACCCCCGGCTGCTGGTGGGCTATGACAAGTCCGACGACGCCAGCGTGTATTATCTGGACGAGCACACGGCCCTGGTGCAGACCACGGACTTTTTCCCGCCTATTGTGGACGATCCCTTCCTGTATGGACAGATCGCCGCGGCCAACGCCATCAGCGATGTGTACGCCATGGGCGGGGAGCCCAAGCTGGCGCTGAACATCCTGTGCCTGCCGGAGTCCATGACCCAGGACATGGTGCAGGAGCTGCTGCGGGGCGGGTATGACAAGGCCTATGAGGCCGGGGCCATCATCACCGGCGGCCACACCATCCACGGGGCGGAGCCCATTTATGGGCTGGCGGTGTCGGGGTTCGTGGACCCCCGGCGCATCCTGACCAACAGCGGGGCCCGGCCCGGGGATGTGCTGCTGCTGACCAAGCCCCTGGGCGTGGGCGTGCTGACCACTGCCGCCAAGGCGGGGCTGGCCGGCGGGGCGGTGATGGACCGCATTTACCGGCAGATGGCCACCCTGAACCGTGCCGCCCGGGACATTATGGTGAAATACCGGGTCCACAGCTGCACCGATGTGACGGGCTTCGCCCTGTTGGGCCACAGCTTCGAGATGGCCCAGGGCAGCGGCTGCACCGTCCATATCCAGAGCGGGAACGTCCCCTTCCACCCGGAGGCCTGGGACCTGGCGGCCATGGGCCTGATTCCTGCCGGGGCATACCGGAACCGGGATTTCGCCCAGAAGGGCGTCACTGTCCGGGTAGACGTTAGCCGCACCATGCAGGACCTGCTGTACGACCCACAGACCAGCGGCGGCCTGCTGATGGCGGTGGATCCCGCCGACGCGGCGGCCTGCCTGCGGGAGCTGCGGGACAGCATCCCCGCCGCGGCCCAAGTGGGCTACGTCACCGAAAAGGAAGAAAACTGGCTGATTCTGGAATAAACGAACCCCCTCCGGCTATAGCCGGAGGGGGCGTATTATATCAGAGGGTGCGCGGATGGTTAGTGGAGCAGCCATGGCATATAGCGCTTCAGGTACTTGAGGTTGAACTCCCTGGATTCCTCCGCGAAGTCCGCCAAGGGCTGAAGACTCCCCGTGGCCAGGCAGTCCCGGGCTACGAAGGCCGTCATGGGTTCCCACACCCGCCAATAGTCCCGTTTCAGCTTTTCCGGAGGAATATCCTGATCATAGTCACGTTTATTGATATAGGTTGAATTTTTCAGAGCAGCCCATGTCATGGCCTCATCGCCGATTTCATACCGAAGGCAGGGACGCTCCGGACGATCGACCTCAGCGGGAGATACTTTCAGGATGTCTGCCGGTGTCCGCACTTCGTTCAGGGCGTTAAGAGCACATTCCATCTGCCAGTAGAGGTCCTGAGATTTCATCCAAACCGCTGTGCCGCCATAGGGACCCGCCACACGACACATTTCCGGATCGCCAAGCTTGTACCTTCCGAGCATGTCACAAAAATAACCGGCAATGTAGCCCCGTATATTGGACTGGCGATAGTTGCACCATAGGTATTCTGACAGCGTTTGTGCGTAATACTCCACCCGCAGGTCTATGGTCAGATACTCGTAAAATAAAGCGATCTGGAGGATATTTCCATCTACCAGGCGCAGCCACTCTGTGTGGTCTTTATAGGGATGGAACCCGTTATCCCACATTTTCTGTGCGAAGGTGCGCTGGACCAGCGCATCAATTTGCGGTATGTTTTTTCGTGACATCTGCTTTCCTCCTATATCTTCCCAGCGGTAAAAACTCACCCATCGCGGCTTAAAGCCCGGATAAGAAATCTTTTTGTCTTTGAGCCGATTTCGTGCTCGCCCTCAAAATAAGCCAGGTTGGCCTCATTGAAAACCATCAGCGCAGGGCCGTTTCCAATGGTCGATTGGATCGCATCCTCAACGGGAGCGTAGGTCCCGTCGATGGATTCTTCGATTGAAATCACATAGCACAACCTGCCGCACCCCTGTCTTTTCAGCTCCGAACGGATATCACTTCCGGGAGAGAACTCCTGGCGGCCGGTGCGCCTGAAAAACGACTCGTCCAGCTTCCAGATGTATGAATGCCTTTTTGATGATTGCAGAGCGTATAAAGCGCGGTCCTGGCGCGCCTTTGAGAAGTACCTCCGTACAATTTCCTTTTCCGCAGCCGCGTCCATGCCAAAGCCCCCTTTTACAATGATCAGGTGTATGCTGTTTCTATTTCAGCAGCCACGGCATATAGCGCTTTAGGTACTTGAGGTTGAACTCCCTGGATTCCTCTGCGAAGTCCGCCAAGGGCTGTAGACTCCCCGTGGCCAGGCAGTCCTGGGCTACGAAGGCCGTCATGGGTTTCCATACCCGCCAATAGTCCCGTTTCAGCTTTTCCGGAGGAACATCTCCCTGAAAGTAATAGGAAGTAGGGCACTTGACATTCTCCAGGGCTTTCCACACGCCATCCATATCACCAGCATCATACCAAAGGCAAGGCCGCCTATGAAAAACGAGTTCTCTTTCATGGGGATAAGATAGAATATCCTGGGCCGTATGGATCGTGTTCAATGTTTCAATAGTGTACTGCAACTGCATATTTAAATCATTATTTGTGCATATATAACGACAGTTCTCATCATATTGTGCACTGGCATTCCGATAAAAATTTAACGAATAGGATGTCATGTCTGTCTGGTTGCGATAATTGCACCACATGTACTCTGACAGAGTCTGGGAGTAAAAGAGAATTTCTGGAAGTGTATATCCAGAACAAAGGATGATCTGCATGACATTTCTATTCACCACGCGAACCCATTCAGTGAAGTCACGAAGGGCAAAAAAACCGTTAGCTTCCAATGTATCCTTCCAGTGCAGTGCCATGAAAATATTCATTTCCTTCAAATACGGATTTCTCATACATGTATCTCCCTTCAAATCCATTCACTGCGCTATGGGAAGAATGAAATTACCAGAAAATTCCAATTTTCAGGTATATTGACGTATCTGTTGGAATTATAGCAAAAAAAACACAGAGCTGGCAACCCTGTATTTTACAAATCCACACAGAAAAAAGACGTATTTTTCCCGGGCCGGGTGCATATACTGAGGGGAAGTTTCCAGGAAAGGATGTATGTCTATGTCCGATTTTTCCCAGCATGTGCCCCTGTCCACGTTTTTGCAGGCCCACCCCGACCAGGGGAGCCTGCGGGTGCAGGTGGCCTCCGGCGGCGGAACGTTTCCGGTGGCCGGGGCAAGGGTGGAGGTATACCGGCGGTTCGGGGGCCAGACCCACACGTTTTACCGGGGGCTGACCGATGAATCGGGTATCGTCCAGGGCATCGCCCTGCCGGCTCTGCCCGCTGCCTGGTCCCAGGCGCCGGACACCGCGTCCATCAGCGGCACCGACTACCTGGTGTCGGTGCGGCATCCCATGTTCGTGCCCCAGGAGGACCGGGAGGCCACGGTGTATGCCCGCATCGAATCCATTCTGCCGGTGATGCTGGAGCCGGTGATATAAGGGGGGAGCGCGATGCCTGCAACGCCTGTGGTCCCGGAGACCATTACCGTACACCTGGGCCCGCCGGGGTCCGGCGCACGGAACGTGGAGGTGCCCTTTGCCTCCTACATCAAGAACGTGGCGTCCCACGAAATTTACCCCACCTGGCCGGAGAGCGCCATCCGGGCCAACATCCTGGCCCAGATCTCCTACGCCCTGAACCGGGTGTATACCGAGTATTACCGTACCCGGGGATACGACTATGACATCACCAACACCACCCAGTATGACCAGGCCTATGTGGAGGGAGGAGACGTTTTCGAGAACATCAGCCAGATCGTGGACGACAGCTTCAACAACTATATCGTCCGTCAGGGCAGCGTGGAGCCTCTGTTTGCCCAGTTCTGCGACGGGGTGCGGACCCAGTGCGGGGGACTGTCCCAGTGGGGCAGCGTGGACCTGGCCCAGGACGGCATGAACCCCTATGAGATCCTGCAATACTACTACGGCGGGGACATCAGCATTGTGTTCAACGCCCCGGTAGGGGGCAGCGTGCCCTCGTACCCGGGCCGCCCCCTGCGCCGGGGCGATGTCGGCAACGACGTGCTGCTTCTGCAGCGGCAGCTCAACCGCATCCGCCGGAACTATCCGGCCATTCCGGAGATCCCGGAGCCGTCCACGGTGTTCGACGTACCCATGGAGGAGGCGGTGAAGTCCTTCCAGCAGATATTCAACCTGACCCAGGACGGCATCGTGGGCAAGGCCACCTGGTACAAGATCAAGCAGCTCTACAACGGGGTCAAGGGCCTGTCGGAGCTTACCGGCGAGGGGCTGACCATCTCCGAGGTGCAGCGGCGGTATTCCGAGGCCCTGCGATTCGGAGACAGCGGCCTGGCGGTGCGGACGGTGCGGTTTTTCCTGGCCTTTCTGGGGTATTTCCTGCCGGAGCTGCCGCCTATCCGGCTGACGGACCAGTTTGACCAGGAGATGCTGGATGCGGTGTATGCCTTCCAGAGCTATGCGGGCCTTCCCACCGACGGGGTGGTGGGCCGGGACACCTGGAACGCCATCCAGCAGGCCTATGAGGATGTGCTGGAGGACCTGCCGGAGGACTATCAGCAGTTTGCCCGGGAGATTTATCCGGGGCGGTTCATCGTCCTGGGGGACCGGGGCGACACGGTACTGCTTTTGCAGCAGCAGCTGAATCGCATTGCGGCCCAGGACCCGGATATTCCCACCGTGGCGGAGGACGGCATTTTCGGCCGGGGCACCCAGGCCGCTGTGCTGGCCTTGCAGCGAAAGCTGGGCATCGACCCCACCGGGGCCGTGGGGCCGGTGCTGTGGGCGAAGATCGTCACCCAGGGAGCGGGGTATTGAAATCAGGTTGTCAAAAAAGGGCGTTGCCCTTTTTTGACAAAAGAGATTCCGCTCCGACCCGCGCGTTTTCACGCATAAAATGCGCGAAAACACACTCTCTCCGCGCAAAGTATTTTTCGCGACGTACACGCCGCCGCGAAAAA
>OLFY01000830.1_pt1 | contig 43355 bp, 70 predicted proteins | sample 1605611 | NCBI WGS metagenome assembly OLFY01 (sample SAMEA3888923, study PRJEB22519) | human gut metagenome | biome: human gut; feature: human-associated habitat; material: faeces | place: Denmark | collected 2011 | reverse complement strand
TTTCCCGGCTATCACAAGGCCGCTTTTCCGGCTCAACGATAGCCGGTTTTCCGGCTGACGTTTGGCCGGTTTCCCGGCTATCTGGCAGCAGTACATAAATAGTGTTCGGTGCGGAAAAATTGCGCTTTCGCTCAATCAGTCCGGCGCTGTCCAGCTCATGCAAAGCGTCTTTTACCGCCGTGATGCCTTTGCGTGTAGCTGCCGCAATATGGGCGATTGGAAAGATGATGTAAATTCGGTTCTGTTTATCAATCCAGCCGTGTTTTTTAGATAATGAAGTTCTATCAAGTAGAAGGGAATAAACTAGCTTTGCAGTCTGGCTTATATCCACATCCAGAAGAAAACACGGGAATTTGATAAATTTTGGTTGTGCGGTGTCCTTGTTCAGGTATTCGGGAATAGAGCATCACCCGGCTTTCGGTTTCGGCTCGTCCTCAAAAAAATATAAGCCGATTTCGCTTGTGGGGATGTCCAACGCCTTGCACAGGCCTGCTATATCCCGCGCGGTAAAAGGCAGCCTGCCGGTCATGCGTGCGGTCAGCGTGCTGGGTGGTATGCCTGCCCGCCGGGCGGCTTCTGCCTGGCTTAGGTCCAGCTCTGCAAACCGCACGCGCAGTTTGTGAAATTTGCGATACATCGTTACACCTCGCCTTCCATCAGTTCTTCCAGCGGAACACCCAGTGCGGCAGCAATGCGCCGGGCGCTGTTGGTGCTGACACGATACCGCAGGTCTGCACTGGTCACGGTCTTGGTGCCGTCGCTGCCCTCAAAGGTCACGAAGCCATTGCCGGGCTGTGCGGTCACGCTGGCGGGTACGTCCACATAGCCGTCCACCACCAGCTAGGATTCCGGGTCTTTGCCGTCCGGGACGTGCCAGAAGCAGCGGATAGCCAGCCCTTCCCACTCGCCGGAAGCGGTGACGGCAAGGCGGTACACGCCCCGGTTCTTGGTGTAGCCAAAGCGCACCAGCTGCTCATAGCCCGGCACTTTGACGACGCCATTGGATGCGAGAGATACGCTTTGCTCGATCATGCTTTACTCCTTGTTGATGGTGGGCATCTTCTCCGTCAGCGCCTTTTTCATCATGCTGACGGCCTTTTCGATCACGCTGTCCAGCACTTCATCCGTGATGATGGGCTTGAGCCAGTCCGGCAGTGCGCCGCGCAGTGCGGCAAAGACCTGTGCCTTTTTCTTGGCACCCTGACCGCTGCCCATGATGCTGTCCTCAGCGATGGTCACGAGCTCCAGCGCCCACTTCTTGACGTACTGCTTGTAGCCCAGCCGGATGGCACCAACGGCCAGAGAGATAAAGCCCAGGGCCATCAGAACCAGGGCGACAGGGGTAGGGATAAAGTTAAGCATTGCTTCCATGTTTTGTTACTCCTTCCATGAGGTAATTATCAATTTTTTCCTTGCTGGCCTGCATAGCGGGCACGTTGTTTCCGGTCAGCTGTGCTTCCAGCAGGGCACGAACGGCTTCAAGCGTCAGGCGGTTTACTTCGTCGATTTCCCCGAAGCGGGACAAATCGCGCCCAAGCGCCAAAGAATGTTGCGCATAGCCCGTTTCTAGCGTTTGCAAGCGCTTGTCCATCTCGTCAAGCCGATTGTTCTGCGCATCGTCAGGGGCTTTTGCCTTTTTGACGTACTTGTGGATAATTTCCAGCACCTTGTCGATGGTGATGGTCGCAGCGCACAGGCTGCCCAGAATGCCCAGCACCCACAGCAAAGCTTCTTTTTCGGTCATTTGCCCTCCCGGAGACGGGTCAGACCCTTCTTGCTGATGATACCCGCATAGTCCTTGTATGCGTGGGACATGTCCACGTTGGTGGCTTTGCCCGGAATTGCATCCACAACGCCCGGGATATGCGCCGTGCTAGTGTACTGCCACATGCCAAAAGGCCAGCTGGGAGCAGGCTTCTTTGTGCGGTAGGCAGCCAGCCACACGTCGTAGGACTTCAGCGCCGCGCCGCCCATGTACAGGAAGGCGTTGCCAAACCACAGGCCGGTGTACAGCATGGCGTACACGCCCCAGCTTTCCACCGTGCTCAGCATGTAAGCTGTCAGGTCGGTCAGCGCAGCCTTGCCCAGCGGCTGCTGCACCTCGTCCTCGATGTCCACGGCCACAGGCAGCTCAAAGCTCCTGCCGGTGAGCAGCTTCTTGAAATAGGCCAGCTCCTTGTCTGCCTGTTCCCGGTTGACTGCCTTGAAATAGCCATACACGCCGCAGGGGATGCCCAGCCGCTTGCATTCGGCGTAGTTGCGGGCAAACTGCGGGTCAGTGTAGGGCGCACTGGGTCTGCCCTCTGCGCTGTTGCCCATGGCGCGAATCATCACGCCGTCCACCTTGCCGCTTGCCTTGACCTTGTCCCAGTTGATTGCGCCCTGATGCCGGGACACATCCATGATTTCAGCCATAGCGTCCTCCTTACTGCGTGATTTCCTCAAAGCCGCTCTTGATGAGCAGCGCCTTGACCTTCTCCTTCAGCAGGCGCGGGCAGCGCTTATACAGCGCCTTTGCCTCCTCGACAGTCTCAGCAGACATAATCTCCTGTGCCCATAACATTGCCATCATAAATACCATCCTTTCGATTCTTTGTGTGATTTTATGCATAAACAATCTCGCTCATTTCAAGCAAGCATTGCTTGAGCATCTCGTTTTCTTTTTTCAGCGCTTCCAACGTCTGAGGCAGCTTGTCCAGCGCTTCCTGCCGTTGCTGGGCTTCCTGCTTTTCCTTTTCACGCTGGGCCAGCTCTTCGGCGGTCGGCGGGGGTGGTACCGTGCCCGCCTCGTACACCATGTAGGTGCCGTCTGCCAGGGCGATGCCCCAGTAGTGCTCGCCGGGCTGTGCAGCATCGTTGTGCTCGCTCACGGCCTGCGCAATGGCGGTGTAATCGGCTTTTGCCGCCGGAGCGGCGTAACCGGGCTCAATTTTGTTGTCCATACAGTACCTCCTTATACCATCACGCTGCCATTCTCGTCCACCAGCGTGGTGGACGGCATGATCAAAGCGGGGCGAATATCGTTCGAGTTGACGCAATTGTCGTAGTCGTAGGAGCCATCGTCCGCGACTTTCCAGACATTGTTCGCGCTCGTGTTTATGATGCGTGGGGAACGCAGATACCAGTCTTGAGCACTGCCGTTCCGATAGGCAACGCGCTTTTTATTCTCATTTGTTCCGGTGCCAGCGAGAAAATAGGACAGTTTAGCGCCATCATTGGGGAAATATTCGTTGGTTCTGTTCGTCCAACCAACCTCGATGCCGGACAGCAGGAACACCTTCGTGTTCAGACCGTTTGCGCCGGTGTGAAGTGTGCCGCCGTAAAGTGGACTACCGTGATACGGAATCTTTACCTGTTTGATCACGGCGCGAATATCCGCGTCGATAAGGTTATAGAACGTGCCGTTCAGCCAAGAGTTGATATCTGAACTCGCGTAGTCGTTTTCGCCGGTTGAGTTCCACTTCATATAGTTGTAGCTGTCTTTCATCAGCAGCCAAGTACCGGTGCAGCTATCGTCATAGGCGCTGCTGGGCAAGCCCTGATGCACGATGATGAAATCCTTGGCCGCGCCGTTGACCTTGATTTTGACAATGCTGCCCACGGCCAGACTGCCTATGGGGCTGCCGCTTTGATAGACGAGCCGGGCTTGACCATTTATGCCGACGTACACCTTTTGCACCTGCCGGGCCTGACCGCCCACGCCCACATAGAGTTTGGACATTTTGTGTGCCGTGCTCCCGGCACCGAGATAGATGCTCATGCGCCCGCCTCCTTATGCGTACACCAGCAGGACAGTGCCTGTGTCGAGGGCGCTGCCCACGCCGGGATCGGTGGTCTGCGCCTTGACCGTAAAGCCGTTGACGCTGGTCACGCTCAGGGTGCCGTCATTTGTCACGCCGAGGCCAGCGCCAACTTTTACGGGGCCTAGCTTGTCAGGCGTGGCAGGCGTGCCAAATTTGGCATCGGCCTCGTCCTTTCTATACCTCTGAGCCAGGGCGTCGCCGGTCGCCTTTGCGTCAGCCGGTGCACCAGATACGGTCAGGGTCGTGTCAGTGGACACGATAGCCTTTGCGTCCGCGGCACTCTTTGCAGCTGCTTCCTCGCTGGCCTTTGCGGCAGATGCACTAGACGCGGCAGCAGTTTGACTGGCCGCTGCTCCTGCGGCACTGGAAGCAGATTCCTCGGCTTTCGATGTCGAAATACCTGCCTGCTCTTGCGCTGCGCTTATGGCGTTTGCAGTGGCGTCTTTGACTGTCTGGGCTGCTGCGGCGGCCTGTGCTGTGGCAGCTGCCGCCGCGTTTGTGGCTGTTTCCGCACTCTGAACGGCTTCTTCCTGCCGCGCGATAACAGCCTCGCCATACTGCTTCACATACTCAAAGCCCTGTGCAAGGGCTTCCCGTACTTCCACTCCGCGCTCTGCATTGCGGACTTCGGAAATCGCTTCGTCAAATGTCTTATCCAATTTATCACCCCTTTGCGGATGCATAGCCCTTCAGCGAGCGGCTCAGGTCATAGGCGTCACTGGCTTTTCGTGCGCTCAGGGCCTGCAAGTCGCTGACGCTGGAGAAATCAATGCCCAGCGTGAATTCTTTTTTGTCCGGCGCGTCCAAAGGCTCCACAATCTTAGAGCACAAAAGCCAGGTGTTCACCCCGTGCGGGTTGGAGTAGATGTGTGTCATCTTGCCAAAGCCAAGGCGGGCGATATCCACACCGGCATCCTTGAGGTCCACAGCCTTTACCGTGATTCCGTCGAGATAACGCAAGTTTTTGGACAGCTCCACGTTGGCGGCATCCAGAAGCGACTGTGTCGTGCTGGCGGTGCCGTCGATCACGATGATCCTTGTGATGATGCCAAAGAGCTTTTGGGCCGTAGTGTCGTTTGCGGTGGCGGTGATCGTGCTTTCATGCCTCCACAAAAACCAACCGGATTTCTTTTTTCCGACGGCAATGACGCGGGTGACGATATCCTCTGCTTTGACGTAGCTGTTCAGGTCGAGCAGGTTTGTGCCGAATGCGATGGGCTGCCCGTTTTTCTCCTGCACTTCCCGGACGTAATCCAGATACCTGGCCCCGTTTTCGTGCCGGACGATCAGATGCCCGCCGTACACATCCACAAGCTCATTTTGGATGACATCCCATGTAACGCCAAAATTTTGTCCATCGCCAAAGGTGTACCGTGGCGCAGAATCGTAACGGACCACGGAAGAATCCGGCAGGGCTGTACCGTTGAACAGGACGGCATAACCGTCTCCCTTCTTTTCGATTTTCCAATTTTTCGAGACCGTGTCTTTGAGATCGTATTCCGTCTCAGGCGGAAGGGATTTTGAGTGCGTGGCGCATGTGATATCCGGCGTAACCGTTCTTTGCGTAGCTTCGTGCGTCTGGCCATCTCCGTCCAAGGGCAGGGCCACATTTACACTCACGGAAAACAGGCCGTTTCCAGTGCGCCAGATATACCCGTTTATGGAAGAATCTGCATGCTTTTCATTCAGCGTCCAGCTGTACGCAGATGGATCCGGGGCCGTGTCGTCATCTGAGTAGCCGACTTCATATTGGCTTACAAGCTGTACGCCGGACGAGGTATAAAGTCCATATTCATACCTGTAATCGCCGTCACTATCCGGAGTACCTGCCATGTAGTCCAGTTTCATCACGCAGTTATGCAGTTCTGGAACCACCACGCTGGTGCTCGGAAAGCCAACATTTCCACAGGTAAACGCCTTGTATGCGTCCACCATGCCGGTATGATTTTCCAGCAGGAACGAAAGAAATTGCTTGATCGTCACGTCTTTGGCTGTATATGGCGCAACGGAGCTGTCGTTGAGGTAGGCCAGCTCTCCCTCGCAAAAGACTTTTTGACGCAGCATAAAATCCTGCTCGTGGCTCATGGGGCGGCCCTCCCAGATGCGCGCACCGTCTTGTTCTACGGACACGGTCGTGCGCATTTTTTGCAAAGCTGAGTGAGCCACATTGCCAAGCGGCAGGGTGAATTCCAAGCTACCAGCCTTGCCGATTTCGCGCGTCAGGGTCGGGCTGATGAGCTTTTTTGTGTCCGTGTAGTCTGTTGGGTCGTAAATGCAGGTCTTTGTCTCCCACACGTCAACGCCGGTCTGGACGCCTGCATAAACTTTATAGCTCATAAGCTGCCCCCTAGATATCGGATGCTGATGCTGCAATCCGCAGACGCCGCAAAGATGAGAGTACCTACAACGCCATCCGGCATATGCAAGCCCTCAATGTACTGCCACTCTGTAGACTTTGCAAGGATGCCAACCTCAAGGCCATTGAGAGACACCGCAATGTCGGCGGCGTCCTCGCTGCGCTTGAAGTAGATGCCGGCCGCTCTTGGTGCACCGGTGACGGTTACGGTGATGTCCTCGTTGGCTTTGAGCTGGATATCCGTATAATTGCGGATAATTGCCGTATCAAATACAAGGTCATCCCACAGCCAGTCATCAGATCCGTCGTATACACTGCGCTTGAACGGATCACAGGTGCCCGTGATGGTGAATGCACTGGAAAACCTGTTGCGTGTCATAGACACGCTCCACAGCCCCTCCCAATAGAAAGACGGGTCATCGTCGAATTTGCACTGTAGCCATTTGCCATGGATGGCGTTTGCGATCTGACTGTAAAGATTCGGCCAGGTCTTTTTTGGTGCCCTGCACAGCAGCTCCATGGTGATGGTACGCTTTTTATAGTGCGGGCGGCCATCCAGTGCATCCGTCAGGTTGAGCAGCGTATCAGAGCCGGGCACCTGCACCAGATGCTCGTCTACCTCTGCATCGCTGATCTTCGGGCTGCCAACTTTGAGATACAGACCCCAGTCTGTGAGGGTGTGGTAATCGCCGATTTTTGCGCCTTGCAGCTTTGCCATTATACGCCCCTCGCTTTCCGGGTCACTGCAACGCCGATGTGCAGATCCACATTATTTGCCATGCGCGGAGACAGCACGCCTACCAGCTCTCCGGAATCCATGACTACCTGACCCTTGCCGATGTCTGGCAGATGCTCGTCCAGCATCCCCTCGATGCGTTCCAGAATGCTGGTCTGCCGGTCAACAACAGACTGCTGGCCGGTGACGCGGTACTGCATGGCAGAGCGGGTGGAGAACTCGCTCAGGCTGTCGTACACGCCGGTCTTGTCAAAGGGGCTCTGATAGTGGCTGACGGGCTGCTGGTCGTTCTTTTTGTTCATCCACATAGCAAGGCCGATGCCGCCAGCGACTGCGCCCGCAGCACCAACGCCCAGGATCAGGGCAAGGACGGGGTTCGCTGCCACAAAGGACACGATGCCGCCCAGTGCAGAGGTGATGCCGCCTGCCATGCCGGAAAAGCTCTGGACGATGCCGCCTAGCGCTCCGCCCACGCCGCCGGAGCCTGCAAGGCCCTGCACGATCTCAGAGAACGCCTTTACAGACGTAGTGGCGCCATCCACTCCGGCAGTAATGCCGTTTGTGAAAATGCTCTGGATAGACCCCAGCGCCTTGCTGATTCCACCGCCCGAATAGCCCTCATTGACCGCGGTCAGCGCGTCCGCAAGCCATTTAGAGATCACGTCACGCTGCTCCTGCGACACTTCGCCCCAGATCAGATTGACAAAATCCAGCCCAAGACTTGCCCAGTCGCCGTTTTTGGCATCACTAAAGGCGCTTTTTACCAGCCCAAAAATGCCCTTATCCAGCTGGCCGGAAGCCTCGCTCAGCTGCTGGTCAATGCGGTTCTGGGTGCCCTTTACGCTCTTGTCGATGAGAGTAGAGGTCTCCGTCACCTTGTCTTGAATGCCGTCGATGTAGGTGATGATCTTCTCGTAGGTCTCCGCGCCGTTCTCGCCGATGCGCTGGCCGGTCTCTGTGACGTTCTTTTTGATATGCTCGCTGCCGTCCGCGTACTTTTCCACCGCCTGCTGCACCTTTGTGGTGATGCCGTTAAAGGTGCTTTCCGAGACGTTGGTAAAGGTGCCCAGCAACGACTTCGACATGTCATCATAGGTCTTTGTGACCTTTGTGACCGTGCCGTTGACTTTGGTCTCGACCTGCTTAAAGGTCGTGGCGACGCCGTTCACCATCTCCTTGCCGGTCGTGGTGGTGGTCTCGGTGATGCGGTCTTTGATTTTGCCCGCGCTGTCCTTGACCTTTTCGGTAAGGGTCTGGATGCTGGTGGTCACGGTGCCAAGCGCATTCTGTGCGGTGGTCGTGGCCGTGCTGGAGATGGACGAAATGACCGTTTCGGTGGTGGACTTGGAGCCGGAAGATCTGGATTTTTTGCCAGCGGAAGAACCAGACGGGCTGGTTGTAATGGAGCTGCCGCCGTTGCCGCTGGCTGCCGCCAGCTCCGCCTGACGTTCAGACCAGCTTTTGTTGCTGATGCCAACGCCTTTCAGAGCATTCTGCCGTAAGCGGTCACGGTTGCTTTGGCGGAGGTTTGCGTCTGCATACTCCTCGTATGTGTCGTAATCCGCTGTGGCGGCTTTTCCCAGAAAGCGATTGAGTTTATAGCTCAGCTTGTCCAGCCAGGTGGATGCACTGGATGCAAAGCCCTCAAACCAGGATTTGACGGACGAAATTGGGCCGCTCAACCCGGTAATTGCGCCTGCAAGACCAATCCAGCCGTCGGTTTTGTAGGCTTCTTGTGCCTTGACCACAAGATCGTTGAGATTGGAGATCACCACGCCGAAGCCGCTGGACAAATCGCCTGTCATAAGGCCTGCCAGCTGCTTGACGTTGTCTTTCAGTGTGGACACTCGACCATTCATGGTCTGGCTCTGGGTGTCCATGCTGCCGTAATAGCGTCCACCTTCTTCGGAAGCTGCCTGCAGGGCCTGCGTCAGCAGATCATAACTGATAGTCATTTTCTGCACTTCGGCGGTGGACTTGCCTGTGTAGTCGGCCAGCAGACCGTAAATGTTAATGCCGGCATAAGCAAACTGCTTGATGTCGATTGCGGAGGCTTTGCCGACATTGGCAATCTGCTGCAAGTTGGCTGCCATACGGGATAGTTCCGCATTGCTTCCACCTGTAGCCGATACAGCATTGCCCAGTGCCATGATCGTTTTTTCAGCGTAGGTGGCGTTTTCACCTGCGCCGATCAGCAGCTGATTTGCCTGTGTAAGAGCTTCCACGCTGAACGGCGTGCGTGCTGCATCCTGCTGAATCTGGTCAATTGCCTGTTGTGCAGCTTCTGCGCTGCCAAGCATATTGGTAAGCCCAACAGTGTAGCTCTCGATCTGGGCGTTGTACTCGATGCCAGAAGAGATGAACCCCTCTGCGGCACGGAGAGCAGCGGATCCGAGCTCCGAGAAAACGTTCGCCATGACCGTGCCCTGCGCAATGGCACCGGCCAGAGACTTACCGGATGCCTTATCCGTGGAGTTGGCAAAGCCCTCCATGCCGTTGTTTGCGGCTTTCAGCGCGGTCGTGGTTGCCCTGAGCTGCGCTTCTGCCTGCGCCAGCATGGTCTTGAGATTTTTGGTCTCAGAGGACGCTTTGCCGGTCTTGCCCACCGATTCGTTGTAACGTCTGGTCAGCTCCACTACGGCCTTCGCGGCCTTGCTGTACTCTCCTGACAGTGAAGAAACGGTTTTTTTCGTCTCGGATTGCACATTCTGGATGCCCTGCCGGTAAGCGCTGTCGTCCAGCCCGAGGGTGGCGCTCAATTCAAAAAGTTTCAGGTTCCATCACCCCCGTTCAAGCCATTTTTAATGCGTGCTATCACTTCATCAGCGGACGGCTGCGGCGGCTGTGGGCGGTTTTCCACAAGCCCGGCCACCATGTCGTACCACCGCTCTTCTGCGCCTATAAGGTGTGCCAGAGCGTCCGTCATGTACGCCTGATAGCTGAGTGTGATGCGCTCTTGCCGCAAAGTGTTCAGGCAGTGCTGCAAAATGTACGGCCTGCCAAACAGCCGCAGCGCGTCCGGGCTGATGGAAGAAATCAGGCGTCTGTACCCGCCAGCACCAACGGCAGACACCAGAGCAAAAAATCCATCACATCATCGTTGTTCAGCAGCTCTTTTACCGCGCGCATCTTCTTGAACGGGCCGATATTTTCAACCACCCCGTTTTCATCCACGTCCGGCTCATAGAGCAGCGGAAGCAGCTTTGCGGTGGCAGCGGCATTGTCGAACAGCAAGCTTTTTGCCATAGCCTGGATGTTCTTTTTTGCCTGCTCCTTCTTCTTCTGTTCCAGCTCCTCCGGCGTTTCCTCGCCGGTCAGGACCGGCAGAACCTTGCGCAGCTCCATGATCTTGGACTTTTCCAAGACCTCCTCCGCCACATCGGCGATCTGCCAGCAGTGGCGGAGAAACTCTTCATCGGGCAGCTCTGTCAAAAATTTCATACGATTTCCTCCTTATGCTGCGGCCTTGGGGCTGTAGTACCACTCCATAGGCACCACGTCACTGCCCAGACGGGGGCATCCTGTCAGGGTGACCGCAATGTTGCCCTTGCCTTTGTCGGTGGTCTTGAGGGTCAAACCGCCGGTGGAAAGTGCGTTCATCAGACGTACAGCCACATAGCCACCGTCAATGGTGTCACCGACCCACCAGATGTCCTTAAAGTCGCCGGTGCTTTCCGTCGGGTCCAGCGTCATGCGGGGCGTGACCTTCTTTTCTGCCACATCGGCTGCACCAAGGGCCAGCTTGATAACGTCCGTTGTGACGTTCAGGGCCGTAAAGGCCAGCGTGCAGTCGTAGTCCTCGATCTGCATCAGCTCTGCGGTGTTCTTCTGGGCGTTGTCCACGTCCGCGCCCAGATCGGTGAAGTTCGGCTTGCAGGTCGCGGTGATGCCGCCGGAGGTGGCGCAAATGATGTCTGCGTCCTGGATCTCGGTCGTGCCGGACGGGTCAAACTTGCTGACCACAATTCCGGCATTGAACTGCATGGACTTGAACGCTTCCTGCGAAATTTTGGAAAATTTTCTTGCCATATTGCTCCTTACTCGCAAAATTGCGTGATTTCAAAATTGAGATATTCGCACAGATACCCTTCAGGCGGGTTGTCGAGGGGCTGTGCCCATGGGGTGCCTTTTTGCAAAAGAATAGCGCCGCCCTCGCAGGAAAGCGTTATGCTGTCCTCGAGGGCTGCGCTGATCGTATCTTCGGTTTGCAGGATGGGGGCCCTGCCTCCCTTGCTGGGGTACCACAGCCGGGCGTGGAAGGATGCCATCTCGTTCCACCCGCCGGGGATAGTGGGCTTGTAGGTCAGGTAGGGCAGTGAAGCGGCAGGAGGGATGTTATCTTCCAGATAGCCAGGGATGCCAAAGCCGTTAAAAAACGTGTTCAGCGCCCGGTTGATGCTCTCAGACGGCCCCATTACGGCAGCACCGCCTTTTTGCACTTGACGGCCCGCAGTCCCATGCCGGATTCAGGCGGGGCTTTGCCTTCGTCTGCTGTGCTGGTGACTTGAAAAGTCTGGCCATCGCTTACCCGGCGGATGTAGTCCGGGAAGGCCAGCGGCACGCCCGTGTTGACCAGCAGGGTATAAGTGGATGCCGTGTCAGCCTGCTCTGCCACCTGTGCTTCCACGGTGGTGTCGTGGCGCTCCACGGCTTCAAACTCGGGGCCATCCTTCCAGCCGGAAACAAAGCCGCCCACGCCGTCCGGCTCATAGCTGCGGGTCTGAAAACGGTATTTTTTGGTAAAGCTCTGCATCACGGTGGATGCAGCGAACGGATTGACCATGTCACATCTTCCTCCACTGGTTGATCTCGGCCCGGAACTTTGCCTTGCCGTCTGTCGGCAGTCCGTCCGCTCCTGTAGCCATCGTCCCAGACCACCCGGCAAAGGACTGGGACACATACACGCCGCCGGAGGGCAGTGCTTTGTCGTATGCGTCGATTTTTTCAGCCAGTGCCACAAAATCAGGTGGCACGCGCATGGGCTGCACCGTGCCGTTGAAGGTCTCGGCAGTCAGATCGCCGTCCCCGGCCTTGTGCACGCCGTCATTGAAGATGGATCCGCACACAAGGAAATACTGCCCCGGCACTACCCCGGCGGGCACGGTGTCCGGCTCAAAGATGAACTTCCCGGCAACGGGGTCGTCTGCCCGGTCAAAAAAATTGTGCGTGTAAACGCACAGCTCTGGGACGGTCATGCAAAGTCACCCCCGAATTTTTAGCCCAGAGAAAGCATCTGGCCGATGCGGATGTTCTCCAGCTTCATGCGGCGTTCCCAGTTGGCCTTTGCACTCAGCTCGGTGTCGTTGGGGGACGCTTCGGCAACGTTGTCCACCTTGAAGCTCATGCCGTTGGGGTGAATGACTCGGCCCTCTTTGGTGTACAGCTTCTGGACGCCGGCCTTGCTTTCAGGGTCGTAGTCGGTGTAGTAGGGATTCTCGTAGTTGGTCTTACGGCAGCCCACAAAAGAGCCTTCACCCAGAACATAGGTCTTGTATGCAGTCGTGGCCTTGCCGCCGTTGATGGAAGCATCGGTGATGGATGCGGAAGTGACGGCGTTGTTTACGATCACGACCATCCCACCGATGCGTGCCAGCGGAGAAGCCTGAGACAGAGCGCCCGGAGTGGTGTACTTTTCAAACTCGACGAGATTTGCTGCCTGATACTTTGCAAAGACAGTGGAATGCATGATGAGCAGGCCCCCGCTCATTGCGTGGTCGCCGAAAGCGGCTTCCTGCGCATAGATCAGGGATTCCGGCGTAACTTTGCCATCGCCAACCTTGGTGATGTCGTAGATGTGCTTCTTGAGATCGGTAGTAGACAGCACAGCGTCCGTGATGGTCATAAGCACATTCTGCCAGACCTGCTGATAGTAGTGTGTGACCTGATTTGCGATGTGCTGCATCGGATTTGCGCCAGTCAGCTCTTTGGTGAAGTCCTGAGCTTTCCATGCTTTCATGCGCTGGATGAGCATGGTGGTCTGCTTGTTGCCAGTGACCTCAGCGGGGGTGTTGTCGGTCTTGCCGTCGTTGTTCAGGGGCTTATCTGCCGTTGCGTCCAGCTCGGTATAGAACGGGATGGTTGCAACGTTGCCCTTTTCGCCGATCAGGCCCATGATGGAGGGATCGTCCTTGATGATGCCGGAGGCCTCGATGCTGGTGTCGATGGTGTTCTGCTCGGCCATGTAGTCGCCGAACACCTCAACGTCAAAGTCGAAGCCGCCAAAAGTGCCAGTCTGTGCCATATAATAGCCTCACTTTCTTACTTTGCCCGGAGCTGCTGGTACAGTTCAGGGTTGCTGTTCTTGAGCTTGATGCGGTCATCAAGGCTCATCTTTTTGAAATCCTCGGGAGAAGTTCCGGCGTAACTGGTGGGCGGGTTGTCCACCTTTGCGCCGGTGGTGGTCGTAGTGCCTACGAAGTCGCTCCAATCAGCTTTCAGGCTGTCAGCGTGCTTCTTGGCGTCCTTGACCTCGCCCTTTTCGTCCAGCTCCAGCTTGTCGATGTCCTCGCCGGACAGCCGCACGACCCGATCAGCATACTTGTCCAGTACCCCGGCGGACTTCAGCAGCTCCCGGAACTTGGCTTCCTTGGCTGCGTGGGTGTCCTTCTGGGTCTGCTGGGCCTTGTAGTCGGTCAGGGACTTCTCGGCGGCTTCTTTTTCAGCCTTTGCGCTCTCGGCTGCTTTTTCCGCCTTTTCCGCACGCTGGATTGCTTCGTCCTTTTCATCCATAAGCCCATTTACGATTTCATGGTGAAGCGTCTGAAGCTGATTCACTTTGTCCTTGATGGAAAGCTCCTCGTTTTCCAGAATCGGACGAATGCTTTTGTTGTCGAATGCCATTGGTGATCCTTTCTCTCCATGTACGGAGTGCCATGTACGGCAGTAAGGTGTTTTCTCGGTCATGTACGCCGATATTGTGCCGCTTGTGGGGCTTGAACCCACGGCCCCCGGATTACAAATCCGGCGCTCTGCCAGACTGAGCTAAAACGGCATAAAAAGCGGCTGACGCTGTGCGCCAACCGCTGAGTATTTAGTTTTCCCGGTTTCCTTCTTCCACTGCAATCTCTCGCAGCTCGTCAATGTGATTCTCCACCGCCGGGCGGAGGAATGGGCGAGGGGCCATGCCCCGGGTAAAGTGCCACTTGCCGTTGAAGTCTTTCCAGACCCACGGCGTTTTGCGTCCGTTGCCTTTCTCGGCAAAGATGCCCGTGCCCAGCTCCACATAGACGCTGTAAAACAGGTTGCTGCCGATGGTCACGGTCTTTTTGGCGAGGTCGAGGGCGTAGGTCAGGCTCTGCTTGAGCGCGCCGCCCACGTAGCCCTCAATGCCCGTGCTGTCTGCCGTGCCAGTAGGCACAAGCAGCTGGGCGTAGTCCTGCACCTTCATGCCCCAGAGGGTCAGCACCCGCTCCGTCCATGAATCCAGAGCTTCATGCAGTTGCGGGGTGTTGTCGGTGAATTTGATGTCGTAGTTAAAGTTCATGGTTTACTCTATGTATAACAAAACCCCGCCCCGGTGTGGGGCAGGGTCGGTTATTCAGTTACAGGTACAGCAGCCGGAACGTCTCTCGGCCTTTGGGAGTGATAAGCGTCTGTACGCCACTCCACTGGGTCTTGTCGTTCTTGGCTTCCTTGACCTCGAACAGGCCGCTGTTCTTGTCCTCTCGGGGCAGCAGCTTGCCTTTCTGGTCACGGTAAAGGAATTTCTTTTCCAGCAGCCATGCCACAAAGGCTTTGGGCTTGATACCAAGCTCCTTGGCCGTCTCCCGGAAATTGGTCAGCAGGTTGCGGTCAACCAGTTCATCGAAGTATTCGGCCTTGGGCTGCATGATCTGCTTCTCCACGGTGAGCTGGCTGTTCTGTGCGGTCAGCTCACAAATGCGGGCTTCCCGGTCTGCAAGGGTCTTGTTTGCCACAAGCAGAGCCTTTGCCATCAGCTCCTCCGGGGTGAGCTGCTCCTGCCCGGCGATGTACCCGCCGTTCTTGCGGATGGAGGGCAGGACAGTCTCCGTCACCCAGTCGGTAAACTTTTCTGCGGTTGGAAGCTTGGAGCTGAACACCAGCCGGTAGAGGTCAGATTCGGGGATGAAGCTCATTTCTACGGTCTGGTTTGTGGTCGTTCCGTGCTGGTTGGTGGTCTGGGAGACCCCCTCGCGTTTCACGACACCCTTACAGTGACGCGAAATTGCATCATAAGGATTACTGTAGCCGAGTGCCTTGGCCACGTCAGTGGCACAGAACAGAACCACGCCGTCATTGTCCAGCGTGCGGACGGAGCCAAAGTCGGGGTTGTCGAAAATCTGAATGTTAGACATGGGAAATCTCCTTCATAGTCTCGTCGATTGTGTTGTTGACTTCTTTTTCCAGCCCGCTGATTGCGCCGAACAAGGCGCACAGGATGGAATCATACATTGGGGCTTCATCCCACAGACGGGAAACTTCACGCTCACTGCGCGGGCGGTTGATGTCGTCCGTCTTGTGGGTCTCCTCAAACCAGTTTGAGAAAACGTTCAACAGGTTGCGCATTGTCTGAAGCTCGGCAGAAACCATGTCTAACTCAAAATCTGCTCTTGTGATTTTTCTTACTTGCATCATCATTTGTGTGCTCCATGCGGCTTTGCGCCATTTCCGTAGGAAGGCCGCGCGTGTTTTGGCTTAATGTAACCACACGGGGGCTTAAAATCACGGCAAAAGTTCAAGAAAAAATCATCGTTGATTACGACAATCCCAAACTTCTTATTCTTCATGCTTTGCGCTCTCCTTTCTCCGTTTTCTCTCTTCCGCCCACCACATTTGCTCGGCTTCTGTGCCGCCCTTGGATTTATACCACTCGGTGTAGTCCATAGCCGGAACCGCTTTCTTTACGGCTACCTTGATTGGCTTTCCCTTGGCATTTACCATGCCTGTATCCTCATATGTGACAATGTTTTCCCGCTGCATGGCGTTCTGTCGGGGATACTTGCCCAGTGCAGAGGACAGCACACAGCGGCAGTGGTAAACCATCTCCGGCGATGCGTTGGGGTCGCCGGGCCGCTGAATTTCGTAACCCATGACCTTGAACGGCTCGTCAAGCTCTGCCGTCTGCTGGTCAAGCAGGCGGTGCATCTCACGGGTGCGGTAGTCGTGGGTGGAGTTCCACCGCTTTTTGACTTCGATGCCCAAAGCCTGGGCGTTGTGCATCTGCTGCAAAGCCCCGGCATTCTGGGCACTGGTAAGGGCTGTGATAGCGTTGTTCATGGCCCAGTGGATCTCCGTATCAGCCATGCCGTTTACGGCCTGCACGGCGATGTCGTGGACGCTCTTGCCCTGCACGATACCCTGCATGACGTAGCGATTGAACACCCGGGCGTCATAGGTGCGGTTGCTCTCGCTCTTGATACGCTTGTTGGGCACCATGCGGGGGTTCTCTTTCAGCAGTAGCTTGACCGCTTCTGTGTTATACAGAGTCAGCCCGAACGTCACGCCTGCGGCCTGTTCCAGCTCGTAGAAAGCCCAGTTTGCGCCAAAGGAAAAGATGTTGTATTGCTCGTCCCGTGCCAGCTTGTAGGCCGTCTCTTGGGCTGTGGTGCAGGTCTGCGTGATGCCGTCCAGCTTCTGGCGCATCAAATCGGACTGAAAGACCTGATTTTGCAACCAGATGCGGTAATCCTCTTCGGTGATCTCGCCCGCATCCAGCTGCGCCCGCTTGCGCTCGTCCAGTGCTTTGTACTTTGCCAGAAACTCGGTCAGCTGCTTCTGCATCTCCCGGCGGGCAGTGCCGTACACCCGGAGGATACGGCGGCGCAGGCGGTTCAGCTGGCGGGTAGAGATGCGGTCACGGTCTGTTTGCTTCATGGCTGTTCAAATACTCCACAATGGCACGCTCCCGGGCAGACAGCTCCCATTTTGTAGCCGCAGCCCTCTCAGCCGCAGCCCTCTCAGCCGCAGCCCTCTCAGCCGCAGCACGATCAGACAGCAGCAGGCCGCCGCCAAATATGGCTTTCCTGGTAGAGCGCTGTGCGTCCAGAGAAAAAATTAAGGCACAGTCCTTTTTGCGGACTTTGAAATCCACGCCGTACTTGCTGTATCGTTGAAGCAATGCGGCCGTCACAATGTGGTCTGGGTATGTATACTTTGGGAGTTGTGCCGTTTTCGTTCTCCGCAACCGTTCTGTCTCGTCATTTACAAGCTTCGTCAGCCTTGGTTCGGTCTGCGCCACAACGTCCCCGCCGTAGCTTGTCACAAAACTCGTCCTTACAATTGCACCGTTTTCATACACGATATCGCAATTGCAAATAATGTGGTTCATTCGCATGGTATTTGTTCTTCCGGAAAAGGCCGTCAGTGATGGAGCGAACAGGAAAAACGGGATTCCACGATCGAGGTAAAACGCGCAGATTTTAGACAGAATGGAAAACGGCGGGTTATCCAGCACCACAGCACCTTCCGGGTAGTCGTAGTGCTCATACTCTCCGCCGGGGTAGAATGGCCTCACGATTTTGGCCGGGTCAATGCCGTACTCTTTGCAAGCCCAGTCGCGGATGACAGCGTAAATGCTGGGCGGTGTGTAGCAGTCGTCCGTGGTCTTTTTCGGCTTGAACTTCTCCGTGAACTCTTCGTAAGTCTCACCTGCTGCCATCGTCTTCATCCTCCTCATCGTCCACGGTCTCCCGTGTTGCGCTCTCAGCCATCAGCGCGGCCTTGGCCTGCTCCTTTTGTTCCGGGGTCAGGTTGGGCAGCAGGTCGATTGCCATGTCCTGCCCGATAATGGGCGCTTCGGAAATCACCATGCTAACCTGCTCAGCGGTGTTGGTGATTTTGCTGCGGTTGAATGTCGGCATGGCGTTGTCAAAGCCAGCCAGTGCGCAGATCTGCCGGATGAACGGCTTGACCTGAGCCTCGAAGTCGTCCGCGTTCTGGTTCATCGGTTCATAGGCTGCATCCAAATGGTCGTTGGTGCTGTCCGCGCTGACGCAATGCACATCCAGACCGCCGAAATCCTCATAGACCCGGGTGTGGAGCAGCTCCAAAAGAGCCTGCCGGGCTGTCACGGGAATCTCGGTGGTGTAGGGGGTGATCTTGCCGCCCTCGCTGGTGTCTGCGCCTGCAATGTGGTACAGATTCAGTTTGACAAGGAACTCCTGCAGCTCATCATCCGTCATGCCGTTGAAGTTCTCGCACAGCCAGTAGATCTGCGAAAAGTCCTGCAAGTCATTGCAGAAGCCAGACATCACCAGATCGGTGTTGTCAATGTAGGCTTTCAGCCCCACAAGGGTGCTCTGGTGCAGGTCGGAGCCCCACAGCGGCACAATGGGAAGAGCGCTGTAGTTTTCGCCCTCCACGCTTTCCAGCCCGCCGCCGGGTGTGGTGACGGTCACACTCTTGTACGCCCGCTTTGACGTTGTCTCCTTCATCACATTGCCGATTTTGCTTTCCGTGTACTCGGTAAAGCCGTCCAGCTCGTACAGGATATAGTGCATATCCGTGTCAGGATTCAGCCGCCAGAAGCGCACGCCCGCCTGCAAAAGGCCTGTCTTTTCATCGTACAGGGGAGCAAACTCGGTCAGCTTGAAAACAACCAGATGGTCGTTGTTCCAGAATCCAAAGCTCTCGCCATGGATCAGGGCGAAATATCCGGCTTTCTGGATCTGCTCGTCGAAGTTCTGCCCCAGTCTGTCCTTGTCCACGCCCTCGTCCGCAAAGACCACGCCGTTGCCGAGGGAGTAGGTCGCTCTCTGTTTGTTGAGCCGCCGGAAAAGATTACTCTTGACCATATCGGGGTGTGGGGTGTCCTGCTTGGTGTTTTTGGATAGGCGCTTCAGCATCAAAGCGTAAGCCTGCGCGAAGCGTTCAGCGCCCGGGTTTTTCTGGGCATCGTACAGGTCGGCGTCCAGAGCCATCTTGTACGGTCCGGAAGCGCAGTGCTGCTGCACGAACCGCCGGATGAAATCAAGCTGTTCCCCGGCGGCTTGCGCCTGCTGAAATGTCTGGAATGTGTATGTAGTGCTCAAATTCAATCCCTCAGTTTCACAAGGCGCTTTGTGCGCACGAAATAGCGGATAGCGTCCATGCAGTGGTCGTTTACCTTTAGCACGGTGTCGTCTTTATCCGGATCCCAAGCGTACACGCCGAACTCTTCCAGCGTGTGCTTGCAGTCCTTGTAGATCTTCAGCCGACCGGTCTGCAGCATGGTCTGCACGTCCAGAATGCCGCTCAGGACGTCGTTGTTTGCGGGGGTCTGGGTAAAGCCATTCTTGCGTAGTTCCGTAATCAGGGGCAGGGCAGAGGGGTCTACAATGATCCTCTCCGGCTTGAGACCATCCAGCCACGCCTTGAGGTCTGTGACGTACTCGCCCACGGTCTTTTGCCGCTTCTGTTCCCGGCCGCTGTAGTAGTACTCCCGGGTGACGATCCAGCAGTCTGCATCTGCCTGCTTCTGAAACAGTAGAAAGGTCGTTGCGTTCTGGGTGCCGAAGTCGCAAGCCACATAAGCGGTCTTTGGAGACAGCGCCGGAAGCACGTCAACAACGTGCTTCTTGCGGTCGAACATATCGTAGACAAGGCCCTCTGCCACCGTCCACAGGCCCAGAATGTAGCGCTGGTAGAAAACACCGCTGTACTGGCTGCGGTATCTGGCCTTGATGTCCTCGGAAAGTGACAGGTTGTCGTCCATCGTAAAATGGAGATACATCATCTTGCGGGAACGGCATTTCCGCACCCACTCCAGATAAAACCAATGCTGCGGGCTTCCCGGGTTGCAGTTGAACCAGAATTTTGACCCGGTGACAGAGCATCGGGCCGTGGCCTGGTTGACGAAGCTCTGGGGCATCAGGGCTACCTCGTCAAAGAACGCCCCGGCGAGGGTGATGCCCTGGATCAGGTCTTGACTGCTCTCATCCTTGCCGCCAAAAAAGTAAAATTCGTTGGCTTTTCCGCCCTTGCTGACGGTCATACAGTTTTCTGCCCGGTGTTCCTTGACGTTGTAGCCACGGGCTGCAAGCTGCTGCTTGAGTGTGCCCAGCACGTTGCGCCGGAAGCTGGCAATGGTCTTGCCGCACATGGCAAACTGCTGGCCGCTGTAGCAGGTCATAGCCCACTGGACAAAGGAAAAGCTCATGGCAAAGGTCTTGCCCGAGCGGATAGCGCCATCGGCAATGATGCCGTTGTAGCCGCTGTATGCGCTCTGCGGTGTCCACCAGCTCAAGACTTGCTTTTGCCGCTGGCTGAGGGCTTTCCAGCGAAAACTGTTACTTTTCCGCATTGTCGTCCTCTTCCTCCGGCAGCATCTCCACGTCATCCGGCGGGCTGATGTCTGCGGCAGCGCTCAGAGCCTCAAGCAGGCCATCGTCCGGGGCTTCTATTCCGCTCTGGTCTCCCAGCATAGCAAACTTGTCCACGATGGTGCCAAAAGCGGTGGAAAGCTGCGGCAGCGTTGCCTGTTCAATTTTGTCCGGGTCTGCCATCGCTTGCAAGTACAGTCCGAGAAGATTCTGTGCTTCCCCGCGCTTGCTCTCTAGGTAGGAAAGCATATCCTGCGAGTTTTCCCGCTTTTTTTGTGCACACAAACGCGCACTCTCCGGGTCTTCCTTCACGACTTTCTTAACCGTCGCGTCTGAGACATCGTTCAACTTTGCAGCGGCGCGGTAGCTTTGGAGCTGCACATAGTCAGCAACGATCTTCTTTTTTTGTCTGTCTGTCAGCCGCTTCGCGCTCACCGCCACCACCTCTCTAAACTCATGCAAAAGAAAAACCGCCCGGAAATCCGAACGGTCAAAATATCGAATGTGCCGCCAGCCGGGTTTGAACCAGCACCCACAAAATGGATGTGCGCAGTGGTTGGCTGTGCAGTGATGTTCCCGTGGTGTCACCAACGTTGTCCCGCCTTAAATGGGCGGCGCTCTGCCAGTTGAGCTATGACGGCATATAAGCAGCACCCGTGCATTCAGTTTGTTGGACAGGCGTCAAACGGTGGGCACTGCTGCATCCGGAACTTTCGCGGCCGGATGCCCCGCTATTGCGCGGCCCCCTCATAGGGCACGCAAGCACTCCCGGCAGGGCTCGAACCTGCAACATGCGGTTTTGGAGACCGCTGCTCTACCACTTGAGCTACTGGAGTATAAACGCCGCCCTTGGAATCGAACCAGCCGTGTCTACACACACGCGCCGCGCTCCAAACTGCGCTCAGGCGGCCATATAAAAACAGCTCCGGTTCGCCGCCGGGGCTGTTGGTTGGCGCACATCCTGTCAGGAAAGCTACACCTTGGCAAGGATTCTAAGGCCTTTTCTTGGCACGGGAGGTTGCACGTGCGGCCTTGCGGGTTGTCTAGTCCATGCGCCATATGGTGCGATACGGCGGAATCGAACCGCCTCCTGTCTCTCATGAGCGGCAGGCTGCCTTTGTGTCAGTGTATCGCATAGAAGCAGCCCGCGAAACGTGAAGAGAGAGCAAAGCCCGGTACCTGCAAGCAGAAAAGGAGGAAAATGCCAAGAAGGAACACGTTTCGGAGGCTGCGTGGCAAGCGTCTCACCGCTTTCGGCGGTTCCGCTTATACCAATTTTACCACATCTCACATGTAACAACAACAACGACAACATGTAAGAAAATTACATAAATTGATGCCAAATCTGCGCAAGCTGCTTGCATCCATCCCGCACATACAAAGAGACGCGGTTTTCGTTTGGCAGGCCAAGACTGCGGGCCACAACGACCTGCTTTTGGTTCTGGACGTAGTAGCCATACAAGCATGCCTGCATCATATCGCTGCTTTTGGTGCCTGCAATGTACTTGATTCGGCGCTTTGCTTCCGTCCGCAAAACTTCGAGCTCGGCTTGCAGCTCTTGCATCTTGCGCTCGTTTTCGTCGGTTTCTTCGGCGCAAAGCCCGATTTTGTCTCCGTGCCCGGATCCGCCGGGCATTCCTGTCATGCTGGCGGTGCACTTCGTGGCCTTGTCATGCGCCTGCCGGATGTCCAGCTGGATGCGGTCAATTCGGTCATCCATAGTCCGAAGCTGCTTAAACCACGCCTTGACGGTGTGGTAGTCCACGCCGCTGTTTGGCTTCGTCGTGTCGGTGTCAGGCGTCCATGTGTGGGTCATTGTTGCTCCTTTCTTCAAAATCGTGGCAATATTCGGGCGGATTTATGTATCCTTCGTCTTTGTCACTTCTCCGGCAGATATAGTGATATCCGGATTCTGACGCCCCAAATTTTTGATTTAAGAAAACGCACCGGTCGCAAAGGCAAGGTTTGTTGCGGTTGAGCCACCGCTTGAAATATTCAATTGGGTTTCCATCGCTAAGAACAAACCAGATGAAAAGCCCTGCAAGTGTTGCCATGAACAGCGTGCTTGCAACTTCAAATAGCATATCAAGCATTTTACTTCTCCATTTCTTTGATCTCAATTTCAACCCTTGGGTTCTTCCGGTCAAGCTCCACCCGGCTGCCATCGTGGGCGGCAACGATCTTGCTGTTGTCATCCTCCAGCACCCGGGCTTTAACCAAAATGTCTGTGGTAGCCTCGATGAGGTTTGCCAAATCGACTCGGCGGGCGGTTTTCATGTAGTATACGCACCGCACGTTCACGCGGGCAGAAATGGGGCTGTGCGGCCTTTTGATTTGACGCAGGCAGTCCGTCTCATAATCCACGTAAGCCTTGCTAGGGGCCACAAAGCGCCCGCCTGAGTGACTTTTGAGGATGCGGGCAGAGTTTTTCTTGGTTCGCGGGTCGCCGTAGAGGGTCAGGTGCATTGGTCGCCGCCCCTCTTGTGCTCCATCCAGAACGCATTGTTCATGCGCTTGCAGGTCGCCTTATCTTTTTGCGCTTTTCTGCCTTTTGCAATGCGTTCGCAGAGGTCGTAGTAGTGCTTTTGACAGTAGTTTTTACCCGGAATCGCCATGCTGTCGCACCACTGGCATTGGCCTGTCTCTTTGAAATGGCGAGAATGTTTTGAATACCATTCTCTGTCCCATCTGCGATATTTGATAGCGCATTCTGAGCACATTGTCTTTCCGCTTTCTGCTTTACGTTTACCGCATCGAAAGCACATTCCGTTGGCTTTTAGTCGTTCTCTGCGTTTCCTCTGGTAAGAGTTAACCTGTGTCCTGTCTTTGTTCTTGCGCCTGATTCTGTCCGTTTCACGCTGTTTTTCAAGACACTCATCGCACAGTACTCTGCCGGGAGAAGCCTTTGCATGCCTACATGCCGTGCAGATTCCATGCTCTTTGTACCACACGTAATCCTCATGGCTTGGCATGAGCTTCGCCCCCCCTTAACATTTTCAGGACATCTTCTGCGGTGCGGTAGCCCATCACGCCACAATGACCAAGCAGGGGTTTGCCCATCACTTCCAGCAGTCCTTCGTTCCATCCATAGGAACCCGGCGTACAGATTGCGTCCCAGCGGTACTTGCCACTTCCCGCCACAACAATCTGCTCTCCGCCCCTGTATTCGTGGTCGTAGGTGTGCACGATGCCCTTCTCCGTGAGGGCGGCGTCCAGTTTTTGCATTTCAGTCATTTTTTCATCATCCCTTCCATTGCCAGCTGCTCACACTGCTTTTCAGCTTCCCTGTGTTGCTGGTCATACTCAAACAGCATATCTGCGTACTCATTGCCCACCCGGCGGATGGCCGTTTCCAGCATCTCCGTCACAAGGTCATGGTACTTGTCCGCGCCCTTGCGGCTGTTCCTTGTCGCGGTAGGTTCTACGATGTTTGTCGGGTGCAGCGGCGGTACGCCGCGCTCCCACAGTAGCGTTTTCTTGCTGTATGGATGTCCGTACTCGTAGGGCTGTATTGCCTGCGTAGGCTTTGGATAATCAAAAATCTTGCTGGGGGTAGGATTCTCAATCACAACTTTTTCGCAATCAGCTGCCCACACGGCAAGAAAAAGCGCCTTGCCGCACAATCCCTCATAATACCGGGAAAGATTGAGCTTTCCTCCCTTGTACAGGTGTCTTGCTCCTGCGTTGCTCGTCTTTGTGCAGGGGACAAATGCGATAATCATATCCCAGCGGGGCACATCATGCGCGATTCTGTCCATGGTCACGACCTGCCCCCCCTCAATAGCCTTTAGGCAGTCACCGAGAATATGCCATTCAGGATGTCCGCCGGACGGCTCGATCAGGTCACACGAGTAGGCTTCATGCCCACGGGCCCGAAACGCCTTGCATACTTCCTGCGATTCCTCGCAAGCGATCAGCACCTTCATCGCTTTCTTCCTCCCATCCAAAATTCCTGATTGAATGCGTTCTTGCTGATGCACTCCAGCGCATTCCTGGTTTTCGTGTATGCACGTTGCTCCTTCAGCTGGCGCTTGTACTCTGCGTACTTCGGGCATCTGTCGTGACAGATCGGGTGCCGGTCGGGGCAGTCTTTGCAGGGTTCAAGTTTTACCATCGGTCTGCACCCCGCTTTCGCCATTGAGCATGTAACCAATGTGGTTCAGTATGGTATTCAGCACCTGAACCGTTTGCTTTGCCCTGATTGCGTACAAGTACCCCCAATTTTCGCTCCCGGTCAGCCCGTCTTTCCAGTCGGTCAGGTACTTTTCCATGGATTTCGCATCAATCACAGGCACTGCCGGTTCATCTTCCAGCACATCCATCGCGTCCATAATCTGACACGCGCGGCATCTTACGCCGTTGTAATTTTCGCAGCCACAGCAATATGCCGCTTTGACGTTTGCGATGGCTTTTTCGCGGTCGATAAATTCGCTCATTTTTCAATTTCCTTCCTTGTCGGTTCGCTCGCCCGCAGCCTTGCCGCTTCACGCGGGGCGGTGGTGATATCTGCCTGTGCCTGTTTCAAAAACTCGGCACGGCGGTATGTAAGGTCTGGCATTTCAGCCAGCTCTGCAAGCCCTCCCACGCTCCCAGCATAGGATTTTGCCGCCGGGGGGAGTTGGTCATACAGGGCTTGCAGCTCTTTCTGCCCGTCACTACGCAGCAGCCCGCCCTTTTCGTCAATGCCGATCACCATCGGGAACTTGCGCCAGCTCAAAAATGTCTGTGCCTTGCGTGCCGCTACAGCCAGAGCTTCCCATTCAGCGGACGGGTCAAGACACTGGGAAAGCTGCTTGAAGATGTCGGCCACCGTGACCGGATAAACGCATACTCGGTTCGCCGCCAGAAAAGCCCGCTTGACAGTATCGCCGTCATAGTCGCCAAACTGGTACGTCCACACATCGATGGTGGTCTGCATCTCCTCGTCAGTCAGAGGCTTGGAACCCAGCTTGTACAGCACAAAATTCATGCGGATCAGCTTTGCCACGTCCTCCCTCGTCATGTCTCAAACCCTCTTTCTCTGTCCATCTTCGCCAGCACCCGTGCCAGCTGGTCGTCTACGGTCTCGGTTGGCTTTCGGTTATATCCAGATGCTTGGTCTCTGTCTCTGGATATCCAGCCAGATGCAGCAGCCTTCCACTTTTTCATCGGGTTCTTTCCTACGCGCCAGCCGTTGGATTCGTAGTAAGTAAAAAATCTTTCGGCTTGGGCGTTCGTTCCACCTTTTTCGGCAAAGTACGCCTTGACCTCTGCAATGTCCGGTGGGTGAAATCTGGCTGTTTTTGTCTCCAGCGTGGGCGTCGGCGCGTCAGCGCCTTTCTTTATATCCCCGTTAGGGGATATTTCTTTATAAACAGATTCAGACTCAGACTCAGATACAGATAAGCTATTTTTTCTATTGGCAAAATTGCATTTGCTATTTTTGCTATTGGCATCAATGGCTTTGCTATCAGATTTCCAACGTTTTTCCGCGCCTTTTCTTCCAGCTTGCTGCCGCGCTTCGGATGTGCTGGAATACTTTTGTACGTTCATTTCATCAAATGCTTTTACAGTTTTCCACATCATCCGCATGGAGCGGTCTGTAAAATCCGGTTCTGTTCCGTTCTCGACGTAAGCCGCATACGCACGGATAAACTGTCCAAACTCTTCATCTGTCAGTTCTTCCATCGTGTGAACGTGCTCCAAAAGCAAAATAAAGCTGGTTCGTCTTTTCTCCGGCATACTCCACCTCCTTTCTCGTTTTTGCACGCCCGTATAGCCGGATAGCACAGCTTGCGAGGTCAGAACGGCAGGTCGTCGGCATCATCGTTGATGGGGTCATACTCGGTAGATGGAGCCGGTTCTGGCGCGGCAGTGCTGTGCGGCGCGTAGTCTGCAAGGCTTTCGCCGGGATACATCTGCGCACCCTGCAGGTCTTCCGGTTCTGCAGGTTCCAGCGGCGGTCCGGGCTGCGCCATCAGGTCGATCATCTGCTGCAGCCAACGGAATGTCACCAGCCCACCGGGCTGAACATCATCCGCGTCCACGTCGTAGTAGGTCTTTCCGCTGTACTCCCGCTCTTTCAGCTTCTGGGCAAAAACCGTAACCTGATCGCCTTTCTGCAGCATCCCATCCCACTGGTCGATGCCGTGCCAGAGGTTCACGCCCACAAAGAAGCTCTGCCATTTGCCGGTCTCGTCCTGTGTGCGGCTGGCTTTCAGGTCGAATTTTAGCACCCGCTTCTGCCCGGCATCCCGGAGCACCGGGTCTTTGGCGATCTCGCCGTGCAGCATGATGCCGTTCTTGGTCTGGACGATCATGCATCATCACCGCCAAACGGATCATCGGCGTTTTCCTCTGCAGAGGGTGCATCCGGGGCAGGGATCGGGGTGCCTGCCGTCTTGCGGTGACGGTGGGAACCCGCGTAAGGATCCAGCACCGGCAGCTCTTCGGGCGGCACCTCTCGGGCGGTGCTTTCGGCATCCACACGCACCTCGCTCTCATCGTACAGAGCGCCGAAGGTGGACGGGAACGCCTCACGCAAAGCGTGCACCAGCGCCACCTTGCGGATCATGGTAGCCTTTTTGCCATTCCAAAGAGACTTTCCGGTGTCGTATTCGCTGAGCTTGACTTCCTCGTAGCTGGCACGGGTGCGGTCTTTGCGGTAGACCTTCGCCCAGCCACCGAGAAGGGTCTCGCCGCCGTCTCCATCATAGACGATGGAACCTTCACGGTTCAGCAGCTGGCCATCTGCGGTCAGGACGATCACGCCGGCTTCAAAGCCGTCAAAGTTTGGGTTGCGCTCGGCCATCTGCATGTAGCAGTTCTTGCCCAGCACGATGGTGCTGGCGGTGTCATCGTTCTTGTTGTCATAGTGGATCAGGTAAGCCTCTTTGGTAAAGGGGTTCAGGTGATACTGCTTGCATGTCTCCAGAAAGATCTTGCATTCGGCATCAGTGGCCTTGGGGCAGATGAAGTTGCGCACGTCTCCAAAACTCACAGTGAAGTGCTGACCGTCAGAACCGGTGATCTCCACCGGCACGGACGGGGATGCGGCCTGCATAGCGGTGCTGCCTGCACGGTTGGCGTTCTGGACGGAACGGTTTGCCAGAGACTGTGCGTTGGAAACGGACGAAGTAGGCGCGGGTGCGCCGGAACGGGTAAGTGCCATAAGTAACTACCTCCAAAATTATTTGATCGAACCATAGCGGAAGCCGCGCTCTGCGGATCCCTGCTTGAACCATGCAATGTCCTCCCAGGTGAACTCTACCCAAAAGCTGTATTTCTTGCGGACCGGAGCCTCCTGCTGTTCAGGCTCTGCGAATTTCTGAAGCATGCTGAAATCCAACCTGCCATCCGGCGTGATGGCTGCATTGGCCTGCGCCGTTTGAACCGCTTCTGCGGCGATCTGGCGTTCTTCATCGGTCGGAGGGATAACGACCGGAGCGGTGGCCTGCGCACGCTCTGCGGCCATTCTTTCGGCCTCTGCGCGGCGCTGGGCGTCCCGGGCATTCTGGCGGCGGCTGTGCTCCACGAGGGCGGCGTTCAGATTCAGTTCACGCAGATACTCGGTGGTGCAGGCTTCGGTGTCCGCGCCGCAGTTCTCCCGGATGAGCCGCAGCTCCTCCCGCCGGGTCTCCACGCTCTTGCGCAGCTCCCGGCTGGCCTTTGCCAGATCATAGGTCTTGTTGAGCCACTGGGGCACAAGCAGGCGGTCAAATGGGATCATCTCCCGCAGCTCGCCGATGCAGTCCGCATAGACAGTCTGCAGGGCGTCGGCCTTGTCCTGCCGTTCGGCTTCTTCCACCGCCTTGACCTGCTGGTCAATGGCACCGGAGACGGCCTTACACTGGCCCTGCATCTGCTTGGCGCTCTGCAAGAACTCTTCCAACGGCTTCATGTAAAAGGCCTTTGCGCTGCGGGCGGCATCGCTGAGCTGCTTGTCCAGCTTGTTCACTGCGGCGCGGTCGGCCTTGGCATCCTTGATGGTCTCCGGGGTGTAGACGCGGCCGGTGTAGGCGGCCAGCATCTCGGTCAGGTTCTGCTGCACCTCAGCTTCATTCCACCGGATAGCGGGCAGTTCCGGGTGCTCCACCCGGACGGTCAATTCTTCTTGCATAAATATTCACCTCGCATACACAACGTTCATATCGGTGTCAAACACCCTGTACAGCCGTTCGGGCTTTCTCTTTGCCAGTTCATCGGCAATCACAATTGCATCCGAAGTAACCGGAAATTGCTGCTGCGAAACAAGCGCTGGAGGCTCTTGCTCCACATCGTAAATTCTCAAAAGTGCCACTTGTAAAACCTCCTGTTTTATGTTATTTTTGTGGTGATGGGCGGCGAGACTCATCACTCTTTGAGCTTGTCCGTGTTGGCACACGGGCAGGCTCTTCTTTTTTTGCGTCATACACGGTGTACCACATGACATGGTGGACAGTGTCAGGCATACGTGATCTCCCCCGACTCCTCTTCCAGGATCTCTCGCACGTTGTCCATTTCTTCGGCGCACATATCCCAGACGTTTGCCCGTGCGGAGTATTCGGCCCGAACAACAGTGTCATCTGAGGCTTCGGCTTCTCGCCTGCAGCGTTCGGCAAGCCGCGTGTAGGATTTGACCTTGCCCTCAACGTACTCTTTGGCCGTCATCATGCCCCACGCTCCTGATTCTCCTGGTATTCCGGGTTGCGGGCGTGGGTGCGGTTGATCCTGCCGTACTTGCGCCGCTTTGCGGCTCTCTCCCTGTCCTCTGCGGCAAAGCCCAGACGAGCCAGCAGAACAGCGGCCAAAATCAGCACCAGCGACACTGCAAACAGCGTGCCGGAGATGTATCCGGTGGTCTGCGCGGTACCCTCTGCGCCCATAGCTGCGCCCATTCCAACGCCGCCAAAAACGACAGCCAACCAGTAGTAAGTAGTAGATTTGAGTTTCATTCTTTCGGGTCCTCCTTTGTATAAACCTTTTCGAGCTTGTAAAAATCCTTCACCCACGCCATAAATCCGGCACGGGAGATCAGCGGAGCGGCGCTCTTGGTGTCAATAGACGGCACCGCCCATGCCGGGAAGCTACCGGCCTGAATCATACCGGTAAAGATCGGCTCGCTCACTGAAATGTTGTTGTCGCGCATGATCTGGCAGCACTCTGCAATTCCCATGCTCGGCTTCACTGCCGCACCCCTCCTTTTTTCTCAGATGCCGTTTCAGCCGGATATGCTCCAACCGTTCCGGCTGCCTTGCATCCCAGCGCTGTTCAAGCCAGCGCTTGTTGTAGTGCTTCTTCACGGCTTCCACTCCACAAACTCGCCATTTTTGAGGGTATAGTAAACGTTTTCTCTGATGGCAGAACCATCCACGCGGGCCATTTTGGCACAGATCATGTGGCCGTCATCATCGTACTCTGTCAGCACCAGATAGCAGCCCAGTGCGCCGCACGCCTTACCGCAAGCGCCGTTTACAACGGCAATGCTATCTTTTCCGTCTGCTTTTGCGCTGCAATAAGCCCCAGTGGCTGCCGCCGTGCTGGAATCGCCGCTGGAACCTGCCGTGCTGTAATTGCCGCTGGAACCCGCCGTGCTGCAATAGCCGCTGGAACCCGCCGTGCTGCAATAGCCGCTGGAACCTGCTGTGCTGTAATAGCCGCTGGAACCCGCCGTGCTGTAATCGCCGCTGGAACCCGCCGTGCTGTAATCGCCGCTGGAACCCGCCGTGCTGTAATAGCCGCTGGAACCCGCCGTGCTGTAATCGCCGCTGGAAAAAGGTTCTTTGCCCTTCACTCGATTAAAAACGGCATTCACCGCAGCTTTTACCAGCCCTGCAAAATTTACCTCGCCTTTCACCGTCAACTCAGTGCAGGCCAGTTTACTGTCCCCTCTGCTTTTATCCACGTTCCCGCCGCACTCGACCTCAAAAAAGCGCGGGCCATCCTTCAGCGGGTAGTAGTGCAGCACATCCAGCGGATTCTCGCAGGCGTGCATACCAGCGTGGCAGCAGTCGGCCTTGTCCTCGTGGTAGGTCTTGCCCACCTCATACTGCTTGCCACGGCACTGCATATTTTTGTCCATGGCCTTGTAGGCAATGATCTTCTTACTCATGGGCGGTGTCCTCCTTTACCGTGCGAATGTCCCCAAACTCCGGGTTGCTAAAAATCTGTAAGTCGTTCAAATTGTTCACTTCTTTTAATAAAATGTATTCTCTTTGCTGTGCCATCGCAACGCAACGCCTGACCGCTCCTTGCCATGCCATCGCTGCGCAAATCTCGGCATTTCTTCTCTCTTCCATGCCAATGCATCCGAAGCAAAACCTTGCCGCAGCGAATCGTTACGGTGCACCACTTTTCCTTCGCAAATCACATCAGCGCTTTTCTCTGCCATTCCTTCGCGTCGCCATGCGCTGCTCTGCCTTTGTCTTACCTGTCTGTGCTTCTCAGTGCCACTGCACAGCAGTTCACCTCATAGCCGTTGCCACGCACCTCTCAGCCTTGCTCTGCCTTTGCAGCTCAACGCAGAGCTTTTCCGTTGCAATTCCGCGCTTTGCTTCGCCAAACCACGCCTTGCCACTCAATTCCTTCGCCACGCGTCGCCGTGCCATGCCTCCGCGAATCAGGGCCGTCAATGCCATGCCCTTGCTCTCAGGCATTCACCTCATAAGCGATGTAGGTAAAGCGGCCCTTTCCGCTGTTGCGCCACTGGCCAATGCCCCGGAGCTGGCCATAATCCAGCCACTCACGCACAACCTTTTCATGGCTGTCGTCAAGGAGGGTCACATCAAACTCGCAGGTGCTGCCCGCCGGGATCTCCTCACTGTTGGCAAGGCTCACACGCTCGCCCTGTGCGGTCTGGGCACGCAGCGGACGCTGGCAGTCGGTAATCTCGCCGTTCACATGAATGGGAATCATGCGGGGCTGGACGAAGATCAGGCCGTCAATGACCTTCTTGTAAGCGGTCAGCTTGCCGCTTTCGTTCGCAGCCCGCTTCTTTCCCGTTTCGGTCTTTCCGCCGATGCGGGAAAGCATACCGCAGGCATCCTTAAACATGCCTTTGATCTGGTAATCGTAAAAAATCGGATTGCCGTCCGGGTCACGCGGGAAAACGGTCATGCCCTTGTCGGCTACCGCATCAGGGCCAAGAGCCGCCACTTCATCCTCGATGGTTGCAGCATCCGGCGACTTTCTGGCGATGAACTCGCGGGCCACATTGGGGTTTGCGGGCCATGTGCCCAGCACCGGCTCAATAAACGTAGCTTTCACATGCAGTTTTTTCATCTTGATAACCTCCAAAATATATTGCTTACGCCACGCTGTGGCTTTACCGCTTCACAAACTGGTTCACAAAGTAGATCTGACCTTTGCCGGTCACTTTGGGTGTCTTGTTGATGCTGGTGTGTCCATCGGAGTGCACCACGGTGGTCTCCTTGATCTCAAACAGGCCCTGCTCCACGGCCCGCTGTGTGGGCATGTTGTAGTCGCTGCGCTTGGGGTCTTTGATAAGGTAGCCGCGCTCCCGCATCCAGCTGAACAGCCGGTTCTGCCCGATCTGCACGCCGTTCTGTGTGGATAAGATAATGTCGTTCATTCAGGCTTTCCTCCTTCCTCATCGTAGACCACAAGCTCGTTCAGTGTGACCTTGAAATACTTTGCGAGCTTGAGCAACTGTGAAAGGCTGGGCCCGTAAATCGAGCGCTCCCACTTTCCGATTGCGCCGTTGCTCAGGCCTGCCGCCGCCTCCAGATCGGTGCGGCTCAGTCCGTGCAACTTGCAAAACTGGTCAATTTTTGATACATTCACTAGCAATTCTCCTTTCCGGGCTTGAAAATCACTAGAAAATATGCTACTATGTAGTTGCAAGGTACAAAGTGAATAAAATCTAGCGTCTGCCCGATATAATATTGTCAGGGGCTTTGGTTTTGTTTGCTCCTTACGCTCTCTATTATATAGCCTAATTTTCTAGTTGTCAATAGAAAATTAGGCTATCGGAGGAATTTTTATGCGTTCTTTGTCTGAACTGGTGGAATTCATCCGTGTATCGTGTAAAAATCAAGGAAGCTCCATTACAAAAATGGAGAAAGATTTGAAATTTGCCAACGGAACAGTAGGAAAATGGGCTAATGGAAAGCGCTATCCGCCGAAAGATAAGCTACTGCTTGTGTCTGATTTTCTACGAATTTCTATTGAAGAGCTTATGGGCGAAGACCAAAAAGAAAAGCTCGCTCCCGGCGGGAGCGAGCTGGATGCAAGGTTTGACGCGCTGCTAAGTCAGATGACCGATGCAGACCGTGCAGATCTGCTGGAGTATATGGAATTTAAGGTTGCAAAGAGGAAGGAAAACCCCAATGGCTGAGTTTTTGGACAAAACGAGCCTTGCGCTCCTATTATATATGGAGAAGCACAACGGGAAAATGAACCAGCACGAAGTCTGTCTCATTTCCGGAGAGGATTTCAGCCTCAACGGCCAGAATCGGTACATTCAGAACTTGAAGGGCCGCGGTCTGATTGATGAGCGCCGCAAAGAGTACATTCCTGACGGGGTGGGTGGTTTTCTTCCCAGCGAGTACATTTATTCTCTTCCGCTAGCTGGAGAAGCCTATCTTCAAGAACTTCGAGCAGATCGGGAGAATCAAATACTTCAGGCCGCATTGGATTTGCTGGTGTCCATCTTCGGCCAGAGATTTTAAGGGCATCACAAACGCGGTCAAATGCTTCGTGCAGCTCTTCCGTGGTCTTGCCCTTTCCGCATCCGTAGTTGAAGCAGTAACACCCGATTTCAAGAGAGCACCGGTGGTCGCAATTTGCGCACTCTTCGCTTTTGATTCCGGGCAGGCCGGACGCTTCCGTTGCCAGAAGAGCAAAAATTCTGGTTTTGTACCGGCCTAGTTCAATCTCGTACTTATCCACAGATTTACTCCTTTCTGCTGTTGAGCAGGCTTTCCGCATAGGAAAGCACCTCTTGTTTTTCCTGTGCCGACAGAGAAGAAAATAAAGATTTGAGGCGGCACTTTTCTTCCATTGTATCACATTTTGCAAACTTTGTGCTATTTTCTTGCACTTTATTTTCCCCCTTTGGCATTTTCCTTGATAATTTAGCTTTTCGGCAGCTGGTTGGCTGCCTATTTTTGTTTATGAGGTGGTTATTGTGGCAAATGCCTGTCCTGTCTGCGGCGGCAAGCTGGGCCTTCTGAACCGTGAGAAAAGCGCGGACGGCTTGATTTGCGCCAGCTGCAGCAACTTTTTCTTTTCAAAATTGGGCATCCGAGCAGCAAAGCAACCGACAGCCGCCCTTGCTGATTACTGGGCTACGTTGGAAGGCCGCCGCAAGGCGTTCAAGGAGACCGATTCCATCTATGATGTAGATGCGCTTTTTGTGTCCATCGACAAGGCAAACCAACTGTTTTGCTTTGGGCATCGCGGCGGTGATAAAGGCCCTCGCATGATCTACAGCTTTGATGAAGTCGCCGGTTACGAATCTGACGCGCCAGACGATTTGACGGTGACAGAGACCAAAGGCGGCATTGGCCGGGCCGTAATCGGTGCAGCCGTTGCCGGTCCTGTGGGTGCGATCGTGGGCGCTGCTACCGCCAAAACAGAGACCCGCAAAGGCAGCCGCAGCAAAGAAAACGTTTCCATCCGTTTTACGCTCCCTCTTGGAGAAGCCAGTCTGCCGACAACGGTTTATCCCGGCGGTATGACCGATTTTCTCAAGAACTGCAAAGTCAGCCAGGAGAAGCCACAGGCTGCCGCTCCGTCTGCCCCCAGCTCCGCCGATGAACTTTTGAAGTTTAAGCGGCTACTGGATATGGGGGCCATCACGGAAGCGGAGTACAACACAAAGAAATCTCAGCTGCTTGGCCTGTAAACCTGTTCACAACCATATTGTGGATTTGCGCTGACATTTCAGCTTATTCGCGGTTGCAAGGCTGTTGCAAATTTTGCAACAGGTCAGCGGCTACAGCCCCGCCTGGCTCACCGGCTGCGTTACGCAGGGCTTGCACCTCCGGCAGGGCCTTATCTTGAATGTAAGCGCGAGCAAGACGCTGCTGCTCCGGGGTCATATCCAAATAGCAGGCCAGCAGGGCACGGGCATGGGTGCGAAAGTGTGACAGATTTTTCATAACTCATTCCTCCCAGGGTGCAGGGGTGTGGTCGGTGCCAGTCAGGATGCTGGCGGGCATTCCGTCGATGATGGTCATCTCAGTTTCTTTGCCGTTTCTTTGCTCAAAATCCATTTTGTTTTCTCCTTTCTTTTGTGCACATCTACGATTTATAATCCAGATTTTACCATGCGCCGTTGGAAAACAAAATACGGATAAAATTTGTCGAATGGCGCAGACTTTTTCTGCGCCATTTTTGTTAAAAACACACTGGTTTTATGGGGGTGAAAGTATGAGTTATTTTACGGCGAGCCAAATCGGGAAAGCACTTGCAAAAGCACGGGTGTCTGCTGGCCTGAGCCAAGCGGAGATCGCAAGGCGCATCGAAAAAGGAGAGCGCACCGTGCAGAGCTGGGAAAAAGGATGCACCAGCCCGGACAGTGACGAGATCATGGACTGGTGCACGGCGTGCGGGGTGTCACCCATCGCGATTTTCATGGAGATGCTCCACCCGGATCTGTACAAAGTGCCGGATAACGGCAAGGCCGACGATGAGCTAAACGCAGAGTTGCGCCGTCTCGTGGTAAATCTGCCGTCGCTGACGAAAAGGCTGCTGCTTTTTATTCTGAAGGGTCTGCACGGCAGCAGTCCGCCTGCTGTCATATCGGAGATGGCGGCAAACCTCCACTGTCCCCTGAACAACAGGGTCAGCGTGTGCGGAACCATCATAGACCAGTATACCTATGCGCAGATCGCGGGCCTTGACCCATGCCCAGACGCTCCGCATCCTCCCATTGACGACCTGAAGATCAACTACAAGGCCGGAAGGGCTGCTGCTGAAAATGGTGCCTTCGGATATATCGGGCAGAAAAAGGAGTAAGTCATGAAATGCGTGAGACCATGCTGCCGGAAAGAGATCCCGGATGGTGCTTCTTTTTGTCCGTGGTGCGGGAAGAAGCAGCCGGAAGCCGCCCCGCAGCAAAGAAAAAAGCGCCGCCGTCCAAAGGGCAGCGGCAGCGTGTATAAACTGAGCGGGGCACGGGCAAGACCGTATGTGGCGCTTACAGCCAAAAGGGACGTTCTGGGGACGTTTGAAACGGCAGGAGAAGCCGTACAAGCGTTGGACGCTTACAACGCCCAGAACACGCCCGCAGCGCGTCTGAAGTGCACCTTTGCGGATGCCTATGTCCAATGGAAATCGCAGCCCAAATTTGACAAGCTCAGCACGGACATGCAAAAGGGGTACGAGCTGGCCTATGCAAAGGCTGCGCCTCTATACGACCGACAATTGCGGGACTTGAAAGCGGCAGATTATCAACAAGTGATTGACCAGATGGTTGAAAAGGGACTTTCTCGCAGCTCATGTGAAAAGCAGCGCACGCTTTTCAGCCAGATCTGCGAGTGGGCAATGGCGCAGGACATCATAAACAAAAATTACGCCATGCTGCTGCAGCTCCCGGCGGCTACAGGAAAAGCAGAGCGCACCCTGACCACCCAAGAGATCGAGCAGATCAGCATCCGACAGAATGACCCGAAATTTGGGCAGACGGCGCAAATCACAATGGTGCTTCTTTATACCGGCATGCGCATCGACGAGCTGCTTTCCATGCGCTGCGAGGATGTGCACCTGAAAGAGCGGTACATGCAGGGCGGTGAAAAGACAGAAGCGGGCAAGAACCGCATTATTCCCATCCTTGAGCCAATTTACAAGATCATTGCCTTTTGGATGCTGGACAGCGGGTGCGAATGGCTGATTCCATCCAAAGCCGGCACAAAGCTGGACAAGCGCAACGTGGCTACAAAGTTCCGGGCGTTGATGCAGGAATGCCATATAGAGGGCGTGCATCCACACACCCTGCGCCACACGGCCAGTAGTAAGATGGTGGAGTGCGGCCTGGAAAAGACCGCGGTGCAGGCCATTCTTGGGCACAAAAATTTCTCCACCACGGCAAACAAGTACGTGTCCCACAATGACCCGGCTTATCTGTTGCGGGAAATGCAAAAAATGAAGTACTGATTTGTTAGACTGTTTGTTAGATTATCAAGTTTATTCAGGAGATTTCAAGGCATTTTAAGCAAAAAGAAAAACGCACGGACGATTCGTTTTTATCGTTCGTGCGTTTATTTTTGGAGCTGGTGACAGGAGTTGAACCTGCAACCCACTGATTACAAATCAAATTCATTTAACGTTTTGAAGTGAATAATTATCAATTTGTTAGCTTTCTGTTAGATTATGCATCCCGTGCCAAAACGCTGAAGCTTCTGTAAAAATAGCACATTCTATGTCTTTTTACAAGTCGCTTATCTTCCGCATCACTAGCTCATACTCTTTCGGGTACACCAGCTTTATTGCCTTCATGTGCTCGTCAAGCACCTGCATCAGACCGCCGAAAGGAACAGAGCTGGCAGCCGCCACAAAGTCGCTTTGCGGTTCCGTTGCCGTGGAATACGCCGCCCGGTAATCCGTGGGCGGCAATGCCTGGATCTGCGTTTCAGGTGCGTGTGCTTCTTCCAGCTCGTCCCGCACAGTGCAGAGGGCAGCAAGCTTCTCCACGCTCTGCCAGTCCGTCGACCCGCATTTCAGCTTGTGAATATGGGTGTTGATCTCGTCAATGTCCATGCCTGCCGCCCTCCTCCCTTATGCGTTGCGCAAGATGTTAGCAGCCTGCTTGTAGGCGTCACGCTCTGCGCCGGTGGCGTCCTGCATCATTTCCTCAATGTCAGAGATCATGCGCTCACGGCCATCCGTGCGGGAGTAATGCCCGCGCACATAGTGGCGGCCACGGTTGGCGTAGCTGTTGCCCCGGTTGTAACCGCTTCCGGCATCATGGCCGAAGGTCCCGCGCATGTCAGCTTCCCACTCGCCCGCACGGCTGTACTCGCCGCCCTCGCAGTAGTCCTCGATGCGGTGGATGTCCAGAATGATATCCACGATCTCGCCGATCATCTCAATATCACCCGGGGAACGGTTATTTTTGTCGGTCAGCTCCATGAGCTCGTCGCACATCTCATCCTTCAGATGATTCAGTTTATCCAGCATGACTTTATCTCCTTTCTTATGCTACCCGCTCAACGATCAGATTGCAGTTTGCAATGCTGACTGCCTGCGAACTTGTATTTTTGAGCGCCACGGTCACGCAACAGCCGCGCGGCACCTCGATGAACGCGGCCACGAAAACGTTGAAGTAATTTTCGACTGCCGCCGGGGTGACAATGGCAGTCGCACTGGTCAGCGACTCACCGCCGATAGCCAGCGCCACGGAAACGGGGCCCAAAGTGCCTCCGGTGGGAATGGCGATATTGCCGCCAAAACTTACCTTGAAGCGCGCTTTGCATTGATTGGTCAGACCGCGCAGGGTCACGAGGCCGCTGCCCTCACGATGCACAATGCACGCAGGCGCGTTCACCGCGGTCTCGGTAAGGGGAAGGTTTTCACCCGCCGCCACGATGACGATGTTAGAATTAGAAAATTCGGCCATTTTATCGGCTCCTTTCATAGAAAAACGCCGGGACTTTTGCCCCGGCGCTCTGGTTTGCAAAATCAGCTCAGGGGCTGAACATTTCCCATTTTGGGAAAAGTTGCCGCTATTTTTTATGCGCAGCTGCCGCAACCGGTTCCACAGCCATAGTAAATGGCGTTGGGATTAGGCACCTGATAGGTAGGCACGGGAACCTTCTGCTGCAGAGTCCCGATGATCTGGTTGGTCTGCGCGTTCATCGCGGTGGTCAGGAGCGCGCTCTGGCGATCCTGAGAAGCAGCCCGGCGCAACTCGTTGTTCTCACTCTGCAGGGTGGCGATCTTATCATTGGTCAGGAAGTCGAGCACCGCGCGGGTGTTGCTGTTCTGATTCTCGATGATGTCCCGGGTGTTGCTGTTCATGGCGTTCTGCGTTGCGCAGAAGCCCTGCTGCATCTGGTTCCGGGTGTCGCACTCCTGAGTGGCCAGATTGTAGTTGACTCCCTGGATCGCGGTCTGGGTTTTGCAGCAGCAGTCTGCCAGCTGTGTAGCCAGAGCATTCTGACCCTGCATCAGCGCAACGTTGGTGCCGTTGAAGCCCTGCTGCATGGCGTTGGTGACACCGTTCAGGCCTTGCTGCACGCCGTTGAAGCCCTGAAGCATCCCGGTGTTCATGGCATAGAAGCCATCACACAGGCCGCTTTCCAGCCCGTTCAGCTTGCTCATGACGCTCTGGTTGTCGAAGCCGCGCTGCAGGTCTGCCTGGGTCACTGCGCTGGTCATATAAGGCGAAGCGCCGCCCATGCCGCCGCCCCAGCCAAAGCCGCCCATGCCGCCCCAGCCGAACATGCCAAAAATCAGAAAGAGGACGATCCAGCCCATCCAGTCGCCGCCCCAGCCGTTGAAGCCGCTGCTGTAACCATTGGCGGGCTGTACCGGCATGGTCAGAACCGTGCTATCAGAAGAAAGAGACATAGTTTTACTCCTTTACGTTAGATTTTGAAATTTATTCTAAATGCGGCCGCATTTCAGAATCCAAACATGTTTTTCATGCCGTTAAGCATCGGCGCGATCTGTTGCGCCCGCTGCTGAATGGCGTTGAGCTGCTGCTGTGAGAGCTGGCCGGAGGTGAGCATCTGGTTTATCATCTCCTGCGGGTTTTTGCCCTGCATCTGTCCCATAAACTGCTGGAACTGACCGCCAATTGGGTTCTGGGTCTGTCTGCCCATCGAATTATACAAGCTGCTGCTCATCGTTTAGCTCTCCTTTTCCGGCTCTGGTGCTTCCTGCTTCTCCAACGCCGCCAGCTTTGCCGCCAGTGCGTCAAACTCCTTGCGAGTGACATACTCCCCGCCTGCGGCTTGTGCGGATGCAATCGACGCTTTGGGGCCTCCGGTGCGTTCCTTGTAGTCGTAGATGCGGAGCGGGAACGGTCTGCCGTCCTGCCCAACCTCTTTGATGTAAAAGGTATCGGAATCGGCATCCAGTAAAAGCACCCGGCTCCCGTTGGCGACCAGATAGCCGCGGGCTGCCGCTTCGCCCTGTACCCAGATAAAGCCGCTGTCAGTCGGTGCGGCCTGCCCCTGCATTGTCGGCATCATGACGGGCTGGGGCTGGTACTGTGCTGCTCTGAGCTGCTCAAGCTGCCCTTGCGGCTGTTGCGGGTAGTACACTTGTGGGTATCCGTTATAGATCGGCATGGATCAGTCCTCCTTGTACCAGTAGTAAATCGGGCATTCTGCGGCACTGTCCCAGCTGTCCCACCAAACGCCGTCGATCACGGTCAGGACGTGGCCGGAGCAGCCCAGTACATACACGCCGCGCGGGTACTCCCGGGCAAAATCTGCCACGGTGTAACAGGTGGTGCAGTCTGCCTCCACCAAACTGCGCTTGAACCCGCGCTTTTGGAGGTATGCGCCCCATGTGCGGTTGGCGCTGGGCATATCGCCGAGGGCGTAGCCGGTGAGCGCCAGCGCAATATACGCCCGTTCCCAGCTCTGACCGGTGGCCGCAGCTACCGCCCGCACTACGCAGTCCCCGACGCTGCTCCCACGCGGATTCGGGTTAAACCTGCGCCACATGGCACCCCCTCCCTTTGCGCCCAGTGTACTTTTTTAAACCGCCGGGAGAGACAACGAACGCACAACGAAGGACAAATAAAAAAGCGCCCACACAGCACAGGGCTGTATGAGCGTCCAAGTATTTGCACGCAACGCGTACAAAATTTTCAAAAAAGCCTTGGCAGTTGCACGCAACGCGTGTATAATAAAGACAGTGAAAGACACAAGCACACAACAACATGGAGGTAAAAAAATATGAAGATCCTTAACGCTGAAGAGTTCGCCGCAAAGGTCATGGAGAACGGCACCGAGGTGGAGCCTGACGAATACAAGACCATGGATTGCGAGGACGGCGAAATCGTCTGGACGATCTACGCTCACATTGATGCAGACGGATTCCTTGTGCATAGCAAGGATGACGCCGAGTGGACAATCACCGCAGATATGGAGCTGACTAAAGAGCAGTCCGAAGCTCTTATGCAGGGCGATCTGGATGACATGGAGAAGGACGTCATCATCCGCCGCCTCTACCCCCAGTATGTTGAGACACTCAAGGAGTACGAGGACTGGATCAACCTGTAAATAAAAAAATCCCCTGCCGGATGCTCGCAACATCTAACAGGGGATTTTGTGAAAGACGCACCATGGAGGTGCGCAAATATATTACCATCTGAAAGAAAGGAAGTCAACCATGTACAGCAATGCAGAACTTTTTGGCATGGCTGCCAAGCAGCCGAAAGAAGTTTTTCTCGGTAACGTCACCCTCAGCATCTCGGACGATTTTGAAGGGCACCTTGATCTGGACGCCGAGACCGTCCGCTTGTCCCATCTCTGGGATGTTTCCCGCATGAACGTGCGAGAGATGGTGGCCTGTACTGGCCTGTCGCAGACCGCTTTTGCAAAGCAGGTGGGCATCCCGCTTCGCACTGTGCAGGACTGGTGCGGCGAGAAGCGTGCGTGCCCTGTGTATCTCCGCTTTTTGTTGGCAGAGCACTACGGATTGATCTGAGGAAAATGTTATGGCAAAAGATTTGACTGGAAAGCATTTTGGAAAGTGGACGGTACTTGCGCCGTCTGAAAAGCCGCACTACTATACATGCCAGTGTGAGTGCGGAGTGGTAAAAGACGTGTATGACAGCTCCCTGCGCCTTGGCAAAAGTCGCAGCTGTCTGTCTTGCGCAAACCGAGGACCAAGTCCAGCTATGACGGAGACCGCTTTCCGAAAGGCAAAGAAAAAAGAGGGGCAGATCATTAACGGGTGGAAAGTATTGGAAGTTTTACCCGAAAAGAGGTCAGGCTGCTTTCTGTGCCGTGCTATTTGCCCGAAATGTGGGAAGGAAACCACCGTAAAAATCACAAGGCTCCCTCTAATCCAGCATTGCGCAGATTGCAACAGGGATATCGGAAAGAAAGCTGAGACAATTCACAGCACCGCTTACGCGGACGGCTCTTCTCTCATGTCGATTCGCACAAGGGTCGGAGGACATATCAACAAGAACTCCACTTCTGGCGCAAATGGTGTGTGTAAAGACTGCCACGGTCGATGGCGTGCATACATCAATTTTCGGCGGAAGCAGTACCATCTCGGCAGCTATAACACGGTCGAAGAAGCCGTTGCGGCCCGAAAGGAAGCCGAGAGCATAATTTACGCCCCGTACCTCAAAGAACACGAAGGATGGGAAGAAGAGCTTTCCAGCAGGCTTGAGGAATTGAAGAAAAAGTAAAAAAAGCCCCCGATGCTCCAAACTGAACACCGGGGGTTTTATGCGTCTCCCGCATGGTACGCACTGCAAGTAGGCGGGTGGGAGACTGGTCGGCGCCTATCTGGCAACCGCTTTTTTCATTCCCAGATAAAGCACTGGGCTAGCTGGCAAATATCCACCCTGTTGTGCTTCTTCGAGAGGCCGAGTGGATTTGCTGATGCTATTTTACCACAAATCGTGCAAAAAGAAAAGCGGCAGACCCGAAAGCCTGCCGCTTCAATGCGTTTCGTGAGAAATCACGCCCAATTAAGATTATGGTATCACACATCCAGCATTTTTTCAATGCCTTTCAGCCGGTAGCCTATCGCCGTCCGACTGTAATGTGTCTGTGCCGCAATGTCCGGCAGTGGGAGCCGCTCAACGTACCGCAGTAAGGCTATCTTACGGTCTACCCTCCCAAGCGGTGCGGTTTTGATGGCGGCGATTTCGTCAGGGGTGAGCGGGGTTTCGATGGGGGTAGCGAGAACGTAATAGATTTTACCCAGCTGCTTTTTGCAAGACTCGTTGAGCTGGTCAGAAATATTAGCCGCTATCAGATATAGGAATTGATTAGCCTCATTGTAAAGCCACGGTAAACTAGTAAACGTACTAATTGCGCGTGTTCTTTCTCCTCCGGACACCAAGGCGATTGGTATTCCTTTTGGTGCAAGATTGGCGTAGACATCAGCTTGTTCAAACTTAACGTTTTCACCGTCAACATCAACCTCGTAAATCCTCTGCACCTTCACCCCTCTCTCCAAGTCCACCTCGTCGCACACCCACTGTTGGCCCGTGCTGTCGGTGTAGTTGCCGCCAGAGGTGACAGGGATGCCGGGCAAGCCGGTTGGGGTGGGAAGGGCGAGAGTTTGCGTTTTGCCTTTCCCATCGCTCAAGGTCACCGTCACGCTCCCGCCGTCACCTGCACTCACAATAGGCACAGGTGCATCTGGCGTGGGTGTGCCGTCCTGCGTGCTCTTACCGTACACGGTCAGGCCGCACAAGGGCGCAGGGAAAGCGTCGTCAACGGAGATAGGGTTGCCTGTTTCAGTGCCCACAAGAATGTTCTGCCGGGCCTTTACTGCGCTGATAGCGTCACCTGTGGCTTTTGCGTCAGCGGCTTCGCCCTCGTGGGTGAGGGTGGTGTCCAGTGCTACGGCAGGGCCGGTCTCTCCTTTAGGGCCTTGCGGTCCGGTGTCACCCTTTTCGCCCTGCGGGCCAGTGGCACCCGTAGCGCCTGTGGGGCCTTGAGGGCCTTGCTCACCCTGCGGGCCGACCGGTCCGATGGGGCCGGTGTCGCCCTTGTCACCTTTCTCGCCTTTGAAGTCACCGCTTGCGATGCCGTTCTTCAGCTCCAGCAAGCTGCCAGCGGCTGCCTGAGCGCTCTGGCACTTGCCACAATGCAGCAGGCCATCTTCCCCGGTGTAGTCGTCCGCTTTGGCTTCTCCCTCATTGCGCTGCAAGAGCGCAGAAAGGGCGTTCATGGTGTGGTTCATAGGCTCTCTCCTTCCCTGAATGAGTAATCAGGCATCCCACTGCTGCGGGGCTTCTGCTGGTTTCGATCTCGTGCAGCCCACACTCGCAGGGTAGCCGCATGGTTCTTGTACTTCTTCCCGGTGCTCTCCATGTAAGCGGATAGCTGCTCTATCAGGTTGTCCAGATATGGAATGTCTGCGCTCAACTTCTGATACTCTGCATCGGTCAACAAAACATTGCCATAGCTGCCGTAGCTCTGACGGGCAAGCGCCACTCTCTTATTAGTCTGTTTTTTATCAGTCTGTTTCTTATTAGTCTGATTAGGTGCCGCTTTTCCGGCTGTCCTTCGTCCGTTTTCCCGGCTATCACAAGGCCGCTTTTCCGGCTCAACGATAGCCGGTTTTCCGGC
>OLFY01000824.1_pt1 | contig 43569 bp, 51 predicted proteins | sample 1605611 | NCBI WGS metagenome assembly OLFY01 (sample SAMEA3888923, study PRJEB22519) | human gut metagenome | biome: human gut; feature: human-associated habitat; material: faeces | place: Denmark | collected 2011 | reverse complement strand
GTACAGCGAACACAAATTTCCGAATGGAAAATTTTTCAAAGGAGGTGTGGCCCGTATGGGTGCAAAGAAACCGATGGCATTACATACTAGCCATCACACAAAAGCAGAGTTGGCGGTTATGGAAGAGGAGAACCAGGTTGCAACATGTAGCCGGTCATTTCTGAACAGTAAACCGCCAAAAATTTTAATTGACAAAACCGCCCGTGATGAGTGGAAACGAATTTGTTTGATTTTAAAGGAGATGTCGGTTATCGGCGACCTGGATATATACGCATTGGTCGGCTATTGCAACAGTTGGAGTCTCTATTGTAGAGCAACAACAGAGTTGGCACAACAGCCGCTATCCGTAGAATCAGGAAAAGCGAATCCATTGGTAAATGTACAAATCAAGTATGCGAATGAAATGCGCGCGTTTGCCGTTAAAGCCGGAATTTCTGTCAATGCACGACTGACCTATGCATCGTTACAGGTTAAAGATACCGATAACGAAATCAATAATGAATTCGGGTTATAGGCGGTGTGGATATGACAAGAAGAGAAATCATTACTCACTATGCTAGAGACTGCCTGGATGGAAAATTCCCGGCCTGTCAAAAGCATAAGTGGATGTGTCAAAGGCTGTTAAGAGATTTTGACCGGCTAGATAATGACCCGGATTATCCGTATTACTGGGATGAGGCGGAAGCCGAAAAAATCGTGAAATGGTTTACATATCTAAGGCATCAAAAAGGGGAGTTGGCAGGACAGCCAATAAACTTAACTCCGTGGCAGCAGTCTCATATATGTCAATTATACGGCTGGAGGCGTAAAGATAACGGTCGCCGTAGATTCACAAAAATGATGATACAGGTTGCCAGAAAGAATGCCAAAACGCAGGAAGAAGCGGGCGTGTGCCTTTATGAGATGTCCGTTACAGCTAAGAAAAACGGCGAGATGATGGAGTTGTTTACGGCCGGAGGAAAAAAAGAAGAAAGTAAAAAGTGCTTCGAGGAAGCCGGAAATTTACTTAATGGTTCGCCATTAAGACCAAAATTTCAGATTAACCGGTCTGAAATCCGTTATCCAGATACGGGCAGCTATCTAAAAATGCTGTCAAAAGATGACGGTAAAAACGGCGATGGGTCCAATCCGGCCGTTCTGGTGCTCGATGAGTATCACCAGCACAAAAATACAGATTTTTACGACTTGGCGATGGGTAGTAACAGCAAAAGTCCGTTACTCATAATTATCACTACGGCCGGGGTAGACCCGCAAAATAGCCCGGCCTTCCGCGAATATAACTATGTGTCTAATGTTTTAAATCCAGATTCTGATATTGAAGATGAGATTTACCTAATAGACATATGCGAGCAGGACGAGGGAGAGGTTGACGACCCGAGAATCCTAACAGATGAAAAGTTATGGCTGAAATCAAACCCTATAAGGGCATCATTTGAGGAGGGCAGGGAGAGGATTCGCCAATCATACGAAAAGGCCCTACAGGTTCCGGAAGAGATGCCAAAGGTTTTAACAAAAAATTTCAATATATGGGTGCAGGCGAGAGCCGGCGGCTATATGGATATGAAAAAATGGAAAGCCTGCGAGGTGCAGGAGTTACCGATTGATATAAGAGGTCTCTCATGCGCTGTTGGTATAGACGTATCAGCGACAATTGACCTAACATCATGCGTGTTTGTAATACCGTATGAGGACCCGGTAGAAAAGAATGCTGCCGGAGAACCAGTTGTTAAGTACATTGTGTTCCACCATTCATTTATCCCAAACCGCGACAAGATGATTGAAAGAATCAATGTGGATAAAGCCCCATATGACGCCTGGGAGATGCAAGGCTATCTATCGGTTACAAATACCGATGTTGTAGACCAGATGGAGGTTGTGTTATGGGCGATGAATTTTGCTAAAGAACATGACCTACATATTGCATATTGGGCTCCAGACCCTAGTAATGCAGGATTATTGATAACAACGCTATCCGATGCCGGTTATAACGTCTGCCCGGTAAAACAGAGTTATCAGAGCCTGAATGACCCTACTCTCGGGTTACGTGACGAAATTTTTTCCAAGAACGTTATGTACCTGCCAGACCCGTTGCTCAATTTTGCAATGGGAAATGCAGTTGTGAGAAGGAGTAACGGTCTAATCAAGATTGATAAAGATTCTACAAAACAGCGTATTGACCCGATTGATGCTCTCATATGTGCATTCAAACTGGCCCGCTACATAAAACAAGATGCATACAGCAGAGAAAGGGCAAACGCCGCCCTTGATGCATGGATGAGGACCTTGGACGCCCTGTAATGGAGGTTAAAAAATGAGCAAGAAAAAGAAACAAAAAAAGAAAAAAATAGAAAACAGTTCAAAAAGTATACAGAATGCCGTCACAATCCCTGCCGGGGGCGGGACGGCGGAAAGCCGTATTTTGGACTGGCTGGATGTTTACGGTGTAGACCGTGACTCAATGCCGAGGGATGCATTAAGTGAGATTACATATTACACATGCATCAAAACCAATTCCGAGATGCTGGGAAAGATGCCGCTGAAATACTACCAGAAAACGAAAGACGGAACTATTCAGCCGCCGATGACTGAGACACTGCGGCTGTTGGATTTGCGCCCGAACGAGTACATGTCGGCGACAACCTTGAAGAGCTGGTGGGAGATGTGCTGCGGCAGATGGGGTAATGCATTTACCTGGATTCAGCGTGAGTTTAAGCCGGATGGAAGATATGGCGGAAAATATATTGTAAAAGGTTTCTACCCTATGCACCCGAAAAATGTATCTGTCATCATAGATGATAAAGGCATTTTTGGCACTACTGGCTGCGTTTACTACCAGTACACAAACCCTGACACCGGGGAGCAGGTCATCCTAAAGAACGATGATGTTTTGCATTTTAAGGGCTGGTTGTCTAATGACGGTCTCATGGGTATGTCAATTGAAGACGTGCTGAAGGCAAATTTTGACGGTTCAAATGCTGCTTCGTCTTACGAAAATTCACTGTATAAAAACGGCATGACGGCCCGGCTTGTTCTACAATATACCGGCAATTTTGACGATGACAGGATACAAGAAATACAGCGAAAATACGGTGACAAACTCACCGGTGCAAAAGCCGCCGGCAAGGTGATTGCGATTCCTGCGGGCCTGGCTCTCACACCTCTAAATATGAGTATGGTTGATGCAGATTTTGTAAACATCAGAAAGTATAGTGCATTGCAGATTTGTGCGGCCGCGGGATGTAAACCGTCAAATATATGCGATTACTCAAATTCCAAATATGCAAGCAGTGAGGCCGAGGCTTTGGCATACCTGGATATCTTTTCATACAGGCTGAAAATGTATGAAGATGAGATTAACGCGAAATTATTGACCCCGAAAGAGTACAAAAAGGGCTATCGTTACAAATTTAACGAGAAGGCGGTTCTGCGTATCAATTCAAAAGAACAGGCTGAAATTATTGGAATCCTGATGGACCACGCGGTATACACAACCAATAATTCACGTGACATTTTGGATATGCCTCACGTAGAAGGCGGAGACGTTCCGCTGATTAATGGCAGCTATATGCCGATTACAGAAGCCGGCGCTGCATACAGAACAAAGAAAGAAAACTCAAAAGAGCCCGAAACTACTGAAGGAGGTAATGACGAATGAAAACTATAACAATTAACGGAGAAATCATCCCTAATGACTATGCCTGGTTGTATGACTGGTATGAGATGGAATATACATGCCCGGCAAATGTTAAAGATATTTTGAACGCGCTGGAAGATGGAGAGGATGTCACGGTCATTATAAACAGCGGCGGCGGTGATGTAGTAAGCGGCCAGGAAATCTATTCTATCCTGAAAGGCGTAAAGAATCACGTTACAGTTGATGTACAGTCAATGGCTGCATCTGCTGCATCTATGATTGCAATGGCCGGTGATACAGTGAGAATGTCCCCTGTTTCACTGCTGATGATTCATAACGCGAGCACCTGCACGAGCGGCGATTACCGCGATATGCAGCATACGGCAGAGGTGCTGCAGACAGTCAATGCGGCAATCATGGAGGCATACAGTAGAAAGACCAATCTCACCTACGACGAGCTGAAAGACATGATGGACAGAGAAACCTGGCTTACTGCTAATCAGTGCGTAGAGAAAGGCTTTGCCGATGAAATCATCAAAGACGAAAAGCCGGCGATTATCACTAATGCCATGGTTGGTAAGCTGTCAATCACTGATGACATGATAAGTAAAGCTAAAGCCGAAAAAAGGGCCAAAGAGGAAAAGGCAGCAGCAGATGCAGCCGGAGCCGAGATTCTGGCGGATTTGGATATGTATGGGGTGTGATTTGTGAGGGCTGCCGCCCTCACTGGTGACATTCAGAATAAAAACTGTAAACATGCAAAATGAATTTTTCATGTTTACAGGTGCAATTTTTATCCCGAATTTTATTTGTCATATTATATGTAGAAACAAAGCCGGGAAACCGGCAGAAAAATAACGGCCCGTTATGGGCTGAAACATACCCGATAAATGGGAAAGGAGAAAAGAAACTATGAATAAGAAACTTCTTGAGTTATTAGATTCAATTAATGAAAAGAAGGCCCTTGTAAAGAACCTGGTAGATGAGGGTAAAATCGCCGAGGCGAAGGCTGCAAAAGCAGAACTCCAGGAGATGCAGGACAAATTTGACCTGTTAAAGGACATTGAAGACACAACCCCTGCACCAAAGAACCCGAAGCCGGTGAAGCCAGTACAGGACGAAACAGTAGAGGCAAAATTTGCTAATGCTGCCCGTCACGGTTTCAGAAATACTATGACCGAGGGCGTAAAGACGGATGGAGGTTATACAGTTCCGGAGGATATCCAGACAAAGATTATTAAACTGCGTGAGGCATCCTTTAACCTGGCTCAGTTAGTAAAAAATGAGTCTGTAACCGCTCCAACTGGTGAAAGAACATTCCAGAAGAAAAAGAAAAAGAAAGGTTTTTCAAAGATTGGTGAGGGTGGAAAATACACCGCAACCGAGCAGCCGGAATTTTTCAGACAGAAATACACTGTTGAAAAGTACGGCGGATATCTGCCTGTTTCCTTTGAGTTACTGGATGATTCAGATGCGGCTATCAATTCCGTAATCATTGAATGGCTGGCCGATGAGTCACGAGTTACCCGTAACCGTCTTGTTCTTGATGCTATCAATGCAGGAAAAACTGATGAGGGTGCTGACGCTCCTACATATACAACTCTGGCCGGAATTGATGACATTGTGAGAGCCCTGAATGTTACTCTTGGTAGTGCATACAAGAGAACATCCAAAATCATTACAAATGACAATGGATTCCAGGCTCTGTGTGAGTTAAAGGACTCTAACCAGCGCCCGCTGATGAACCCAAATCCGGCTGACCCAACAAAAATGCAGCTGGCTGTTGGCCCGCTGGTTGTACCGATTGAGGTAGTACCAAATGACGAGTTAGAGGATGTAACTGTTGATACAAAGCAGTACCCGCCATTCATCATTGGAGACCTCAAAGAGGCAGTCACTCTGTATGATAGAAAACAGTTTTCTATCAAATCTTCAGATGTTGCAACCGTAACCGGCCTGTCTGCATTTGAAGAGGACTGTCTGTTATTCAAGGGTTCCGAGCGTCTGGATGTTAAACCAAGAGACACCGATGCATACGTGCTGGGTTATCTTGCAATTGAGACCAAGACACCTACAAAGAAAAAGATTACACCTGCGGCCTAAGACCGCGGGTATGACATGGAGGCGCCGGCATGACTGAAGAATTTAAAAATAAAGCACTAAAAAAATCCAAAACGACCGCCGGCATCCCGGATTCCGTCACAGTCTATGACGAGAGGATATCTGACCTGATAGACGATGCAATAATAGAGATGCGAACGGGAGGCGTTCCACAGTCTGTAATAGAGGAGGGCGCAGCCCCGGTCATCTCATGTATTGCTCACTATGTCTGTTATGAGTTGCGTGGAGATACCGGGGAGACGAAAGATGCAAACTGGCATCTGGGGAAATTTGAGAGGAAGGTTTTTCGTCTTTCTCTTGAACAACCGGGCGCGACAATGGAGGGGCTGCTATGAAAAGGATGACATCAATAAAATTGCCGGTCTCTGCTGCGGCAGAGCGTGACAGCGAAGGTTTCATAAAAGAAGATATTAAATGGCAAGAGGCAATCCCGGCAACCGCCCGCGAGGCTACACGCCGCGAGCAGGTGCAGGCGAGCCAGGCCGGATACAACATCTCTTTAATTTTTGAGACACGTTTTTATGAGGGTCAATCAATTCTAGTTGACGAGTCAGACGGTCAGGAGTATGACATCCAGCAGGCAACGATATCATCCGGCGGTGTTTCTCTTGATTGTACACGTAGACAAAGCGGAAGAGGGTTTAATAATGGCTTATAAGAAGGGTGTAAGGCAAGAGGGCGATATCCTCATTGACCAAAGAAATAACGGCAATTTTGCGATAACGGGTTTTGCAGAATTAGAAGCAAAGATGGACCAGATGCAGAATGTAAAATTGGGCGAGCGGCTGTTAAATGCTGCCGAGCCTCATATCATAACTGCAATGGACACGCAGATGTTGAGACATAAAGGACCGTTACAGAAAAGCCTGAAGTCCACCGGAGCAGTTCAGAACAGCGCCGGAGGCTGGTTTTTGGCATACAGGGCCACAACCGGAAATGAAAACCCAGGAGACAAATCAAACCCGGACAAAATGATATATCTGATAAACCGCGAGTATATACGAATCCGAGGCGGCAAAGTGTATAAGCGTATGTATAAGGGAAAGGAAGTTATTGGCTATGCTATCCCCGCATACGACGTAATCACACAGGCAATTGCAGCCAGTGAAAATGCTGTGCTGAACGCAATGGAGAACGAATTTGACCGGGCATTATCTGAAATATGGGGTGATGACGAATGATAAAACCGCTTGAAAAATTAAACCGCATTGCGGAGCGGCTCAATGTCCCCTATGGAATTCATAAGTATGAAGGAGAGGAGCCCGAGTTTTGTGTTTACCAGGTGGACGATGTAGAGCCTGCCAATTTCGCAGACAATAGAGCACACGCCCGCATTGCTCATGTAAGGCTTTCATATATACAGCCGATAGATAAGAGTTATGACGCTGTTATGTGGAAAATTATAGATTTAATGACCACCGAGGGGTTCACCGAGCCGCTGGTTGGCATTGATATGCAAGACGAAACGAAAAGAACAGTTCTGCTATTTTCGGCAGACATTAAACTTTAACACGCTAAAGCACAGCGTGAGGAGGTAAAGAATTATGGCATATTTTGGAATTTCAAAGCCGATTATTGCAAAATATAACGGCGAGACCGAGAAGTATTCTGAAGCGATTGAGTTAGAGGCAGCTGGAACTAGTGTAACCCCGGCGTTTTCCGAAGGCTCATTTTACTGTGATAACCGCCTGGGTCTTCACAGAAAATTGTTTAAACAGGCCGATGTAACAGCCGAGATTAAGACAATCCCGCTTGCTGCTGGCGAGCTGCTTTTTGGTCATACAATTGACACATCAAAGAAAGAGGAGACAGCAAAGACAAACGATAAGTCCAATTACGTTGGATATGGTTTTGTTGGATGCGAGGCAATAGACGACGAGCACGACGTTTACACCGCCTGCTGGCTGCCAAAAGTCCTCTTTACAGAGGGCGAAGACTCTTACACAACACAGAATGACTCACTTACCTTTACGGCACAGAAAATTTCTGGTGTTGCAGTTGGAGCAAAGGATAAAACATGGAGAGAAAAGGCTCAGTTTGATACTGAGGACGAAGCCTACTCCTGGCTGAAAACTAAAGCGGGCATTGTGGCTGCGTAACTGACACAAAGACGGGCAGAGGCTCTTTTGCCTCTTTCCCGTCTTTTTTGTTTATAAGGAGGAAAGAACAAAATGGACTTAACGACAATTGAACTGAGTGGGGATAAAATCCCGCTGATGTGTAACCTTGGAGTCCTGGAGGAGCTGCAGGACGAATTTGGCACCATACAGGATTTTATAAGCAAAATCGCCCCGTTAAATGACGACGGGCAGATTGATTTTAAGACAGTTCGCGAGGACTGGCTGCCGGATGCTCATGCGCTGGTGTATGCATTACCGCGTATGATTAGTGAAGGTATAGAAGTGTACAACGAAAACCACAAAAACAAAATTGAAAAAATGACACCAAAGGAAATTTTCAGACGGTGCGACCAGTCTATTTTCACAGTGTCTGCTACTATATATGGCGAAGTTATGAGGTCATTACGAGCCCCAAAACAGCAGCCGCCCGCCGAAACGAGCCACCAGTAAGCGACCCTGACCCGCATATAGATTTTGAATGGATTTATCTGTGGGGAATGAGAATGGGCTTTACTTATGACCAGGTGCGGCGGCTATATTTTGGCCGGTGGTGTGATTTGTTTGAGACGTATAAGAAAATACACAACATGACCGCAGGACAGGCATTATTTGCCGAGCCGCGAAAGGTTGAAAGCCTGAGTGTGTTGTAGATGGAGGTTTAGATATGGCGAATAAAAAGCGCGCGATTGGCGCTATCATAAAACTTGACGGCGAGAATGCTTTCAAAAGTTCAGTGAAAAACTGCCGCTCGTCCCTGGCTGCAATGCATTCTTCATTGAAGAACATTCAGGCCTCATATGCGGGAAATGCTAACAGTCTGGAGGCATTAATCGCAGTCCAGGAAAAATACGGGGAGATGCAGTCCACCGCAAGAGCACAGGTGGAAAAGATGTCCACCGCATACGAAAGGAGCCGAGAGGCACAGCAAAAAACGAAAGAAACAATGCTGCAGATGCTGGAGGCATACAAAAGGGCCGAAGAGTCTTTACAGGAAATGAAAGACAGCGGCGAGGCATCCGCCGATGCGATAAAACAGCAGCAGGAGGCAGCAGATAAGGCTTATCAGTCATATCTTGATTATTCCGAGCAGGTGGAGAAATGCGGCAGCAGAACCGCATATTTTCAGAAGGCATTGGAGGATGCGAAGGCGGCCGAGCGTGAGGCCGGTTCAGAGGTTGACCGTTATGCGAGATATATTGAGGAGGCTAGAGAGAGCGCGGATGGGTGTTCTCATAGTATAAATGAGTTCGGGGAAGCCGTTTCAGAGTCAGGAGAGGCAGCAGACGCCGCAGGCGGTGCAATGAACGTTTTTGCCGGTGTTGTCGGCGGTAATATTGCCACAGCCGGCATTGAAAAAGTCTGCGACTGGTTAAAACAGGGTGCACAATATGCCGTAGAGGTTGGAAGCGGCCTGGAATCCAGTTTATCAAAGGTACAAGCCCTTTCAGGTGCAACCGATGCAGAAATGCGTGAGTTAAAGGCAACCGCCGAAGATTTGGGACGGATTTCAAAGCGTTTCAATGCTGAAGATGTCTCCGATGCCTTCGGTTATATGGCGCTGGCCGGCTGGAATGTTCGTCAGCAGCTGGCGGCAATTCCGGGTGTAATCAACCTGGCAACCGCGTCAGAAATGGACCTGGCGGAAGCGTCCGATATGGTGACAGATTATTTAACGGCATTCGGTTTAAGCGCAGATTATGCCGGAAAGATGGCCGATATGTTGGCGTATGCACAAAGTCACAGCAACGCCACAACGGCGCAGTTTGGCGAGGCATATAAGAACAGTGCGGCGTCACTAAATGCGGCCGGGCAGTCTATACAGACCGTAACGGCATTGCTTGAAGCATACGCCAATCAGGGGCGTAAGGGAAGTGAGGCGGGAACCTCTTTATCCGCCACGATGCGCGACATCACAAGCAAAATGAAAGACGGGGCAATCCAGATTGGCAATACCTCAATTGCCGTTCAGGATTCTAACGGTAATTTCCGTGACCTCATTGACATTATGTCAGATGTAGAGGCAGCAACAGAAGGTATGGGAAATGCCCAGCGTTCAGCGGCCCTGAGTGCAGTGTTTACCGATGATTCTATTAAGGGCGTCAATATGGTGCTGCAGGAGGGCATGGACAATGTAAGGGGCTACCGCGAAGAGCTGGAAAACTGCGACGGAGCAGCCGAGCAGATGGCAGAAACGATGTCCGATAATTTACAAGGAGCCATGGCCAGCGCCAGCAGTGCCGCAAACGGCCTGGGCGATGCGGTATATGATTACATAAAAGGGCCGCTCACAGATATGTTTGATGGCATTGCAGACGGCTTAAACGGCATCACAGACGCAATCAAAAAGCAAGAGAGCGAGCTTGACCTGTTCATAGACCAGGTAGAAAAGGCCAATGATAAGGTGCAAAACACAATCAGTCAGGCAGACACTGATTATGCTGAAGGCATGGCGAATGCCGAGACTGTGAAATACTACATAGATATCATAGAGCAGGCAAGAAGTAAGACGGAACTAACCGAATATGAAACTTTCCAGCTAAACAATGCGATTGAGACGCTAAGCGGGACCATACCGGAACTCAACCAGTATATCGGAGATACTAACAAAATTCTGGAATTGTCAGCGTCCGATTTTGAGACATTAAAGGATACTATGGTTCAGTCCTACCAGGAAATCATTGCCGCAGCGATTGCCGCAAAGAGAAACGCCTATGTCATGGCAAAAGCAGATGCGGAGATTGCGAGGGCACAGGCACAGTCTGCGTTGGATGAGTCTGACAAAAAGATAAAAGAGCAAAAAGAAAAAATCAAAGAGATTGAAAAAAGGCAGGACGAAGCCAAATTCAATGATTTCAGCGGTAACTATAAACTGACAAAAGAGCTCAACGCCGCCAATGAGGAAATGACCGATTACCTGCAGAACCAGCGAGAGGCGACATCCGAGCTAAAGAAGGCTGAGGAGCAGTATTCCAAAACATCCGAGACGGTTGAGGATTTTGACAACCGCAGCAAGGAATTATATGAGGATTACGGGCTGTATGTAAACCAAAGCGGCAGCCTGACGACGAAAACCATAGAACAGGCAAAGGCTGATGAGGAGGCTGCGAAGGCTAGTGAGAGTTTAAGTGATGCCGTAGAGGATACCGCAGCCGCCTATATAGATGCCGCAGGGAATATTCAAAGCGCAGATGTTTCTGCAGCAATAGAGTCACAATTAACCGCGGCGGCGCAAAATGTAGAGGATTTTAAAGATTCTCTTAAAAATGCTTTTTCTTCTTTTTCTCTTTTTGGTGATACGGAAGGCCTCATGGATATATACACATCATCCAGCAAGGGGCAGATGGAGAAAAACGCGCAGATATCACTGGATATCATGGGAAAGTATGCCGATGAGTTAAAGAGTCTGAGTCAGCGCGGGTTATCTGATGAGTTTTTGAGTTATCTGACCGAGCAGGGTCAAAGCGGGCTGGAATATGTACACAACCTGGCAACCTGGACATCTGACGCGGAATTGCAGCAATTCCAAAAGCAGTTTGACGAGTTCAGCAGCTATACAAGCGGGACGAATGAGAGGGTTGATGACATTATGCAGGCATACACGGAAAACATCATGGAAGGTGTCACCGATGGATACAATGCATGGTATGAGTTCGGCATTCAGTCCACACAGGGTCTGCTGGATGCGATAGAACAGGCTAAAGCAGCGATGCAGGATGAGAATTTCAGCGGGGATTTTACAGACGCAATGAAGAATGTTCTTACTACCGGTTACAGCCAGATACAGGAGGACCGGAGCCGGAAGCAGGCACTAAGAAGCGAGGTGCAGAGCGACCGCGGCATTGGTGCATCTATGGCAGATTTAACTATTAGACCGGAGATTCAAAATGAGGTTAAGGTGTATCTGGACAGCGAGGACGTGAGCGCCGCAGCACTAAAGCGGCAGGCGAGCAGCTACCGTATTACAGGTATGCGAAAGTGAGGTGGTGAGTGATATGTATAAAGGCTATATTTTAAGGATTGGACAGCTGAGACTGGACGAAGCGGAAGATGGGGGATATATTTCCCCCGGTTCATATAAGGTCTCTGCAAATAAAGAGAAGATTGACGATTGGACAGACTATAACGACGTCCGGCATGTAATTTATTCAATCGGTAAAAAGACTGAAATTTCATTTGAAACACCTGGCAAGCCGAATCTGTTGACGGAAGAAGAAATTGCAAAAATTCTTGAGGCGTTAGAAACGGCAAAGCATACCGGGGCTGGATTAAATAAAGATTCCTATATGCTGGATTACTATGACCCGAGAACAGGAGAATACGTAATAGATAAGGATTTTACACTGGAGGATATCAACTTTACTATAGAAGGAACAAGCCCGGAACATGTCTATTATAGTCCGGTGAAGTTCATTTTCCGGGAGGTGAGCAGCGTTGACTGATAAGATTTACAACAACGTTCATTTTTCCCCCGATTATGTAAGAGAAAATCCGGTTATCATAACAATAAAATCACTGGACAAAAAGTTTGATGACCTCACGCATTACAATCTGGTGCGAAAGAGCGTAAAGTTGAAGCAGACCTTATGCAGCGAGCCCTATTTTCTCTGGGGCGGTTTCAATTCGTCTCAACTAACCTTTGAATGCTACGCGGATGCACTAAAAGATAATGCCCCGGAGGGTAAAATTCAGCTGACAATCACCCCGACTGTATACAAAGATGGCGCTTTAAGCGAGCGCTTAAACAGCGAGGAAACGGCGCTTTTTACAGGTTATATTGAAACGGCAGAGCCGACCAATCTGCCGCAGCATTGGAAGGTTACGGCGTATGATAGACTGTACAGAGTACGAAATAATAACATTGCACACTGGCTGTCAGAGACAGTAAAGATTGCAAAAGAGAACGGAAAACATTTTACCTGGCGTGAAATGATACACCAAATCGGGGCGCAATTGGGGTTACTGATTTATCACGATGAAGACCTGCCAGCAATATCTGACGCAGTATTTTTCCCGGATAATCAGGACATTACGACTGAAAACGGCGTTGATTTGCTACGTGATTTTGCATTATGCCTGCAGCGTTTCGGCATAGTAGACGGAGAGGGCAATTTGAGATTCATAGAGGCTCAGGACAGTAAAACCGGCACAGAATGCTACTGCATTGATACATATGACCCTGATAAACTGAGATACAGCGCCGGTCACGTATGGCTGCCAAAATTCTTTACATCCGAGCCAAGAAGTAACATTTTTTATACTACCGGAGACACTACGACCGAGGAGGACTATTTCAATAACTGGTATACAATCAAGAACAGCCCGGTAATCGGCAACCAGGATTACATCAATGAAAAGTATGGTTGCGATGAGTACGGAACTCCAAATCCTGCATATAGTGCGGCAAATATGCCGGCAGGGCTCTTTGATACGAGTAAGATATGTCTAACTAGCGGAGAAGAATTTTACCAGCAGGAGTATAACATAAAAACATATGCAGACCCGACAATCCCGATGGGTTCAGTGCTGCATATAAGAAAAAACGGGGTGGTTGTGATTCGGTCTTATATCATGCAAAGAACGATTACCTTTATAAGCCGGCAGGCTATACAATGCGAGTACAGCGCCAGCAACTCACCATATAATGAAGCCGTTTCCGAATTGGATTACGGCGTAAGAAGCGCAAATGTTCTGGCAAATGAAACCAGCGCAAGAATGCCGTTCATTTCAGACGGCTCAAATCTCACAAAATTGAGAGCCCATAAAGTTCTGTCAAAGAGCGATTACAGCGCCCTCAAAGAGAAAAGGGCAGATACGATATACTACGTATACGACGACAGCACGAGTTAAAGGAGGCGGGGAAGATGAAATATGCAATGTATTATGGCGGCAAAAAGATTCTGCCGCCGGATAATATCAAACAAATTTATCACGGCGCCCGCCTCATCTGGGAGCGAGCAAGCGAGCAGCTGGCTGATACAACGCTCAGGTATTATAGATTCACTAAAAACGGCCTGTTATGCCCGTATGTAATCAGCCGAGGAACCGACAAAGAAGCAAAATTTTTCAACGTTCACGGTCAGAATATTTTTACAGTTTCTTTTTCAAATTTTCTTGATGATAATGAAAGCGCATCATTTCTATGGAACGATACGCCGCTTTACGGTGTGCACGTGTTAAATGATGGCGCAATTGTGGAAAGTGAGACCGCCTGGTATATAGAGGGCGGGGAAACTGCTGAAAGTTTTATTTGTCACACATTCGCCCCGGAGCTGACCGATACCGAGGAACAATGGGGCAGCATTTTTTCAAAGATGTCAAATTATTTGTCCGCTCACCCTAACCGCCCGAATTTTAACGGCGGGGGCGGAATGATTCCAATGCATTTTCCTATGGGTTACATAGAGGGAGCGGAGCAGGCCGAGACCGTATCCCGCCCGCCAATGCTGGCATATATCAAAGATGGAAAACTGGTAACGGATACTGGGTATGCGGTGCTGGCGGTATGCGGTGAGTCAATGGTGTGTGCAGAGAGTGCATATATCAGCGGCAGCGGTCCTAACGCATACGGAAAAATCACCGAAAGGGCGCTAGACGGTACATATATCCGGGATTTGATGAGCAGCAATCAGCGAATTATCAATTACACGAGCGCGGAGAAGGCCCGCCGGTTCTATATGGCTGGAGATTATGTTACATATTATTCAATACATAACAGTAAGCAGTATCTAACCGTAAAGCCAAAAACAGCGACAAGCACACTGTATAATCAAGATGGTTATAATAACTCAACTCTGGACACTATCCCGGAAAACGTATTTTATTATGGCGGTTACTACTATCTGCTCAGGAGACGGAGCACCGACAAAATCGGCTTTCTATTCAGAGGAACAACACCGGAGGGTGCAAGCAATTTTGACTATGAATGGACGGCTGAAAACGGCATACCTGCATTGGGTGATTACGATATTGCCCCGGATTATTTCAATGAACCCGGGCAGTATTGGATAGATGAGAAAAACGGCATTTTATATGCAATCGGGCAATCAACCGAGAAAGACAGTAATGGAAGATATGATTACAAAATTATTCACCTGCAGTTAGAGAAAGCAGGCGGGGAGGCATAATGGAACAGTTATTTATTACGGCAATTACAATAATTTGCAGCATTATCGGTGCGGTTTCTGCTGCGTTTGGCATTGTAAAGAGTATGACAGAAAAACACGAGAAAGAGCGCAAAGAGAGGGAAGAGCGGCAAGAAGCGCTACAATTGATAATTCTGAAATCGTTAGATGGTGCGCTAGATTTATCAATCAGTACAGCCACTGCCATTAGTAGAATCCCGTCCGCCCACTGCAACGGCGATATGCACGCGGCATTAAAGGCGGCGCAAAAAACAAAAGAGGACCAGCGCCGAGCCCTCACGGCGGCAGGCGTTTCACATATGATGCATGATGACTAACCAAGCCCCGGAGCAATCCGGGGCGATTTTTATTTTTCGGAGGATTTGTCATATTAACTATAAGGAAGAAAACTACAAGGAGGCATAAAACAATGAGTATGATGCCAAAAAATGGAACGATATTAAATTCAGCCGGCGAGCCAGTGAATTGGGTTGATGCGCTGAGCGGTGGAGTCAAAACCGGAGAAAGATATAATATGGATACGATTGCGCCGATGACAGGCGAGTTTTTAAACAGCGCCGGCGAAGCGGTAAACATTGCCGATGCATTAATCGCATTTCTGTCAGGTGGTTCTGGCGGTGGAGGCGGTACAGTCTCACTGCAGACACTCACAATTACAGTAAACGGAACTGCATATACATATGACGGCAAGACCGCAATTGAGATTCCAATCAATACCGGCGGAGGCAGCACCCCGGCAGCATCCGAGCCGCTGACAATTACAATTGGAGACCAGGAGTACACATACACCGGAGCAGAGGCTGTAACCCTCACGATTCCGGCAGTAACGGATAACCAGGTCCTGACAATCAAGTATGGAACAACTACATATACATACGACGGCAAAAACCCCGTTACCGTAGAAATCCCGGAACCGGTAACACCAGAACCGGCACAGGCTTTAAATATCACGATTAACGGCAAACGATACAGCTACGACGGCAGCACACAGATTGACATCGTGATGACCGCAGCAGAGGAGGGAGTATATTAATGAGCAATATTTTAACAGTTCAGGAAACATCCCTCACATCTATTGCCGATTCAATCAGAAAAAAAACGGAAAAAAAAGACAAATTGGCATTCCCCGCCGGTTTTGTATCAGAGATTGACAGCATACAGACAGGCGGAGGCAGTGCACCGGCAGAAGAAATCAAAGAGAAAGATGTTAATTTTTTTGATTATGACGGAACCCTGATTGCCTCATATACCGAGGCAGAGGCGAAGGCGTTGACGACATTACCAACGCCGCCGGAACATTCCGGGCTGGTGTTTCAGGGGTGGAATTACACCCTGGAGGAGGTTAAAGCCAATGCTGAAATGGCAGACATTGGGGCATTGTATACGACCGATGACGGGGCGACGAGGCTGGAGATTGAAGTTTTAGAGAGACGCGATATTCGTGTGAGATTTTCGCAGACTAAAGCGTCAGGTGTGCTGATTGATTGGGGAGATGGAAAGAATGAGCGGTCAGCGGCAGTCTCTAGTGATGTCTCTTCTACTCACATTTATAACCAGCCGGGACGATACACAATTACACTGACAATTGATGAGGATTGTGACCTTTTATTTGGAGCAAACGCACTACCTCTAATTAGCATAGATTCCATAGACACTTCCGAGGGATGTAATACACTGAGAAAGGTATATATTGGAGATAGGGTTACGAAATTTAACAAGGGCATATTCCTCAAGAATTATGCATTACATAGTGTATCTATGAACCAAGGGATAACGGCACTGGCTGATGAATGTTTTAAATGCTCATCAATTGAGTTTATGACAATTCCGTCAGGAGTTGAGGCTATACCGTACAGCGCATTTAATATGTGCAGCTGCCTAAGAACCATTTCACTCCCGGTGAGTGTCCAAAATCTAGAGCAGAATGCAATCTATCAGTGTAATGCGTTGAAAAGACTAAATTTTAAAAACATCGTAAACCCGCAAGAAGGAGCTGTCGCTTACGATAATGCAATCAGTGAAATTGTCGTAAATGCAGGTATCGCGTATATTCCGAATGAATTTTGCAGGAACTGCAAGAGTTTAGAGAAAATTTCTTTTCTTGGGAATGTAAAGATTTTTTATTCAGGCGCATTATCCGGTTGTTGGAGTCTAAAAACTGTTAACCTGACGCATTGTAAGGCAGTGCCGACAATGCAAGATGCAACGATATTTAACGTGGCTAGTTCTGACCTGGAAATCCTAGTCCCTGCCGCCCTGGCCGATGAATGGAAGCAGACGACAAACTGGACGAGACTAGCAGAATATATTAAAGGAGTATAAGGAGGATTTTTTATTATGATTATTTCAGAAACTGTCAAAATAGACGACAAAAACTATACCAAAACCGCCTCAGACAGCGGGTTCTATATTGAAAGAAACGGCATCCGTTATGTTGAGGCGATAGACCCGTTGGGAAGCTGCAGAGAATACACCGAGACTTCTGAGCTCATAGAGACCGAGCCGGAGACAACCGAGGCGAAATTAGAGCGAGTGTCTGCAAAGGTGGAAAAGATTTCTGCCGACCTTGAGTATCTGGCCATGATGACAGATACCGACCTCGAGAACTAAAAAGGAGGGTAAAAAAATGAGTAAAAAATTTGGCACTGTAAAAAGATTCTACGACCGCGGATTGTGGAGCAAATCCCGGGTGCATGATGCGGTGGATAAAATGTGGATAACAAAAGAAGAGTACAAAATCATCACAGGTGAAGGTTTTGTGGAGGAGGTGTAAGAGATGGAGAAATTAAAAGCAAAATTTAACGCCTGGCTGAAAACTAAATCCGGGCAGTGGTGCAAGGCAGCAGGAATCAGGGCATTAAAGACTGTTCTGTGTGCTGCTATTGGTCTTATTCCGGCAGGTGCTACAATTTCAGCAGTAGATTTTCGGCTGATGATTGGTATGGCGCTGTGTGCTGGTGTGGCATCAATCATCACGAGTCTGGCCGGATTGCCTGAAATCAAGGATAAGAGTATGCCGTGGTGGAAAGCGGCCCTTATACGATGCATAAAAACTTTTGGACAGGTTGCGGCGCCTCTCATACCTGCGAGTGTGGTTATATCTGCCGTAGATTGGAAAACAATACTTAGTACAGCCGCGTTGGCCTGTCTGGCGTCAATCCTGATATCAATGAAAACCGGATTGCCAGAGGTAGACAACGAGGAGAAGGGCGCCGAGTGAGGCGCCAAGGGGGGGGGCGGTTTTGCCGCCCCTTACTATATTTAAAGGAAGGTGAAAAAGATGACGATTAACAAAAATATCACTAACATAAATCATACCGCATTACATAGAACAAAAGCCGATATCAAATATATCGTGGTACATTATGTGGGCGCCCTTGGAGATGCGAAAAATAATACAGAGTTTTTCAAGAACATTAACAGGCACGCCAGCGCCGATTTATTTGTTGGGTTCAACGGTGACATCTGGCAGTGTAACGACTATTACACGCATTACAGCTGGCATTGCGGCGGAGACCGTCAGACGCAGTATGGCGGGGCGTTTTACCAAAAGTGCACAAATGCAAATTCAATTGGAATTGAATTATGTGTTAAAAAGAAAAACGTTGAGAGTTTGGGAGACTGGGATACTGACTGGTACTTTGAAGATAAAACCGTTAATGCGGCAATTGAATTAATTAAAAAACTCATGAAAGAACTGGACATTGACGCCGAACACGTAATCAGGCACTACGATGTAAACGGCAAAATCTGCCCGAACCCATGGTGTGATAAAATCCACCCGGGAGAGTGGGAGAAATTCAAAGCGAAATTGACAGCTGCCAATACTACGCCGGCAGCCCCAGCCGCATCCGGTCAATTATACCGAGTGAGAACCGCATGGAACAAAGCAGCGTCACAGATTGGGGCGTATAGAGTTCTGGAAAATGCGAAGGCGAATTGCCCGGAGGGGTATTCCGTTTTTGACAGCGCTGGAAAGAAGGTCTATACACATAAAAAGGCCGCTGCCGCAGATGGTTCATTCCAGGTACAGGTGACGAGTAAGTATCTGAGAATCCGAAAAGCAGCCAGCATCAACGCCGGCGTTTTGGGTTATACCGGAAGAGGCATTTTCACAATTACTAAAACATCCGGGGATTGGGGTTATCTGAAGAGCGGCGCGGGATGGATTAATATTAAGATTGACTGTGTAAAACGGTTATAAGCGCCGGGAGGTGTTTTTCAAGAGAGGGAAACCTCTCTTTTTTTTAAATTTTTTTGCCGTTTTATCGTTTTTCAAAAAATCCAGCATATTGCCTTCAAACACGAATACGGAGGGAAGGCAATATGGCAAACGTTAGCGATAAATTATTGGAAATGTTGGTAAAATCTGGTAAAATTACTGCAGATGACATGAAAGCGGCGAAAATGCTGGAGATTCAGGAGGTATTGATGGAGAACAGCGTTATAACGCCGAAGATTACGGAAAGGCAAAAAGGCGGCGTTACACAGTATTACTGTGTACTGCCGGCGAGATATTCAAAAGATGGCAAGCGTCATCAGATTGTATGTAATACACGCGAGGAGGTAGAGCAGAGATTTCAGCAGGCTGCATACGATGCAATTACAGACGCCAATAGTGAAAACATCACGGTTGCGGATGTTATGCAGAAATGGTTAAAGAGCCGAAAAGAGGGGGTCAAGGGCCAGACGCAGAGCGGATATTACGGGATGTATGAAAATCACGTAAAAAATTCGGCATTCGGGCAGTCACGTATTGCGGACGTGAGGTTACCGGAATGCCAGGAGTTCATTAATTCGCTCTACAAAAAGGAATTGAGCAAATCCACTATGAGTCATATCAAAAGCGCAATGTCAATGGTTTTTGAGTATGCTGTCGCACATGATATTATATTAAGAAACTATTTTTCATATGTCAAGATAAACACGAATTTATGTAGTACAAAACGTACTCACGAAACGGACGCATGGAGCGACGAAGAGATATTGCAGTTATGGGACGCATCAGAGCGGTTTTGGAGGACAAGATGCAAATACCGGTTCAGTGCAATTATGTTATTTCAGATTTTTTCAGGTATGAGAATCGGGGAAATCATTGAGGCAACCTGGGATGATGTGGATTTTGAGAAAGGATTGTTTCATATTAATAAGACTCACGCCCTGTACAAGGATTATGAAGCGGGGATGATGGTAAGCGAACCCAGCACTCCGAAGACCGAGAACAGCCGCCGAGTAATTGAACTGAATGACGCGGCACTGTATTGGCTGAAAGAAATGAAACACCGAAACGAGCAGCAGGGCATTGACAGCAAGTTCATTTGCTCAAGTTTTAGGAATACCCTCATCCCGCAGCCGGATATGGCAAAGAGGTATAGAGTTTTTTGCCGTGCTGCAAATCTGCCATATAAACCAAGCCATGCAGGCAGAAAATCATATGTCACAATGATGTATGAGCGCGGAATCAACTTAACAGATATCAGTTCTGATGTCGGACATAAATATCATACCACAACAGAGAACATTTATCTGAAAGAGCGCCATAAAAAGGAATCCACGCTAGGTCAAAAAAACGCAGCGATTCTGGCAACAGTTGGCAACAGGTTGAGAACCTCAGAAACCGCGTAAAATCAAGGAAAAATAACATAACACCAATTACCAAGTCGCTTTTGGTATTTTTTTTAAGTCAGCATTTTCAAGGCTTTCACGGCATCTTTTTTAATCTGGCAACAGCTTGGCAACACCCCCTGTTGGCAGGTATCAATGTCAAAATATGACATATCTCTCAAAAAATTTTCATTTTTTCAATTATTTCGCATATTAACTGTAGAGCAATCTATAGGAGGAATGAGAAAATGAAAAAACAAAAGCAGAGGCAAAAAAAGAGCCTCTACACATTCCAGCGGGAGGCGCTGGACAAAATTAAAGACCGCGATAATGCGGCGTTATTCTGGCAGATGGGCGCCGGAAAAACTATCAGCAGCATTGAGTTAACTGAATACTGGAGCAGTCCAATCCTGGTATGTCTGGTACTCAAATCAACCGTGAGTCAGTGGTTAGATGAATTGTATAACCAGACAGAGAGAGCAGTGTTCAATGGTTATAAGAGGACGAAATCGGACGGTATAGAGGCTTTTATTACATGTAGTGATAGAAAATGCATTGTCATCGGTTATGACGCGTATAAGGCTAAATGCGGGGCCAAATTAAGGGAATATATAAACCAAAATGCTGAAGACGTTTCTATTGTCTGCGATGAGTCAAGTCTGATTGGCCATATGGAGAGCGAAAGAACCAAAGCAGTCATGCGAACCAAAGCGAAACACAAATTGTTGTTATCCGGAACCCCATGCAGCGGCGGGAAAATGGAAAACCTTTTACCGAGTATGAAAATGTTAGGCTGGCAGATGACGAAGGAACAGTTTTTGAGGAATTACTGTTATGTCTATGAATGGAATGACCCGGCGCGGCCCTGGGTGACAATCCCAATCATACAGGGATATAAGAACATAGATGAACTGAGAGCAGGGTTAAAAGAGCACGGCGGCTCTTTCATTACTATGGAGGAGGCCGGTGTTCAGTTACCAGAGACCACCGAGCAGCGAGTTACAATCACAACCCCGCCGGAATATAAGCGGTTTATGAGAACTGGTATTGTTGAGATAGACGGTCAGGAGATTATAGGCGAAAATAACCTGACGAAAATGTTATATGCAAGACAGATATGCAGTGTATACAATTCAGGCAAAGCCGCCGCCCTGGAGGAGTTGCTAGAACAGGCAGGGGACGAGCCGGCAATTGTGTTCTATAATTGGACGTCTGAATTAAAGATTTTACAGAGCATCTGTGAGCGCCTGAAACGGCCTGTATCGGTCGTAAATGGTCAGAGGAAGGATTTGGCTGCATACTATGATAACAAGCCTGGAAATGTTGTTCTGGCGCAGTATCAGGCGGCCAGTATGGGTCTGAATTTGCAGGAGCACAGCCGCATATGCATATTTTTCAGCCCGGTTTGTTCATACAGCGACTACGAGCAGGCAAAAGCCCGCATACACCGCATAGGGCAGAAAAGAAATTGTATCTTTTACAATCTCATCTGCGAGGACTCTATAGAGGAGCATATCATGCAGACATTGGACGAGCGGCGAGACTATACCGAGCAGCTGTTCACGGAGCAATATGGGCCGAAAGCAGAGGTGGCAGCATAAAGAAAAAATCTGAAAAAATCTGAAAAAATATTTGCATTTTGTAAAAAATCTGATATTATATAGATGAGGTCAGAGTTTAAATTTGATTCTGTATTGCTCATATTACAGAGTCACCTTTCTTTGTTTAGTTTTTACACTCTCTGGCCTCATTTTTATGAGGTGATTTAGTGAGTTACATTATAGATGACAGGCTGCATATAAACCCAGGAACGCCCGGGCTGTCTGTATGCATAACGGCAAAAAAGATTGGGAAAAACGGAAACATAAAAAAGCAGATTGCCTGGCAGACAATCGGAGGACCTGATGCGGAGCGTCTGGTTGAGAGCCTTTTATCTGTGCAGCATATAGAGATTGCAGTGACAGCAGCGCCAGAGCCTGGCGTGAAGATGGCGAAAAGCGGAAAAGAATTTGAAAAAGTAGTGAAAAATATGGGAATATGGAAAAATGAGTAATTTACAAACCGGCAAAAAAATCTGCCGGTTTTTTCTTTTTTTATTTTTTTTCGGCATATTATATGTGTAAAAAAAATAAAATAATTAGGAGGACAAACAATGTTAAATGCAAGAAGAATTTTAAAAAACATAAACAAAATGACACAGCAGGAGAGAATCGGGCTGCACAGCGGCAAAAAGCCGTGGTTGTTAGATATTGCAGTTGATGATGATTTCGGGCATATCCCGCGAGAGGTAATGTTCACATGTCTCAGAATGTACATAGAGCAGCAGTGCAAGAACGGTTATAAGAGTTTCCCTCTATGGCTGCATGACCTCTATAACAGCGCTGGCCAGGGAATGCAGCATAGAATAGGAAAAACTATTGATACAATGGACGCAAAGAAAGTGTATCAGATTGACGATTATGCCGTGATTAAACTGTTAAGAGATAAACCGAAAAATATTATGATTGATGTTGAGGCTCTTATTAATGATTTAGATGACATCTATAACCTGGACGAGCAGCGGGAGATGGACAGCGAGAAAACAGTGATTGACAGATGGACATGGATTATTGCATGTGGGATAAAAGCAATTTTGCCTGAATCTGAACTGCAGGCAGAAGGCGAGTTTTCCGGGTATGAAGAACACACCGTATCATATGCAGCGGCGCAAGCATTGGAGCGCGTGAATGGCATGCATTACATAGATGGTGAAAAAGTCAACGAAGGCATGATAAAAATTGCAGTAGACACAAGATTTTTAAGCAGTGAGTTTTCCGGCAATTACGAAGAAATTACAGCGCCGTATGCAGACTGCAAGGCCTGGAACAACTCAAACCCGCCTGAGCTGCAGATTGTTTTTGAGTCATATGACAGCGAAACCGGATTATGTAAAGCGAAAAAGCCGGTTGAATGCAATATCACAACTGATGAAAGATACAATGCCGCATACTCATATAAGAGGCAGCAGAGACAGCGAGGCAGCCATGATATAACCCCGCCGGTAATCAATGTAGATGACCTGAATGTGGAGGTGCCGGAATGCCTGCTGAATTGACTGATAAACAAAAAGCAGCCCTGGAAAGATTTAAAAAACTGAAAGTCGGAGCCCTGTTTATGCGGCAGGGCACCGGCAAGACCAGAGTAGCGCTGGAACTGGTAAACTACAACAAGCCGGATTATCTATTATATATTGCCCCAGTCAGCACTATTGAGAACGCCCGCGCAGAGATAGAAAAATGGGGCTGCTACTGCCCGTATGACATTATTGGATATGAAACAATAGCCTCAAGTAATAAACAATACGTTGAGATACACGATAAAGTAGAAAAGCTGAAAGAAGACGGTAAAAGAACCTTCATTATTGCAGATGAAAGCATATTTATCAAAAACGGCAAGAGTAAAAGAACATTCCGGGCGAAAGAACTACGGAGATTCTTTGACTATGCATTGATATTAAATGGCACACCATTGACCCGTAATGAATGGGATTTGTTTAATCAGATGGATTTCCTCTCTAACAGAATCCTCAATATGAATTACCGAGAATTCATTAAATTGTTCTTTGTAGAACACGAACACAACGGGCAGCGGTATCATACATTTTACGAGCCAAACCGCCCGGCGTTGGTGAAATTATGCGCCCCGTATGTATATGAGGCGGATTTGGATTTTGAGAATGAAGAACACAGTTATATGCGATGGGTTACATGTTCACAGACTGCATATAAAGAGGCAAAAGAGAGGGTTTTGGAGGCATACGGGGATTACAGCATTGATTCATTGCTGGCGCTGTTTTCCGAGCTGCAGAGAGTTGCCGCGAATATGCCAGCCAAAAATGAAGCTGTTGCCGAGTACATAACCGGCCGGCAGTGCATCTGTTTCTGCAATTACAGAGACGAGATAGAGCAGATACAAAAATTATGCGAGTGTTATGTTATCACCGGCGAGACAACACTTAAAAAGCGAAAAGAAATCATCAAGAAATTCAAGGAAGACGGGAACAGGCCGCTGTTAATCATGTTAGGTTGCGGCTCATTCGGCCTGAATTTACAGTTCTGCAACGAGATTGTATACAGCAGCGTTAATTTTGATTATGCCAAGATGGAGCAGTCACAGTATAGAATCAAGAGAATGGGGCAGGAATCAGACATCTCATACAGATACATTTTAGCAGATACGGGCATCAATCGTATGATGCTGAAGAATTTGGACAAAAAGGAAAGTTTGCTTGATATTATAAAACGGCTGATAGAGGAGTCGGCGGAAAAAGAGGTCTAAAAAGCCTCTTTTTTTTATGCAGAAAAAATTTTCATTTTTATTTTTTTTCGGCATATTATACGTGAAAGATAAAAAAGGAAGAGGACGCAGGCGAGAGCCTGGAGTATCCCTGAGGCTGCTGCCAGATAATCAGAGATTATCATGCAGCAGTTCACGAAAGCGATTTTTATTTTTCAAAAGATTTTGCATATTATATATAGAAAGATAAAGAGGAAGAAAAAACAGCCCTGGTATAGAGTAGATGAGATGAATAAAGGAACCGGAGAGCGTTTTTTATTCCGAAAATTTTTCAGCATATTATATACGTAACAAGAAAACGGGAATAAGAAATATACAAAAATTTTTAGGTAGAAAAAATTTTCATTTTTAAAATTATTTAGCATATTATATACGACAATAAAAAAGGAAATGAAAATCGGCCGGTGACGATAATAGTGATGAGAATGAATAGAGAATGTCAACCGCGAGCTGTTTTTTATAAATAAAATTATTTGTCATATTATAAGTGTAAGAAAAAAAACGAGCCGGAAAGAACGGCATTAAATTTTAATCAAAAAAAATGCATATATGATATATGCAAAAAAAAGAAAAAGGAGAAAAAAACTATGAAAAACACAAATATCAAAAACACAACAGAAAATATTAATAAAATTCAGGAGGAAAAAGTTATGAAAAAAGAAATGATTATTGACATGGTAGAAAGCACATATGAAATCGTAGGTAAGGCAAGAACAATTAGTAACTGTACAGGAATAGATGAATCAAAGGAAGAAGAGTTTCTCGGCAGAGAGGACAGGGCAGTTATGGCAGCAGAATATATTTTTGGCCACAGCGAAGCAGAAGAAAGCGAAAATGAAAAATTGCTTGTAGATTACTATAAGAACCAGCCGGAAGAATTCTTTGAAAGCTGGACGGATGATGATATTGCCGGTGAGGGATTGGTTGAGCGTATGGCAAAAGATTTGCTGAGTGCAAAAGCCAATGCACCTGAATTTGATAAAAGCGACAGAAGAAAATTAAATATTCAGGATATGTATGGCGTCAAACTTTACAGAGCAGAATTTTTACACACATATAGAAAACTTGATACAAGAGATGATGTGATGGAAGATTACCTCACAAATTTCCTTACATCATATATGACATGGCACAGTCTGATGATTCAGACTGACGGATGGCACCTGTTGATGCGAAAATTTTATGGACATGACGGAGTATACGAGCCGATGTTAGATTGTGAACCAATTTTTGCAGATGGAACAGAGGGAGAACAACATGTGTACAGTTGGGCTGATTATGTATCAGATGTGACAGCATGGTTATATGACATGATGAAAATTGCTCTTGTATGCGGAACATATGCACCAAATGGAAAATATAAAACAGTTACATATGAAGGTTATGAAGATTGGTATATGGACACCCTGGATATCAGGCTAGGAGCAGAAGAAAAAGTTCATGCATATGACGAGGAAAGGGATTTCCGGTTATACAAGATTGAACCGGAAAAAGTTGACTTTGATACGATTTCTGATTTCATAATTAAGTTTAAGTACGAAGAACCGAAGCCGGTGAAAGAAAGCACCAGGGACGAGCTGAGAGAGTTGGATGATGATGAGCTCGATGAGTATTTTTATTCACGTAGAGCATACAATGAAGGAATTGGAAAGAAAAAAGCATATTATAGAGCCGCGTAAGGCGGCTCTGAGGAGGTAAGAAGATGAAAAAATATTTAGAAAAAAATGTATATGACGCAACAATGGAGCGAATAAAATTCATCTTTGATGAGTTTGATAATGTACTGGTCAGTTTCTCCGGAGGTAAAGACTCCGGAGTGATGTTGAATCTCTGCTATGATTACGCGAAAGAGAATAATTTATTAGATAAATTGGCAATGTATTACATGGACTACGAGGCCGATTATCAGGAAACATACGAATACATAAAAAGAAGCTTTGATGAAAATTTTGCAGGCATTAAGAAATATTGGCTATGCCTACCGATTTCAGCGCAATGTTCATGTTCAATGACTGAAACTCATTGGATACCATGGGATGCTGATAAAAAGAACATTTGGGTAAAGCCTATGCCTGACAGCCAATATGTAATCAATGAGTCAAATTGCCCGTATGCATTCAAGAAGGGAACATATGGGCGAGATGCAAAAAAAGAATTCACTACGTGGTTTAGTAGTAAATACGGAAAAACTGCTGTTTTAATTGGTATCAGATGCGATGAAAGCCTCAGCAGATTGTCAACTATTACCAGTCAACACAGAGCGTATATGTATAAAAACACGAGGTATACAACGAGAATAAATGATAACACTTTTAATACATATCCAATTTATGACTGGACGACAGAGGATATATGGATAGCGAATGCGAAATTCGGTTACGACTACAATAAAGTATACGACCTAATGTATCAGAGCGGGCTGAGTCTAGCTCAAATGAGAATAGCCTCTCCATTCCATAGCTGCGGACAGTCGAACCTGAAATTATATAGAGCATTATCTCCGAATATCTGGGGAAAAATGATTAGCAGAGTGAACGGAGTCAATTTTATGGGGATTTATGGCGGAACATCAGCAACCGGCTATAAGAATATCAAGAAACCAGACTGGTTCACATGGAAAGAATACGCTGAATTCTTATTGAAAACACTGCCTGATGACATCAGAAAGAGATTTGAGGAAAATATTGCAAGATTTGAAAAATCATGGTCTGAAAAAGGATACGGCAGAAACCCCGATGTTATCAGACAGATGGAATCAGAGGGTATAGAAATAGAGAACACGCATAAAACATCAAAATTATGTACAAAGCCAGGGCTTTACGAGATAGTCAAAATCAAGAATGGCATTCCAGACGATACAGGAATCAGCGATTTCAGACACTGCCCGAGTTGGAAGGCAATTTGCATTACGATACTGAAAAATGATTTTACATTACAATATATGGGAGTCTCAAAGAGCAAAAAAGACGCAGAAAAGAGACGAAAGGCAATTGAAAAATACCAGGGGGTGTTATAAATGAAGATTATGCATACAAAAGACAATGCTAAAGTGATTGAATTTATGTATAAGAACGGAGCGGGCGAAGAACAGGTAGACTTGAGCGAATCTTCTTTCTGGTGTGTAGCGGTAGTTGATAACGAGGTTGTCGGAGTTGCCGGTGTAAATATTGGAAAATATGCAGACAGAATAAAAGGATTTTTCGTTACAAAAGAAATGAGAAATAAGGGAATTGGAACAGCGTTATTGCAGGACGCAATGAAATGCACCAAGGCCGGACGGGTTACAGCGTACTGCACCCGAAAGTCGGAGGGAATTTTCACAAGATACGGCTTTAAGGTTACAAGACAGCCGCACAGATGCGGCATCAGCTTTACAGAATGGAGGAGAGAATCATGAAAGAAAAATTTACATCACCGGTTTACAATGTCAGACCGATACCAATAGAAAAAATACAGGCGAATGCATACAACCCGAACAGTGTAGCGCCGCCAGAGATGAAATTATTATATAAATCAATTTTAGAGGATGGATATACAATGCCGATTGTATGTTATCACATACCAGAAACAGATACATATGAGATTGTTGACGGATACCACCGATATCTCACTATGAAACAGCATAAGGATATTTATGACCGTGAGGGCGGCTGCCTGCCGGTTTCCGTCATAGATAAACCGATTACAGACCGCATGGCGAGTACAATTAGACACAACAGAGCCCGCGGAACTCACAGTATTGAACTGATGACGAATATTGTAGCTGAATTAGTTGAAAGCGGGATGTCTGATGCGTGGATTATGAAAAATATTGGAATGGATGCTGAGGAATTATTGCGATTAAAACAAATTTCAGGCCTGGCAGCGTTATTTAAAGACAAAGATTTTTCACATGCATGGACAACAGGAGGCGATGCAGCATGATTAAATACGGATTCGTAACAATTTTCACGCAGGATATCTCACAGGAGATGCCGGAGGAAATGAAACAGGCGGATTGCATATACTGCAAGCCGCCCTGCAGTTACAATATCCTGTCCAGGCAGGCGGTCCCAGCAGCGTTTGATACATACGGTGTATACGTAAAGAGATTTTTTGAGTACGTAGACGAGATAACCCCGGAGTATATGTATCTGCAGGTTACAGCCAGTAACAGAGATATTTTTGTTGATGAATGCAAAAAACGGTTCAAGGTTGTAGACATAGATGAGGCATATTACAACCGCAACAAGAAATTCAAATGTTGGATTATCCGATGCAGTAACGCAGAACCGGCACCAAATCCGGGAAAAGCTGTAGAGGTTAACACGTACATCAGACACATTTGCAAGAATTCAAATTTCAGATGCATTGCAGACCCGGTTATGCAGTCAGCGGCAATTGAGTTCTATGCTCATAAAAACGAGATAAAAATTGTTAGTCTGTGTTCAAATCAGATACATATAGACAGATTGAGAGATAGAATTGCCGAGTATGACGCGAAACAGACAACACGAGAGCGGAAGAAATTGGCGAAACAAAAAAAATTTCAAAAATAATTTTATTTAGCATATTATATGTGAGCACCCGAAGGGGGCGCTTAAATATGTGTACGGTTAATGGATGGCCTGGACAGCGTCCCTTATACCTTACAAAAAAAGTTCATATGTATACCTTTTTTAAATAATGCCGGTGTTGTCAGGCAATGCCGGCGAAAGCAAAAAATCAAAAATAGGAGGAAAAAGAAAATGAGATTTGGTTTAAGCGAAGTAAAAATTGCAAGTTTTGATGAAATTACAGGAACGTATAAAGAGATTGACCCTGTACATACAATCAAAGAAACAGAAATTTCGGCAGAAGTTGCATTAAATAAAGAAGCAGAAAAATCATTATTTGGCAATAGTGAGGCAGCACTAAGAGCACTCACGCGAGAGATGAAAGAGGAGCACGATGCACTCTGCAATAAGTTATATATCCTGATGAGGTTATATGACAGGGAATTTGCAGACATACAGTTACCTCACAACCTGCAGATGCGAATTACCAGAGAGCAGTTAGAGACAGATATGTCAGATGATGAAAAATGGCTGATATGGTTCCGAATTGAGGCTCTTAAAATTGATAATTACACAGAGATGCGTGATTATGAGGCAGCAGTATTGCATGAGTTCAATAAAATTGAATTAAGAACAAAATTTGTAATGCTGGCAATTGCTAAAAGATTCAAATTGGCAGAAATCGGCTGCGGATTAATTGACGGACAGGTTGTATATAACTACAAAACCGAGGACCTGGAACATGAATTGTCTGGCGATGATGATTTTACCAATGAAATTCGGAAGCAGGTAGAGAAGAGATTTCATTGCAAATTAAAATAAACAAAATAGGAGGAAAAAGAAAATGAAAAATATAATAATAGGAAATTTGTTGTTATTAGGAGTCTCATTTGGCGGACTTCTTATATTCTCAGAATTACGATATCAGATAGACTCACGCAGATTAAAGAGGCGAGTATTGCATGAGAGGGCTAAGGCAGAAGCCGAGGAGCAGAGATGGCTAGAAGAACTCCAGGACATTCCAAAGCCGGAGAGACCGGAGGATGTAACGGTAGAAAACCGAGAGGTTATATTTGAGACCTCAGACGGCAATAGTTACAGACATCCATATATTGGACTGTATTGCAAGGGGAAATTCGTAGACAAATTCCAGACAAAAACCGAGGCTGAGGCAGCAAGGTTACAATACTTACACGATAACGGAGTTGAGAGCGCAGAAAATTTTGCGCTCTAAGTATAAAAAATAGGAGGAAAAAGAAAATGTTAATAAAATTACAAAAAGGGCGCGGGGGAGCGTACTACAACATAAAAGATGTTCAAAAAATGGAAGTTATAACAGAGCGTCACATGGAGCGGAGCAATTTTGATGGAGTTTTGACATATACCATCATGATTAATGCGGATTCACACACTGAATACGTTGCCTCATATCAGAGCAAACAGGACGCCGAGGCCGAGTTAGAGAGATTCAAGAGCGCCTGGATGAACGGCGATGCAGAATTTGAATTTGCGGCAGATGACGAGTTAGTCAAAAAAATTGAAGAGGCTAAGGCGTTGCTTATGATAGAGAAAAAACTAGAATTTGAAAAATTCAAGCAGGAGTACGAGCAAAGACATAAGGAGCAGTTTGAAGAGGTGAAAGAACAGGTTGAGTTCGATAGAGCATTAACGAAATTCTTTTGTTATGCAGCAACATTCCTTACATATGGAGCTGTAATCCATTTGGGGGTTAAATATATCAAGGCACCGCTCCCGTTAGCTGTAACCGGCATTTTGGCAGGCGTGATTGGCGCAGCGTTGGTCTCATATGCGAAAAAACAATAAATCAGGGAGGAAAGGAAAAATGAAAAAGAACTTTTTTGCAGCATTTAGGCTGCACCGGCCGCCGGAGCCGAGACATAAACCGGCAAAAGATAAGAGGCGAGACCTCACCAGAGAGCAAAGATTGGCAGAACTGGTAATCAAGCTGGCAGAGCCGAAAGATTTTCGGGTATATCCGAGAGAGAGTAAACTTTATCTTATGGATACCGTGATTGATACGACAACGCAATATATTTTCAGTGTATACGATAAAGACAGCGATGTTGAATATATCCTGGGAAAATACCTGGATGAGGGCGAGGCAGAGCGTGTACGCATTCACACTGTACTGACCCGGGAGCTGCCGGCTTATCACATCCCAACCCTGCGGGAGTTAGCAGAGAGACAGCAGGAGGTGGCGTGACATGTACAGTGGAGAGTTCACAATTGAGCTGATAAACAAGGGGCGGTATCAATGCGAGTATCGCGGAACACCGCGGAATATAGTGCACACCGTTTTTGCAGGTGATAAAAAGACTGCAACAAAAATATTTTCAGATTATATCAGAGCCGCGTGGAGAGCGGAGGAAAAGAGAAGACAAAAGCAGGAGGGAAAGGAAAATGTTAATTAGAGCACAAAAGCACTGCGAGAGAGAAGGAAAAACATACTACAATTCAGCAGTCATGCAGAAGATTTACATAATTGAAGGCATAGAATCAGGCCATTACTACATTTTAGCAGTTTTCGGCAGACAGGCCGAGTCACTGGGCGAATACACAACCAAAAAGCAGGCAGAGGACGAACTGGAGCAGTTCAAGCACGCGTTAGGTATGGGGGCGATGGAGTTTCAGTTTGCAGACGATGAGCCCGAGGACGAAAAGAAAGAAACGAAAAAGCTACTGAGTAAATTGATTATCAACATATTTGCATGATAATTCAAAGAAGAAAGATAAACAGGAGGAAGAAAAATTATGATTATAAGAGGACAGGACGAACTAAGATACATAAATTCAAAAAATATAGCTGAATTTAAAATTGACCGTTTGAAAGAAGAAAAAAAATATGCAATCATTGCAAAATTGAATTATGAAGGAGAACCAATCCTGGCAACGTATGCAGACAGAGAGCAGGCTAAGGAAGAGTTTGCAAGATTTATGACCGCATTGGCGACAGAAGAAGACAAGATGTTTTTCTTTGCTAAAGAAAAAGAGCCGGAGCCAAAGGAAGAACCAGAACCAGAACCGGAGCCGACTACAGAGAAAGAAATGAACATTGACGAGATTATAAAATTGTGTAAAGAAATATTCGTTCAAATGTTACTCAATAGAGCCGAGGATATCAGATATATTGATGAGTGGATAGCAAAAGAAGACAATGGCAGCGGAAAAGAAATTTGAAAACAAAATTAAAGAAAAGCTGCATGAGCGCGGGGCGTGGCGTGTAAAATTTTTCGCCAACGCTTTTACACCGGCGGGGATACCTGATATCTTGGCGTGTTATCGGGGAAGGTTTATAGGCATTGAAGTTAAAGGCGGGTCATCATACGGGTTGACCGATTTGCAGAAATACAATCTACGAAAAATCAGAGAGGCCGGCGGAATTGGAGTCTGTGTCTATCCGAGCGGATGGGAGCAGTTCTTGGCGATACTGGACAGACTGGACAGCGGAGAGCAGGTAGTGGTTACTGATAATAACTACATTTTAAAATAAAGAAAGAATATATGTGAATATGTAAATATTAGAGCGAAAACAACACCGGAACGGTTAACAGATTAACCGCCCCGGTTTTTTTATGTTATAATGCAGATAGAGGTGAGAACATCATGGGCGAGCATTATATATTTAATCTAAAACGACTCTTGCAATATGAGGCGAGCCAGCCCGGCCGGATGGGCGGCGTGTACGATTACACACAGAAGAAATTTGCCCTTTATTCAATCCGTAGAGCCGGCGGGAGTCTGTCAGAGGCGAATGTAAGCCGCATCTATGACACAGGGTATTTCTGGGCGGATGAGCCAGGAGAGAAATTCAAGGCTGAAGAGATTGAACAGGTGGAGGCGTGCTTTTATGCGTTCAGATTCTGCATAGAGCATATGGGAGAGGCAATAACCCCGGAGTATGCAAAGGAAATACGGCGTAGATTATACCCCGGAGCACCGGTATATATGACCGAGGAGCTGAGAGCCCTTATAATAGGAAATAAAAAACCGGAGCAGTTAGGAGACATTGCAGCTTTTCACATACAATATGTGCAGCACGGCGGAGACAGCCGGACCGCATCCCTCATATCATATATGCAGTGCATCAATGCGGATTTGATTCCGTTTATCATACACCCTGAAAACCAGGCATTTTATGAAAGATATATTAAGGTTGATGCAGGTAAACTTTGCCACCTGTTACATGTAGAGCAGAACCGATACAGAGAGGAAACCGAGCCGCTGGTGATGGACTGGGAGGCGGGAAAATCCCCGCTGGCGTAATTTTTTCACCGTTTACCGTAAAATTCAGCATACTACTATTGACGCAGATGGTGTATGATAATAATGAAAAATACTGGATGATGGGGGAAACGTTATGACAGTACAATTTAGAAGTAGAGAAGAAGAGGACGAAAGGCTAGTTAATGCATTCATCAGAGAGGCACGGACAATAGAGGCGGCACTGCTGGCAACGCCAGAGGCGCAGGCGGTGACGATTACAGACGAGGAACGCGATGCCGCATATGAGAGACTGATGCAGAGAGTGCATGAGGCAGCTAAAGCAGGCCGGGAGTAAAGCAGGCAGCTAAAGCAGGCCGGGATTAAATCCCGGCCCTCTTCATGCCCTTATATGTAAAAATAGGGCACACCGTGATGAAACACGGGGCTTGAGAGCCTGGGACGTAAAAACAGACTACGAAAACCGGCAATTTTACATTTTGCACGGCAAGTTATACATGCTGTTTTTACAAAAGGCTATAATTTTGCCGAATCTTCCCGTAATCATAAACGGTTTGCGGGAGCGTTTGACTATGACCCCCGCTTTGATATAATAGAATCAGGAACAGGGAAGGAGGCGGCAAGAATGCGGATTGCATACGTGAGAGTGTCCACCGTAGAGCAGAACGAAGCCAGGCAGGTTGAGGCATTGCGTGAGTATGATATAGAGCGCTGGTATATAGAGAAAGTCAGCGGCAGAACCTCACACAGGCCCAAATTGCAGGAGATGCTAGATTTTGCCCGTGAGGGTGATGTGATATACATTCACGATTTCAGCCGTCTTGCACGTAACACAAGAGATTTGCTGGAGATAACAGAAAAAATGCAGAAAAAAGGCGTAAAACTAATAAGCAAAAAAGAGGCCTTGGACACCAGCACCCCGGCGGGGAAGATGATTTTAACATTTTTGGCCGCAATTTACGAGTTTGAGGTGTCGAACAGCCGCGAGAGACAGCTGGAGGGCATCGCGATTGCAAAACGCTCCGGGAAATACAAAGGCGGGAAAAAGAAGAAAATCAATAAAGATGACTTTGATACATACTATGCCAGATATCAGCGGCGAGAGATAACAAAGACGCAGATGGCGGCTGCATTAAAGATAAGCAGGCCGACATTGGACAGACGATTGAAGGAGTGTGAAAGGGTATGATTCAGGATTTTCAGAGCGCAAAAAGGATGCATCAATTAGCGCGGGCTTTAGATATAACAGATGCAGAATTTGCAGACATGATGCAGCAGACACAGAACTCAGCGGCAGCATACAGGCAAGAACATTTTGACACGCCCTTTGACGTAGAACTGCCAGACGGTACACACGCCCGCAGCCGTGACGAGCTGGAGGAATGGTATGCCGCCCGCGGGGAGCGTATATAACCGCCCCGCATAGATTAGAGCCCTGAGTCCACCTGGATGGACTCTCCAGGAGCGATACGTTTTTTATCTTTTTCCTTTCTTTGTTTGGCGTATCGCATAAACCGCCCCCCGATTCGTGAGGCTCAGGGTTGTAATGTATGCAGGACCGCATACGAGTATATGAGTGAGACTGGCTTTAAATGAACGGGCTGCTGGTCTCACTTTTTTTATTTTCCGTTACGTTTTTCTCTTTTTTCAGCATACTATATATAGAGACAGGCAGCAGCCAATAGACCAGGGCACGCACGGTCTAAGACACCTTGTCTCAAAACGAAAACTGAATATGGAAAAGATTTTTTGCGGATAATATTTTTAGGTTTATTTTTACGTTTTAAGGGGCGGCGGATGCTGCCCCGTTTTTTATCTTATAAAAAATTCTTCATACTATAGATGATGGAATGGGGAAGACTCACCGGCTTGAACCGGAAGAGCGCTCATTGCAGCGATTGTTTTTATTTCATTTTCAATTTCTCTATTTTTTTAATTATTTTTATTTTTATTTAACTCAGGCTCCGGCGCGTGGTTACCGCCGGGGCTTTCTTCAACTCTCTGAAATTAATATTTCTGTAACATTTCCGAAATATCCGATTAACTTATGGTCGATTTTTTTTTCTAATTATTTTGCATATTAATAGTAAAAGAAAAATAATTAAAAAATTTCTTTCACGTGCTGAAAATTTAAAAAATTCGGCATATTGATTTTACCCGAGGATGGAGAGCCCGGGAAAGAGTTTCAAAAAATTTCTCATCCGTCATTTTATATGATGACGAGACCCTGAGAAAGAAGAACAAAAAAATTAAAAAAATCTGAAAAACAGGAGGAAAAAAGTTATGACTAATAATACAGATATGATGAAGATGATACAGCAGATGACGCCGGAGCAGATGCAGTTAATGATGGCGACGATGGCGAATATAATGGGACAGGCTGGACAGATGCAGGAGGCAGAGCAGCTGACAGCAGCAGAACCGGAGCCCGCAAAGGAAAAGAAAGCTTCCGGTGAATATTACAGGGATTTCAGCAAAGAAAAGATTGACTGCGTAACAAGCGCAGATGATTTTACAGACGGCGAACTATACCGGGCGATGTTCTACCTCATCACAAAAGAGGTGCTGCAGAACAAGATTCAGTTTATGTTAGAGGAAAGAGCGAAAAACATAGGCGGGACAATGTTATGTAACCTGTTCAAGAAAAACTGCACCGCAGAGAAAAAGAGATATAAAAAGCTGCGGGAGCAGGAGGCGAAAAAGAAAGAAAAAGAAGAGGCAGAAAAACAAAAATTAGAGGAATTGGCGAAACTGGCAGCAGGACATAAAACGGAGTTTGAAAACCTGCCCGAGTGGGTAGACGGGAACCGTTATATTGGCGCTGAATGGATTGCTAATAATGAAAACGGCATCTATAAATTGGATGAGGTGGGGAACACCACGAAAATCATTGATGCATGCGGAAGACCGGTATTGATTAACAAAATGTTAAACCCAATAGACGGTGGAGACGGTATTGAACGTTTCCAGCTGGCATTTGAGGGTGAGAGAGGATGGAAACAGATTGTTGTAGAGAGAGGCGAGTTAGTTAACCAGGCCGAGGCAATCAAGCTGGCAAATTACGGTGTTGACATCAATTCAGACCGAGCCAGAGCATTCACAAACTGCATGTCATCAATGTTGAAAGAGTCGTCAAAACGACACGCGATACCGTCAATCATGTCATCAAGAAAAATTACATTTCTTGAGAATGGAGAAATTAAGATACCTTTCAATGAGGACGAGTTTGTATTTGAGACGGAGAATAAATTTCCGGGGCTGCTTAAGGCACTCAAACCAAATAAAGCGGACACAGATTACAGCGAAAAAGAATATCTGGCTGCATACAGAGCGGTCAGGGCAAAAAAGTTCCCAGGCTTTGACCTCATGACAGCGGCGGCGCTGGCATCCCCGATTGTAGCGCTTACAAAGGCAAATTCATTTGTCTTTAATTTACACGGAATAACCGGATGTGGAAAGAGTTTTCTGGAGTGTATCGTTACAACATTATTCGGAGATTATCACCACGACAAACGCCAGGGTTATGTACAGACGCCATTAACCACAATTAATGCATTTGAGATTTTGGATGATGCGTTATATTGCTACCCCCTTATGATTGATGACTATAATGTATTGACTGAAAAGAAAGACAAAGACGCATTTAATAAAAAAATCATGATGCTCTCAAACGGTATTGGAAAAGGCCGTGCAACAAAAGACCTTGGCATCCAAACCCAGGGAGACTGGGCCAATGCAACAATCATATCAGCAGAGGAGAGCATCCGAGAACTGGCGAAACAGGGCGGAGTTAGTAACAGATTATATGAGGTGTCATTAGACCCGATATGCCCGTTTACAAAACCAGAAGCCGATGCAATGATTGAGCCATTTAACAAAACACATGGATTTGCCGGCATCAAGTTCATTAAAATTCTGAACGAGATGGGCGTTGAAGAAATCAGAAAAATAATTAAAAAATATACTGAAAAAATAACGGCCAGAATGCAGGAGTTAAGATTAGATAAAACCAATAAACAGATTGATATTGCAGCATTGTTATTAACCGCTGACGAGATAGCGGCTGAAAAATTGTTTTGTGATAAATTGCAGATTTCAGTAGATGAGGTTATACGATGGATGGCTGACCGCGATGAGGTACAGCAGGAGAGCAGGGTTTATAGAACTGTCATTGATAAAATTTATGCAAACCGCGGAAAAATTGAGGGCTTGGCAGACGTAGATGACGACATGAGAAATGGAGTTATTGGAGTTTATCAGAGAGAGAATAAAGAATCTGAAGCAGTGACCGTTCTGGACGGTCAGACATACAAGCAGGGAGAACTCATTACGACAATTGCATTTATCCCGAGTGAGTTAAAGAAAATTCTGGCAGAGGAAGGAGCCAGTTATGGTTCATTTAAAGATTACCTCAAGAGAAACAATTTACTCATCAAAGGTGAGGGCAGCAGGGATGACACAAAAAAGGTGACGTCCATAAAATTAAGAAAGAGAATCAACATGTTAAAATTCATTATCCCGGATGACAGAGACCCGAAACTAGAGCCGGAGCCGAAAACGCAGCCGGTAGAACCTGGCGAGAATATCCCGTTTAATTGATAAAAATACATAAAGCGCTCAGCGATTGCTGGGCGCCGTTTTTTTTGCGGCGCGCTTTATACGGCAGATGAGGGCCGCTTTTTCGTTAGGTGTCCGACGTCCGAGTCCGACTGACTAAAAATCGATATCTATATAGGAGAAAAAAAATAAAAAAACACAAATTCATATTTTTTTTATTTTTACTCTCTATAGGAATGTTGTTTTTTTAGTCGGACAGTCGGACACTAATAATAAATATATAATATTTTAACATTTTTATATAAAAACATATCATTTATTGAAGAAAATTATAAAAATTATGATTTTTAAGTGTCCGACTGCTAGTCGGACACTGTCGGACACAGTCGGACAGATTGAAAGATTTCGAGTAGAGAAAGGGTTTTGTGTGTCGGAAACCCGGTTGTTTTTCCTTCAAAGGAGGTTTTTCTTATCTATCGGCAGCCGATAAATAGCTGTTTAGCCGGTAGTTTTATCTATAATTGAGAGGCTGAGAGCCTGGGACGGATAAAAAGTCAGACGAAAAAGCCGGACAGTCGGACATATGGCACCCGGCCCGCAAAAAACGCCGCCGAAAAAGTCGGACAGTCGGACAGCCGGACAGTCGGACGGCCGGGCAGTCAGACAGTCGGACACCCCGCCCCGCAATTCAGCCCAGCCCGCCCGCAATTTTTGCCGAAAATCTCAGCCGGTGCACATGTCCCGGTTCTTGGCTTGCTGTAGTTTTTCACGGTTGATATAATGGAGTTAGAAAAAACGAAAGGGGGCACATATATTGGGTATCCGTGAAGATATAGAACAAGAAACCGCCGAGGAAATCGCCCGCAGGCTGATTTTTGACGGGCGCGTATCTGATGAAGATATTGCCGCCGGTTGTGGAATCACGCCGGAACGGGTACAGGAGCTCATATCCGAGGTGGCACACGAGACCCGGGAGCTGCTGCAGGAACTGCGAAAAATGCTGTTTGATATCCGAAAGGCGGAATTGTCAAGAGAGGAACGGCAGGATATTTTTTTTCAAATTGTGTTGTTGCTGAGAATGGTAATTGATAATGAGGCATGCGGAGAGACTGAACAGGCGGAGATTCGCGATTATGTCAAATTCTACGACAACACCAATATCCGGCTGACACTATTGCCGTTGTATCCCGAGTGTGAGGATTATGTGCTGCTGTATCACGGGCGTGAATTTATACATAATCTTATGGACTCAATGACATTAAACAAAAAACGGGAGGAACGAAATGGACTACGACCAGGCAACAAAAACTGCTGAAAAATTATTACGTATTGGCACACTGTCATACAAACAGATTTCATATGCAAGCGGTATTCCACTATGGAGTATCCGCGAGATACAGACTGAAATGAATATGGAGCGCCGGCGATTGATGCATGTACTGCGTAAAACCATGTTGGAGATTGGCGAGGGCATCCACGGCGCGGCAATAAATGAAGAAAAGCTGCATGATAAGTTTATATCCTTTATAGAGATATCACAGGCTCTTATCTACGGCCGGACAATTACGGAGGAAGAGCATGACGACCTCTGGAGCTTTATCTGTGAAGTTGACTGTTCTGACCTGGATGAATTTTTGGCGGATTTCGTATGCGGCCCGGAAGATTCCGAGGTGAAAATCATGACGCGCGCTTATGGTGTACTACATAGCGTATATGCCGAGATGCTGATTAAACACTATGATTCCGAAAACATAATGCCGGAAGATGACAGAGGCTATGAAGAGGATGAGCCGGCAGACGACGCCCCCGGCGAGGATTGGGAGGTGTAACCGATGACCGAGAAAGACGGTAAATTTATTCTGACGCCAGAGGAACACGACGAGGCGGTGGAACTTTGCGAGCAGCTGGCGTATGCCGGCGGACTTTCTTCCGAGATGATGAGGCAGGCCACCAGGCTGGAGCTGTGGGAAGTCCTGGACATTGAACATGATACTGTACTGTCTAAAAAATCACGATTGCAGGAACTACGGGAGGTTATTTATGACATTGATGATTCTAGCCATGATTTGGGGTATCTTCAATACTCATTATACCATGTTGTGTACTGGTCTCAGATGCTCATATATAACCGCGAGGTTACCAATGCAGAGATTGAGGCGCTGAGAGCATACTGTACATATGAGGACACCAGCGTATACGAGGAATTGAGGAATTTGAATTGCTGTGCATCATTACCAGATTTCGTTTTTATTCAGAGGGTTCATATGTACATTGACGAGATATACGCTCACATCCTGCGCCACACATACGACAGCGAGAAATAAAATCAAGTGTGCACACTAAAAAACGGTGTGCACATTTTTATGCACACCTTTATCAGCCATATATCCCGCTGCCGCGCCCTGATTGGCCTGCCGGCCTCATAAAGTGCACACACTAGCATGCACATTTTGGCAGCGTTTTTGTGTATACATTAGCGTATGCATAATATATGCCGGAAAATATAATATGCATATCAAAAAAAAATGCACACCCTAGCGTATGCATACCAGTTCTGCACTGCTGCCGGCAAAATCTGCGAAAAAGTGCACACCTATACTGCCACACTTTTTGCATATTTTTGTGTATACCTTTACCCCCTCTTTTTTTTTTATTTTTCTTAAAAAAGTGCACACCCTAGCCGGACACTATAAATGCGGGCAGCATCTTCAAAAAGTGCACACCTATATGTACACATTAAAACAACAGGCAGCAGCCGGCAGTATATATAAAAAAGTGCACACCTATATATGCATATAAAGTGTACAGTTTTATGTACTGCATATATAGTACACAATCCCGCTGCCGCGCCCGGAATCCTGCTGCCGCACTCAAATTGTGTACACCTATATGTACACATTAAAAACAGGTATGCACACACATTTTGCGGGCAATGTTGTTATTTTTATGTATACACTAGCCAGTACACAATCCCGCTGCCGCGCCCAGGCCCCGCCTGCCGGCCTCAGAACCCCGCTGCCGCGCTGAGATAATAAATAAAGCAAACAAATAAAGGTGCACACTTTTTTCAGCCCTTTTTTTTAAATATTTTTCATTTTTATTTTTTTTCGGCATATTATATATGTAAGACGAAAAGACGGCGGCGTTAAAAGCGCTGCCCTCTTGTGGGGTTTTGGGCATTCCTCCTATTCGTGCCGGGTTTTCCCCGCCCGCCGCCTCTCCAAATTTGCGGCGGAAAGTCTTACATTCTTACGTGACGAGGTCTCAGCGGCTCAGGCATTGTGTCAGCCGTTGGGGCTGTTTTTTTTTGCTCTTTTTTGGTTCTTTAGTATAATTTAGTACAGTTTTCTTTTCGTTTTTAATGCCTCTTTTGTGCATTTTGTATACTTTCTTTTCGGGTTTTCTTTTTGATTTTCTTTGTGTATTCTCTTGTTTTTGTGTGTACAGGTTGATGAAATGAGGCAGCAGGCCCGCCGGCAGGGGTGATTGTGGTGGTGATGATAATTGTATTGTTGAGACGAAAGCCGGCAGGCTTTCATTAAAAGGAGAGCTCAATCCATCCGGGCAGAAAAAAAGCAAAGGGTGCAAATGGCTTTCAAAGGTGTACACATTTATTGAAAATATTTTTCGCACTCAAAGTTCTCTTTTTGGTCTGTGGCAAATTGGAAATGTCATTCTGGTAAAGCAAGATTACCAGATTGGGATTATAGAAAAAATGCAGCGTTATTTCTTATGTGATATGTATAATAAAAAGATGCACATACTAGCATGCACATCTTTATTTCGGTGCATGATATAGACCGCCGAGCAGGTGAGACTGTATCAGGTGCAGTTCATCAAGTGTGATTTCATTACAGGAAAATGCGAATTTTGCATCCGAGTATATGGCAGCAGCCAGGCCCTGCAGTTCATAAAATGCATCATCATCTGGATGTGTAAGGTATGCATCTTTTTTGTTTATAAGATAGTTGTAATCGCTGCTGTTAGTCCAGCCTAACAACTCAATCAGTTCTTTCAGTTCTCTCATGATATTCCCCCTTTCTTTTTATTATACATCCAGGGGTGGGTGTGCACAATGGAAAAGCTGAACCGCAGGCCTGCTGGCCCTGGCAGAAACCGCCCGATATACACAGCGGCAAGCCGGCTGTGCATACCCGGCGGAACACCGTTTTTTATTTTTAAAATTATTTATCATATTAACAGTAAATAAAAATAATCAAAAAAAACATGCGCTAAACCAAGCGCGCGCCGGACGTAGGCGCGAAGGAGAAAGGATGAAAAAGAAAAACTATGAGAAGAATTATGAAAGAAATAACGAAGAGCCGGTTTTAACACCGGAGCAAATTATAAGAAGGAATGAAATTTCCACGGCACTATGCCAGGAAATCCTGAATGCAAAGAAGGTGTATAAAAGCAGCCAGGATTTTTATAACAGCAAGGAGTGGAAGACGGCAAGGGCAATGACTCTTGCCCGTGATGGTCGTATGGATGTCTGGGAGTATCTGATATCTGGCCGTATTACATACCCGAAGCGTGTAGATGTGCACCACATTGAGGAGCTGATAGAAGCGCCTCAACTCAGAAGCAGTTTGGACAATTTGGTTACAGTATCGCATGAGAATCACAGATTGATTGACGCACTGTATCACAAGGGGAACAAGAAGCTTATACAGGATATCTTGAAGGAGTATGTGAGAGAAAGGAACAGAGTGTTCTTTTCACATGAAGAGGAAACAGAGGAAAAGGAAGAAGAGGAGCTGGACGGCGAGCAGCTGTCACTCTTTGATTTCGGTTATGATTTCGGAGGCATAGCATGATTAATAAAATCTGCAGCAGATGCGGAAGGATATTGCCGGTTGGTGAGCGGTGCTCATGTCAGCCGGCGTATCGGCGCGATTATCAGAAATTTCGCAGGGATAAAAAAATCCAGGAGTTTCGTAACAGTTCAGAGTGGCGAGAGATGCGGAAAAGAATTTTAATACGAGACGATAACACAGACCAATATGTTCTACACACAACAGGAGCATTGCGGCCTGGTTTTTCTGTGCATCATATAATCCCGCTCTCAGAGCGTTGGGACCTGAGATTGGACGAGCATAATTTAATTACGCTGTCGGATGATACGCATGCATCTTTGGAATATAAATACAAAACAAAATATAAATCAGATATACAGCAGGAATTGTTTGCGATTGTGGAGCAGGTGACGGCGGCGCGAGTTGCCGGCGATTGAAGGCGGGGGGGGGTATCAAAATGTTGGACCCCTCAGCCCCTTGAAG
>OLFY01000804.1_pt1 | contig 44164 bp, 54 predicted proteins | sample 1605611 | NCBI WGS metagenome assembly OLFY01 (sample SAMEA3888923, study PRJEB22519) | human gut metagenome | biome: human gut; feature: human-associated habitat; material: faeces | place: Denmark | collected 2011 | reverse complement strand
TTCTTGCAGAAAAGATAAAGTCGGGAAAGAAAATCTGCATTATCGGTGATTACGATATTGATGGAGTACAGTCCTCTTATATTTTATGGGAGGGAATTGAGAATTTAGACGGAGAAGTCTATGTGACAATCCCGGATCGCATCAAGGACGGTTATGGGGTCAATGAGCAGTTGGTAGAAGCTGCCATAGAAGAAGGAGCGGACACAATCTTGACCTGTGACAATGGAATTGCAGCGGCAGATGCCCTGAAAAATGCAAAAGAAAACGGATTGACCGTAATCGTAACCGATCACCATGAAATACCGTTTTATGAAGAAAACGGAGTACGAAAAGAAATTCTGCCGGATGCGGATGCCATCGTCAATCCCAAACAAAAAGACTGTACCTATCCGTTCAAAGAAATCTGTGGAGCAGTTGTTGCATGGCATCTGATACGGGTATTGTATGACATCATGGGGAAAGGCATGGAGCAGGCAGATGTTTTTATTGAAAATGCGGCATTTGCAACGATAGGAGATGTCATGGAACTTCAGCACGAGAACCGGATCTTAGTAAAGGAAGGTTTAAAACGGCTGAATCAGACCAAAAGCATTGGCATGCGTTCTTTGATCGCATCCAATAAACTGGATTTAGGAGGAATCAGGGCATACCATATCGGATTTGTACTTGGACCGTGTCTGAATGCGAGCGGTAGACTGGATACGGCAAAAAAAGCATTGTTTTTGTTAAAAACAAAAGATGAAGTTGATGCAGGAAAACTTGCAGAAGAATTAGTAGAACTCAACACGAACAGAAAATCCCTGACGGAAAAAGGAATCGAGGATGCCATGCAGTGCATCGAAACACAGGGACTTTCAGAGGACAGGGTGTTGGTCATCTATCTGCCGGACTGTCACGAGAGTATTGCAGGAATTATTGCAGGACGCATCCGGGAACGCTATCACAGACCGGTTTACGTTCTGACAAATGCAAAAGAGGGAGTCAAAGGCTCCGGGCGTTCCATAGAAGGATATTCCATGTATGAGGAACTCTGTAAATGTCAAGATCTGTTGGACAAGTTTGGCGGCCATCCGATGGCGGCAGGATGCAGTATGCAGCGTAAAAATGTGGATACTTTCCGAAAGAGACTGAATGACTGCTGTACCTTGACCCAAAAAGATTTACAGCCAAAAATACGCATTGATGTGCCGATGACGTTAGAATATCTGTCAGAGAAGCTGATCCATGAGTTTTCGGTTTTAGAACCTTTTGGCAAAGGGAACGAAAAACCGGTTTTTGCAGACAAGGATTTACGGATAACAGATGTCAAAATAGTAGGGAAAAACCGGAATGTAGTAAAAATCAATTTGTTAACCAAGCATGGGAGGAAGTATTCAGCAGTATGCTTTACAGGAGATGCAGAAGAAAACAAAAAATACTTACAGGAACACAGTGACAATATTTCTATTATCTATTATCCGCAGATCAATATTTTTAGAGGAGAGACACATATAGAAATCATTGTAACGCATTTTCGCTAGAAAAACGTAAATATCTAGGTCTGATATAGCATTATCATGTGACGGAAAATTCAGTAACAGAAACCGACTGATAATGATGTATTGGCAGCATTATGTAGGTTTTTATTATATGTTGGGAATATATCAGAACAGGTTCAAAAGAAATAAATGTGATAAAAAAGGGAGGAAAATATTGGAATACAATTTTGTTATATATCCTAAATCTTACAATGGTACATATATCAACGGGTACATCAAAAAAGATGGGTACTATGAATTACATATCATGAACAGAAAAAATCCAAAACATGATTATATAGTGCTTTTTGATGAAGAAGAAGTAGAAAAAGTAAAAGAACATTTTTGGTGTTGCACGAAAACAGGACGAGAACAAAGTTCTATAGCAGTGTATACATATTGCAAAGGGCATAACGGACATAAGAAACAATATTTAAAAAATATGCTTTACGGCAAACAGATTGGAAAAGGTGAAAAACTGATAACGGAAAACAGAAATCAGCTTGATTTTAGAAGAAAGAATCTGTTAGTAGATACGCGAAAAGGGATTAGCCGACGAAAAACATCATTACGCGGAGTATATGGTGACAATGGAATTTATCCAAGAAAATATGAGGGAAATGTCATAGGTTACAGTTTTGCGGATAATCAGAAAAAAAGTCATTATTTTGGGATCAGAAAGTATGGAACATTGGAAAAATGTTACGAAGAATGCAAAAAATATAGGGAAGCAATGATGTAATATATAACATCATAACAGGGCATGATACAGTCCTGCATTGTTAAAATTTAAGTTTTAACAATAATTTCTATAGCGAAAACCCGTCTGTAAATGATGTTTTGGCATCTTTGCATAGGGTAGTAGTTATAGACATCTAGGAAATTACCGATGGTGTATCGGACAACATTTGTAGTTTTTCTGAAACAGTAAAATTGAATCATAATTGATTTAATTCGTGATAGAATGAAAGAATTGTATTTTTACTATTCTTTTTTGTTTGAAAAATTTTTTCCCGTTTTATTAGGTAGAAAAAAAACACCTGTATAATAAAACTACAATGCAGGTGAAAAACTGCAAAAAATAACAATAAATCAATAATAGAAAGGAAAAACAACTATGAGTGAAGAAAAGAAAAATGAAGAAATGGAAACAGCAGCAGAAAACGAAAACATGGAGCCGGAAACAGAAAATGCAGGTGAAGCATTAGAAGTAAAGGAGGTAAAAGGAAGAAAACATCCGGCAAAAATTTCTAAATCAGAAGATTTAGGAGAAAGTGATTCGGAATTAAATGCAGAAAAATCCGAGGAAGAATTGTTACAGGAAGATCATGATACAATGAGAGAATTGTTACATATGAATGATACTCAGGAAACGGAAGGATCATCTGAAGATGCTGACGAGAATGAAGATGATATACAGGAGGTAGATTTAGATTCTTACGATGAGCAGTCGGCAGTAGATGATGAAAATTCAAAGAAGGTTATTAAGGAAGAAACGTCAAAGTTAGCAAACAAAGTTGCCAGCATTCAGGTAGAAGAGGATATGCAGCATGGTCTTGTCAAAGCCAGCAGAAAAGAAAAACGTCAACTATACGGAAATGATCATGTTATCCCGATTAAAGATGAGGTAGCATTTGATTCTGCCGGTGACAAAAGAAAGATGGAATTTTTAACACTGGTTGACTCTTATTATAATAAGAAGCCATTAAGTGGGATCATGACAGGAACAAAGACAGTTGCAGGACGATACATTGCTATTGTAAGGTATGGACAGTTACAGGTTTTAATCCCGGCAGAAAAATTCATCAAGTATACAAAAACCGACAGGGAACATATGGAGGCAAACCCGGAGCAGCAGGATTCCTATATGAGATATCTGGTTAACCAGAGGTTGAATTCTGAAGTAGATTTCATTGTTGAAGCTGTTGATGAAAAAGAGGAAATAGTCTTCGGAAACAGAGTAAAAGCGATGGAAAATATCTTTTTGGCAAACTTTTTTGGCAAGGACCGGAGCGGTAATTTCCTGATCAATGAAGGGGATCTGGTAGAAGCAAGAATTGTATTCTCATCCCAGCCGTTTGCGACACTTGAAGTTTTTGGCAAGGAAGTAAAAATCAGACCAAAGGATATTTCTTACCGGAAGATCAGTGATGTGGCTGAAGAATTAGCCATTGGGGACACGGTTCCGGTAAAAATCACCGGATTAAAAAGAGGAAAGACAGCCGATGGCAAATGGGATGTCAATGTAAATATCTCCATTAAAGAAGCATTTCCGGATACGAGAGCAAAATACTACGATAATTATGAGATTGATGGTATGTATGTCGCAGAAGTTACACAGTTAGATGCAACAGGAATTTATGCAAGATTAGAAGGATGTGAAGGACAGTTGGATGTCCGGTGTAATTATCCAAAAATCAAGAATTTTATCATACCACCTAAAAAATCCAAAATTGCAGTAAGAATTTACAGAAAAGTGGACGAAAACTTTTTTATCTATGGAAACATTATCCGTGTTCTCAAATATGAAAAAGGTGCTATTTAGATAACGGCGGAATACCCGGTTATTTAATTGCCGAGATATTACCGAGTAGTTTATGATTTTAAGACGAAATTTCCAGAAATACAATTGCCGAGTAGTCCACTAAAGTAGTATAATGTAATGTGTCGGGAGAATGTTCACCGGCACATTGCATGATATAGGTAGAGCCTCTCTGAATCAGTAAAATATCCCGCACATACAGAAACAGGTTGCAAAATACTCTATATCATCTTAGAATAACAAACGGGAATCTTCGGTTATTCAATTGCCGAGATGAAAGCGTATACAACTGTACGTTTTTGAACATATTTCACAATAATAAAAAACATGGAAAGGAAGCAGCGAGGTATTTTATATGAGAGAAGTAAAGAAAATAGCGGATTATTTCCCGTCAGAAGCCAGAGTCGTTTTAGACTTATTTGGAAATAGTTCTGATTTTTATGAACTGATGACAGTAGAAGATAAAATTTATTACAATACGAAAGAAGAAGACTTAGAATTGATAAAAAGCAAGACCGACTGCGAAATCGAGTGCAGCCACATGCACTTTTCGGAAATGCTGTACTTAACAGATCAAATGGGAATAGATGATTTGGTGTTAGCCGTGATCCCAAAACGTGAAAAATACTGGAACACTATTCAGGAGGACTTGCTTTTTAAATGTTTAAAGGATATCCATTATAAGGAAATTCCATTTGCGGTGATCACAGATGTAAACAGTGTCAATGCGAACATTTGGGGACAGGTGTTTATCATGGAAGAAGTGATCTTTAAGGAGAAAAAATACCTGTTAATCACAAACCTTATAGAAAAAGAGAATCTGCAATATGCACAGCGATAAGTAACGTTAAAAAAACACAAAAAACGAGGAATTTGAAAATGATTCTAACGGAACATGAACAACTAATCATAAGAAATATGAGTATTCCATCAATTCGTATGGGAACAGTAGGTGAATCGTATAAAAATTTATCGGACGGTGAACTTATTTCACTAATTGACAAAATGGATGATCACATAAATGAAATTGGTGAAACAAAAAGAGCATTTGGTGATTATGATGAATTCTATAAAATAGAGTTGACACATACTAAGTCGCGTCTGGTAGAGGAATTCCAAAAAAGAAAGATTAAAAACGGAGTAAAACAAAGCAGCGGGTAAAACCGCTGCTTTATTTTACTATTTAATAATGAGTATCAGGAGCCTAAGTATAGATAAGAATCCGGATTTTTATGCCAGCTTATTTTGTGGTTGGTCTATGAAACTGGAGGATTTTTCCATTTTCTTCTCGACCCTTTTTTTCTCACAGAGTTTGGTAGATAAAAATCCAAGGATTTCATACTGTTCATTTACACTAAGCTGCCGGAACCCATTTAAAAGTTCCTCTTCGTACATATTAAGGTCAGAATTCTGTGTATTTAAAGAAATTCCGGTTGCCAACCATGTAATATCACATTCTAATACCTGAGATAATTTATAAAAGGCGAGAATGGAAGGGACTACTTTTCCATTTTCAATTCTGCTTAATGCACCGGAAGATATCGCACATTTTTCAAATATATCTGTTTGCGAAAGACCTAATTCTTTTCTTCTTATTTTAATTCTGTTTCCAATAGTAGGCATATCTATATTCATATCTTTTTCATAACCTTTCTTTCTGCATATCGCAAGATAGTCATAGAAAAAAACAGTGCATATATGAAGAAATAGCTTGACAAATTGCATAATTGCAGATATAATGTATTATAAGGGAAAATGTAATATACAAATTATATAATGCATTCCTAAAAATTTCAACTGGGAACGTAAAGCAAATTTTGAAAAAATTATCCAGTGTGGAACGGTAGCTAGTATGAACAAAGAGGGAGGAAACATGTTATATGAGATCAACGAAATGATTGACGAGATATGGATTTTTTTAAAAGAAGGGAGAAAGGTAAGTACACAATTCTGTATAATAGAAGAGTCACACCCCTGTTATTGTAGAATAGAAACAACGGAGCTGCTAGATGGGGAACAACTTTTAATAGGTATTCCAGGTGATGGAAGTATCGGGATCATAGACATAACAAATCACTGCGATTATGAAGAAATAAGACACTTTTTAAGTGAATATATATCGGAAAATGTAATAAAAAGCAGAAGTATAGGATTCGATCGTGGTATAAGCATTGTCTGGAACATAAATACAGGTATTATTATTTAAAAGATAAAGCGTCATTTAATATGACGATATAAAATACAAATAAAAGGAAGGATTGGGCATACTAGCACCGGAAATCTTTGCTTTACATTCTTAAAAGAAAGCGGTATAATAAAGTTGTAATAGAAGTTATAGAAAAGCGAGTCAGTAGATTTTTGAGATCTACTGGCTTTTTTTGTTGCATAAGGAGGAAACAACATGAAAAACATAAAAATTGAAAAAAAAGACGGGAATTTGCAGGATTATCAGCCACAAAAAATTAAAGCGGCAATTTCAAAATCAGCAAATCGGGTAGATGTGGAATTAAGCACAGAGGAACAAAATAATGTTGTGCGGTTCGTGGAGAAACAGATCCGGCTTTCCGGATTACAGATCATCCCAATTTCGCTCATGCATGTTTTTGTAGAAAAATCACTGGATGAAGTTGCACCGGAAGTAGCAAGAAGCTATAGGGAGTACAGGGATTACAAACAGGATTTTGTCCAGATGCTGGATAAGGTCTACAAAAAGAGCCAGACCATCATGTTTCTTGGAGATAAAGAAAATTCCAACTCGGATTCATCTTTAGTGTCCACAAAACGGTGTTTGATAGCAAATCAGCTTAATAAAGAGATGTACAAAAAATTCTTTTTAACTAAGAATGAAGTACAGATGTGCAAAGATGGTTATATCTATGTGCATGACATGTCAGCGAGAAGAGATACCATGAATTGTTGTATCTTTGATATGGAAAGCGTTTTGACTGGCGGCTTTGAAATGGGAAATATCTGGTACAATGAACCTAAAAGTTTAGACACCGCATTTGATGTCATAGGAGATATTGTACTAAGTGCAGCAAGTCAGCAGTATGGTGGTTTTACGATTCCACAGGTAGATAGAATCTTAGAGCCATATGCTAAAAAAAGCTATGAGATGCATAAGGAAATGTACCGTAGCATTGTTAATGAATGCGACGGTTACTATGATGAAGAAAAGGCACATAAAAAAGCCATGGGGGCTGTTCAAAGAGAAATGGAACAGGGCTTCCAAGGATGGGAATACAAATTTAATACGGTTGCAAGCAGCAGGGGAGATTATCCGTTTATTACGGTAACTATAGGACTTGCAACATCCGAATTCGGGAAAATGGCATCCAAAACCATGCTGAATGTCAGAAAAAAAGGAGAAGGAAAAAAAGACCATAAAAAACCGGTGCTGTTTCCTAAGATTGTATTTCTCTATGATAAGAAAATACACGGTCGTGATTGTGTGAATTACGATGTTTTTAAAACAGGTATCCGGTGTTCAATGACAACCATGTACCCGGACTGGTTAAGTCTTAGTGGCGATTCCTATGTTTCCGACATTTATCAGAAATACGGTGAAGTGATCAGTCCTATGGGATGCAGAGCATTTCTGAGTCCTTGGTATGAAAAAGGTGGAATGCAGCCGGCAAATGAAACAGATGTACCGATCTATGTGGGAAGATTTAATGTCGGTGCGGTCAGTCTGCATCTTCCAATGATCTATGCAAAGGCAAAAAAGGAAAACCGTGATTTTTATGAGGTACTGGACTATTATTTAGAGGCGATCCGGAAAATACATATTCGGACATATCAGTATCTTGGGGAAATGAAAGCAAGTGTTAATCCGCTTGCTTATTGCGAAGGTGGTTTCTATGGAGGTCATCTGAAATACAATGAAAAAATAGCACCATTACTGAAATCCGCGACTGCATCATTCGGTATTACTGCATTGAATGAACTTCAACAGCTCTATAATGGAAAGTCCATTGCAGAAGATGGAAAGTTTTGTATAGAGGTTATGAAGCATATTAATGACAGGTTGGCAGAATTCAGTAAGGCAGACGGTCATTTGTATGCGGTATACGGCACACCGGCAGAAAACCTATCAGGGCTTCAGGTAGAGCAGTTTGTCCAGAAATATGGGATCATAAAAGATGTCTCGGACCGTGCTTATATAAGCAATTCATTTCATTGTCATGTCACGGAAGATATCTCACCTATTGAAAAGCAGGATCTGGAAAAAAGATTTTGGAAATACTTCAAAGGTGGAGAAATCCAATACTGCAAATATCCGTTGAACTATAATCAACGTGCAGTGGAAACTTTAGTAGAACGTGCAATGGACATGGGCTTGTATGAAGGGATCAACCTGTCTTTGGCATATTGTGATGACTGCGGATATGAAGAATTAGAGATGGATGTATGTCCGAAGTGTGGCAGCCGTAATCTGACTAAGATTGAACGTATGAATGGGTATTTGTCCTATTCAAGAGTGAAAGGTGACAGCCGTCTAGCAAAACATAAAATGATAGAGATATCAGAAAGAAAAAGCATGTAAGTTATTTAGATCAAAGAATAGATTAGGAGGATTTAAGTATGGTATGTGGAGATATTGTACAAAAAGAAATAGCAGAAGAACTTTCAAAAGATAAGGGTTGTATTGTTTTTGATTTCGGTTGTTATTTTCCGTATTCAGACCCTGATAAAAAATTAATATTTGAGTTTTCAGTAACAGCAAGTCAAGATGATACAAAAATAAATGCAAAATTAAATCATCGCTATCCAAATAAAAATTATTATACAATTAGCAAAAAAAACGGACGCAAGCTCAGTAAAATTGGATATCCTGTGTTTGTAGATTTGAATGAGGACAATTCGATGATGTTTTTGCAGATTAAAGTTGGTTATGATAAAGATATAGCTTATATGGTATATCCGCTAAGAATACAACTTACAAAAGAATATCCTGTATGTGGTTTAAAGTTGCGTTTTAGTTTTGATGATGGAGCACTTTGTTTTTCTTCGCATAAAAGAGATGTAGAAGGATGGAAATGGTTCGACTGGTTTAATTACCGCCATTTCAAAACATTAGAAAAGACATTAGAAAAGAAAGTATTAGAAAAGAATTTCAGAGCAGGAATGGAGTATTGTATATTTGCAGAGCCTGAACAGATAAATAATACATTATTATTTGGGGAAGTCTTAACTCCATTTCCACAAAAATTAGAGGATTTATTGGTGTAAATCTGATTGTACTATAGCATATAACATGATATGTTGACGCTCCCCGAATCTAAAGATTCGGGGATACTTCATTTTAGATATTTAACCTGTCTACTTAAGAGGTATCATATCAAATATGTGGCTGTTTTTATTTGTATTAAATTTCGTCTTGAAGAGAAGTCATTGAGATTTCCCGCCAATATGGTCTTTATATAAAAAACGTTGATTTGTAAGTAAAATCATAGTATAATAAAATCGTTAAAAGTCATAGGTATTAAGAGTCACGAAATTTTTCGTGGCTCTTTTTTTTGTACAAAAAAGGAGGAAAAAATGTATATAGAAGCAAAAGAATTTTATCCAACACCAAAAACGCTCTTGGAAAAAATTACTGTCGGAATTAAATGGCAGGAAATAAAAAGTGTTCTGGAACCGTCTGCCGGAAAGGGAAATATTGCAGAATTTGTTCAGGAACAGATGAAAAGATACTATACGGAAAGCGATATCGACTGCATAGAAATGGAACCTGATCTATGCCATATACTGGCAGGTAAGGGATTCAGAATAGTTGCAGATGATTTTTTGAAATTTCATACTTTTAAGAAATATGATCTTATTATCATGAACCCACCATTTTCAAATGGAGATGAACACTTGTTAAAAGCATTGGAAATGCAGCAGAACGGTGGTAGTATCCTGTGTATTCTGAATGCAGAAACGATAAGAAATCCATATACAAACAGAAGGAAAGATTTGTGCCGGAAACTGGATGAATTAAATGCTCAAATAGAATATTTTGAGGATGAGTTTGTATCGGCAGAGAATCCATGTGGTGTGGAAATTGCAGTGATAAAAGTATTTATTCCACAAAAGATCATAAAATCAAAGATATATGAAGAACTTAGAAAAAAGTCTTATCAGGAAATGCCGCAACAGGAACAATCCCTAGTGTCAAAAGATTTTATCAGAAATGCCATTGCTCATTATAACTTGGAGGTAGAAGCTGGCATACATTTGATACAGGAGTATAAGGCTATGAGTCCTTATCTGCTAAATAAATTGAAAGACAAAACCTATAGCCGTCCAATACTGGAAATGAAACTGGGAAACAATCAGGATCTGTCTACGAATGATTATGTAAAAAGGGTTCGTTATAAATACTGGTCTGCATTATTTAACGATCACAGGTTTACCGGAAATATGACAAGTAATCTTTTGCAGTCATATCAGGAACAAGTTGATGAATTGCAGAATTATGATTTTTCCTATTGGAATATAAAAACTGTACAGGAAAGAATGAGTAAGCAGCTCGTAGATGGAATAGAAGATTGTATTATCAGGCTGTTCGATGAATTATCCTACCAGTATTCTTATGAAAGCGAACTATCAAAAAATATCCATTATTATAATGGCTGGAAGACCAATAAGTGCTGGATTATTAATAAGAAAGTCATTCTGCCTTGGATGAATGCATTTTCCCAATGGGACGGTTCTTTTCAACCAAATTATGAGGTAAAGAAAAAGTTGTCAGATATAGAAAAGGCACTTAATTATTTAGACGGTGGCTTGACAGACGCAAGAGACTTGGAGGAGTGTTTAAGAATAGCCGTAAAAAACGAACAAACAAAAAAAATAGAACTGAAATATTTCTATGTTACTTTTTATAAGAAGGGAACATGTCACATCGAGTTTAAAAACGAAGAACTGTTGAAGAAACTCAATATATTTGGTGGACAACAGAAAAGATGGCTGCCACCGGCATATGGACGGAAAAAATATAACGAAATGACCACGGAAGAAAAAGAAGTAGTCGATAGTTTTGAGGGCGAAACAACATATAACGAAGTGATGTGTAATACAGAGTATTATATTTACAATCCTCAAAAACTTCCAATGCTGGAAGTATCGTAAAAGGACACAAAAAGAGATTTTTGTGATATACTAAGGAGGAAGAAAGGTGTCAAAGTGGGACAAATTGTTAAAGAAACTGTATACCCTAGATCCTGATATAAGACTGGAAGAGATATGCAGAATCATGGAGTATTATGGCTATGAACCTTCTTATCCAAGAGGAGGGAGCAGCCATATCACTTTCCGAAAAGAGGGAACGAATTCTGTTACGCTCCCTGTACATGGAAGAATTAAAAGGATATATCTTAAACAATTAAGAAAGATTGTAGAGGAGGAACAAGCATGTCGTTAAAGGAGTATATGGAACTACCGTACAGCATGAGTATCATTCCTGATACAGTAGAAGGTGGGTTCACTGTCATTTTTCCGGAACTTCCCGGATGCATGACATGTGGGGATACAATAGAAGAAGCTGTTGAAATGGCAATGGATGCAAAGAAATGCTGGTTGGAAAATGCATTAAAAGAAGGGAAAAAAATACCCTTGCCGCAGAAAGAAATGATGTATTAAAAAATGATGTTGCACAAAAATGTGACAAATGATAAGATATAGTTATAAAAGTTATTAATTAAAGAGTCATAGAGGTATCTATGGCTCTTTTTTTGTAAAAAAATATAAGAAAGGAGATTTAGAAATATGCTGATAGAAGAATTAGGAATCCCACCTAAAAAGAAAGAAATTTTAAATAAAAAAGGGATTTATACGGAGAAAGATCTGATCCGATTTGTTCCGTATAAGTATTATGATTTTTCAGAAACCATTGAGCTGAATCCACGGTTTAAGGATCAGTATGTTGCAGTAATTGCCACTATGACAAAAGTAAGGCGAAGGATGGGAGAAAAGAATCTTACAATTACTGCCTATATGAAAGATGAAAACGATAGGAATCTATATGTCACATGGATAGGACAGGCATTCCGGTACGATATGATAAAAGACTGGATAGAACAGGTCGTATTTGTAGCCGGGAAATTGTCTTATAGCGAGGAATTTTGCTCCTATTCTATCTTAAATCCATTGATTTTTTCAAAAGATATTGAAAAAAGCCAAAAGATCATGCCGGTTTATTCTAAGTATTCCGGGATATCGGATGATTATATGAAAAAAGAAGTCCAAAAAGCATTTGATCTAACGGATAAGGTAGAATTACTGCCAAAAGATATGTTGGACCGGTTAAACCTGCCGACTGAAATGGAAGCAATCCGGCAGCTTCACCATCCTCAGAGTGTAGCTGAATTAAAAAAAGCACAACAGAGAATCATCTTTGATGACTTGCTTTACTTTGCTTTAAAAACCAAGATGGAAGAAAACAACAGCCGGGAGACAGACATTAAAATTTCAAAAACAGATGTAATGGAGGAATTCATTAAAAAACAAAAATTTTCTTTGACGAATGATCAAAGAAGTGCAATAGATTCCATTATTCAAGGGATGCGTTCTGGCAGCCGGACCAATGGCATCGTGATCGGTGATGTTGGTTGTGGAAAGACGATTGTTGCGTTATCACTGATGTATGCTATGGCAGAAAACGGATATCAGAGTGTATTAATGGCACCGACCACTGTTTTAGCTCATCAGCATTATTGCGATATGCAGAAGTTTTGTCAGAAATTTGGCTATGAAGCAGCGTACCTGTCTACGGAGATAAAAGGAAAGGAAAAAAAGAGTATCTTAAAAGGCATTAAAGATGGAAGGTATCAGTTTATCATTGGAACGCACAGTGTTATTGCAAAAGATGTAGTATATCAGAATCTTGGTCTGACGATCACCGATGAGGAACACAAATTTGGTGTATTGCAAAGACAAGCCTTAAAAGAAAAGGCAGAAAAAGGCGTACATGCCATATCTATGTCAGCAACACCGATTCCCAGAAGTCTGGCAAAGACAGTATACGGTAAAAGTACAGATGTTTATTTTATAGAGACATTGCCATCTGGAAGAAAACCTGTACAGACAACGGTTTTTTCTAATGAACGTAAGATTTGTGAGTTTTTGCTAAAGCAGATCAAAGAGGGAAGACAATGTTATGTCGTGTGTCCAATGATAGATAAAGCTGAAGAGGAAAGTCGTATGGAAGGTCTTGCATCAGTGGAAGAAACGGCTGCAAGATATCAGTCCTATTTTTCGGCATATCCGAACATCCGAATTGCTTCCATAACCGGAAAAACAAAAAAGGAGGAGTCGGATTCGATTTTTAATGACTGGAAGGAAAACAAAATACAGATCTTAATTTCCACGACAGTCATTGAAGTTGGTGTAAATACACCAAATGCCAATGCCATTGTCATTAATAATGCAGAACGTTTTGGCACTGCACAGCTCCACCAGTTAAGAGGGCGTGTTGGTCGCGGTTCCTATCAGTCTTATTGCATTTTAAACAGCATGGAAAAGGAAAACACCAGATTACAAATCCTTTGTGATCATACGAATGGATTTAAAATTGCAGAAGAGGACATGAAAGAACGAGGTACGGGAGATCTGCTCGGCACAGAGCAGTCTGGAAATAACCGTTATATTTCAAGAATCATGGAATTTCCTAATATGCATAAAAGAATCCAGGTACTAGCGGATGAAATATTAGCTGAGAGTATACAGGATGCCAAGGAGATTATTCGCTATTACGAGGACATCAGTTTTTCATGTGTAAAAAATGTAAATTGTATATTATAGACAGAATTACTATGCCGGTCCCGGATCACATATAGTGAAAAAGCAACTAATTGACTTTTTAATGAAACAATAATATAATAAATATTGTAAAAGTCATAGATTTAAAGAGTCACGAAATTTTCGTGGCTCTTTTTTTGTACAAAAAGGAGGAAAAAATAATGAATCAGCTTGTAAACATTGAAATCAGTAAATTATATCCGCATCCGGAGAACCCAAGAAAAGATGTAGGTGATGTCAGTGAGCTGGCAGAATCTATCAAGAAAAAAGGTGTTATGCAGAATCTTACTATAATTCCGGGACATTTTACAGGGACCCAATGGGTAGATGATGAGTATACGCTTTTGATTGGACACAGAAGATGTGCGGCTGCAAAACTGGCAGGGCTTAAAGAATTACCATGTAAAATCGTGGAAGGTCTTTCACAGAAAGAACAGATTACGATTATGCTGGAAGAAAATATGCAAAGGAGCGACCTGACAGTATATGAACAGGCACAGAGTTTTCAGCTTATGCTTGATTTGGGGGAAACGGAAAGTTCTATTGCAGAAAAAACGGGATTCAGTAAAACAACCATACGCCATCGGCTGAATCTTGCAAAACTGGATCAGAATGAATTAAAGGAAAAGAGCCAAGATGAAAGTTTTCAGCTTTCCATTACAGATTTATATTCACTGGAACGAGTCAAAAATATTGAAACCAGAAATAAAATTTTAAAAGAAGCTACGAATTCAAGTGATCTTATCTGTAGAGCGGAAAGAGCGGCACTATACGAAGAAAAGGAAGAAAAAAAAGCAAAGATTATTCCGATACTGGAAAGACAGGGAGTGACAAAAGCACCGGAAAAGGTTGGAAGGGAAATATATGATGGAAAATGGAACAATGTGGAAAGTTTTTCTTTGGACAATGAAATTCCGACAAAAATTGAAATAAAAAATGATGATAAGGAAGTTCTATACTATCTGGTGTACTGGAATGAAATTCGTGTGGTAAAAAAGAATAAAAAAGTGAAAAAAGAAAAGGTTTTGACTCCGGAAGAAATAAAACGTCGGGAAATCCAGAAAAATAGTAAGTGGATAAAAGAACGTATGAAGGAAATCGAAGAGACAAGAAAATTATTTATTCAAAATATTTTGTCTGGGAAAATTCCGTCAGTCAAAGATGAAGATGGTATCCGTGAAAGAATATGGCGTCTTATTGCCGAGGAAGGTTTATGTTTTTATCCATCGTACTTATTAAATTTTTTCACAGGAAAAGATTATTATGTGTGTTCAGATGAAGAACGACAGTATGCAATACAAGAAATAAAAAAGTTAAGTTTTACCAACTCAATGCTGGTTGCTTTACATGTGGCAATGGCACATTCAGGCGAAGTTTATACCTACCAAGGAAAGTATGATGCAGAAAATGGAAAAAAAATAGTGGAAGCATACAAAATTTTAAAATTATATGGATGGACGTTTGAGCGTAGTGAGGATGAATGTCTGATTGACGGAACACATGAAATCTATATTAAGGAAGATGAAAGTTAAGGTATGCATAGAGAGTGGAAAAATCATATTTGCGGTACGTTTTTATAAAAAGGATTTTTACAAAATTGTAAGAGTCTGAAATACGTGTTTCATTTGAAGATTGGAGGATAGCAATGATTACAAGAGAAATGATTAGAAATGGTTTTGAATCTGGAACTGTTTCAATCGAAGAAGAATATGCAGGATGTATTGGCATTTGCTGTAGAATTGGTGATAACGCATTTTATTTTCTCGGTTCAGAAGATGATAATTTAACAAAAGAAGAATATTGGAAATCCTATACATTAGATATGACAATAGATATGATTTTTAATATTCTGAAAGACGTTGAATCTGCTGAAGAACATGGATTAGATGAAACTGAGTTAGATTATTATACATCTGTATTAGCCGAATGAAACTAAGATTTCTAGTAGAGACCACAAGAATCCGTCTACATAAGAAATTGCAGTGGTATAGCATATCGTTATATTGATATGTGAAACAAAAAATTGACTTTTCTACAAAACCATAATATAATGAATCTGTAAAAGTTATAAATATTAGAGTCACGAAGTTTCGTGGCTCTTTTTTTGTTTATAAAAAAGAAAGAGAGGAAAAATTAAATGAAAAAAATCAAAAATTTACAGGAACAGGGAAATGATATTTTTCTGCTTTTAAAAAATATCGAGCAGAAAGAAACTAAAACGAAAAAACCGTATCTTTTATTAACCTTAAGTGATGGAGATACCGATATCAAAGCAAAGGTCTGGGATATGACAAAAGAGTCTTTTGGCATTGATACAGGAGATGTTGCATGTTTCTATGTGAATGTCGGAACATACAATAATGCCCCAGATTATACGATAGAAAAATATCGTGCAGTACGGGCAACAGATCATATCAATCGTTCAGATTTTTTAGCTATTGCACCCGTAGATCCGGAAAAACTGTATTTAAAAATTCTGGCAACAGCAAAAAGATTGAACAATGCAACTTTATCCAGCATTGTAGTTGGTTTGTATGAAGAAAATAAGGAGAAAATCATACAGTCTTCTGCGGCTAAGAGTGTACATCACAACATTTTAGGCGGGCTGCTCTGGCACACATACCGCATGATCAATACCGGAGAAAAACTGTGTGAAGTGTATACGACTGCAAACAGAGATCTGTTGTTGGCAGGCATTATGCTGCATGACATTGGAAAAATCTATGAGTTGGAAACCGATGATATGGGAAATGCGTCTTATACCGCAGACGGGTCCTTATTTGGACACTTGCTTATGGGAATTGAAATGGTAGACCGCTATGTAATGAGGATGCCACATGCAGATACCGAGAGCATCAGATTGTTAAAAGCAATGATCGCACAGCATCACGGAGAGTTTCCGGGTAGCATTACCCAGCCAAATTTCCTTGAATCCATGTTGCTGCATGAGTGTGACATGATAGATGCAAAGGTTTATCAGTTTGAAAAGATACACAGAGACAATGAGCCGGGAAGTGTCACAGAACAGAGATACTATGCACTGGGAAATGTATCTGTATACACACCAAATTTAACTGATTAGTAGGAGTAAGAAACAACATATGTTTCTAGTAGAGCTGTTATCAAAATCTTTCCAAAATCAGTTAACCATCAGTTAAGTATATATGACATACAATGTTAGAAAGTGAGGAATAGGAAAATGGAAAATAACAATACCGTTCAGAATGTAGTGCATGGGTTCAAGGTGTTCAGACATGATTGGACTTGTTCACCTAATGGAAACACTAAACAGTACAATTGCCCCGGAAAATTTGAGGAAGAAGGGGAACTTGATGTTTACGGTCACGGTATGCACTTCTGTCAGACTGCTGCCGACTGCTTCAATTATTACAGTTTCAACAGTGAAAACAAGGTTGCAGAAGTCATTGCCTATGGTGAGGTAAGAACAGACGGTGACAAGTCATGCACTGATAAACTGGAAATCGTGCGTGAAATCCCGTGGGATGAAGTGTTGCGAATCGTCAATATTGGAAAGAATTGCACAGGTCGCTGCAACACCGGGAACAAGAACACCGGGAACAAGAACACCGGGGACTGCAACACCGGGAACAGGAACACCGGGAACAGGAACACCGGGGACTGCAACACCGGGGACAGGAACACCGGGAACAGGAACACCGGGGACAAGAACACCGGGGACAAGAACACCGGGGACAAGAACACCGGGAACAGGAACACCGGGGACAAGAACACCGGGGACTGCAACACCGGGGACTGGAACAAATCGTCTTTTAATACTGGTTGTTTTAATACAGAAGAACAGAAGATCATGCTGTTCAATAAGCCGTCAGATATGACATATCGTGAATGGTTGGATTCAAATGCAAGATATTTACTGAATCAGATACCAAAGGATGTTGTTGAATGGATATATGGAGAAGATATGACTGATGAAGAAAAGGCAGCACATCCAACCTATGAAGCAACAGGCGGTTATCTCAAAGTGCTTGATGAATCTGAATGTGGTCAGTTGTGGTGGGACAGCCTGTCAGACCGCAGAAAGAAAATCATCAAGGCAATACCAAACTTTGATGCTGAAATCTTCTTCCAGTGTACAGGAATAAAAACAGACAAGTAGTATTACTCTCAACAAATGTAAGAATTAAAACAAAATATCAAAGCATATTTACAGAAGATATGCACAAATGTTATATCACAGGTTCCACCGAAAATGTAGATCCTCATCACATTTTTGGTGCTGCTAATAAATGGTTGTCCGAAAAGTATCATTTTATGTTGCCATTGCGAAGAGATTGGCATACAACCGCCAATTATTCTATTCATAAGGACAGAAATTTTAATGTCCGTATGAAAATGAAATGTCAGGAACATTGGCTTTATGTGCTGAAAAGAACCAAAGAAGAATGGATCTCTGAATTTGGGAAATGGTACACAGACGATGATTTTGTGTGAAATGGAGGTACGGAATGGATAAACAAAAAATTTATGTGGATATGGATGGCACTTTAATGAAGTGGAATCCAGAAGCGTCCTTAGAAGAGGTTACCAGTAAAGGATATTTCAGAAATCTGGCTGCAGAAGCTAATGTATGTAAAGCGATCCGAAAGATCATTGCAACTTCTGAATATGAAGTATTTATACTTTCATCCGTATTTGTAGATGATCATTCGATTGAAGAGAAAAAACAGAGTCTAAACTATTATTTACCGGAAATAACAGAGGATCATATGATTTTCGTTCCTTATGGAGAATCTAAATCTGATTTTTTGAACAGCCGGAGGAAGACCGATGTTTTAATAGATGATTTTTCCGAAAATCTTCATAAATGGCATGGAATAGCCATCAAGATGTATAACGGGATCAATGGTAGACATGGTACATGGACGGGTTATTCCGTTTATAATCGTATGGAACCGGAGTATTTAGCAAAACAAATTATAGCAATTGCTGCAAGTGCAGCATAGAAAAGAGGAGAATGAATATGGATTATCATTTCAGAATCATACCGTCTGCAAACGGTGAACAGGTAATAGACTACAGACAGCCGACACCATTAGAGCTGGTGCCACCAATATTGATTTCAGAGTATGAAGAACTTGAAAATCAGTTGTTTGCGGTAAAACTTCTTAAAATGAAGAAAAAACGCAAAAACAAGAATGTGTGGAATAAGTTGTGTGCAGCATGTCATACATTATAAGAATTATCAGTGAACTGCCCCTTGTCTAAAGCCAATGGGCTTCCTGCTTCGCAGACATCTTCAAAGATACTGTAGAAGACAGAAAAAGTTTCTTGTCATTGCCGTACCGGTATGGTAATATTATTTTGTAAAAGTTATTATTTAAGAGTCACGAAGTTTTCGTGGCTCTTTTTTTGTACAAAAAAGGAGGAAATTAAAATGTATAAGTTACGCGTAGAAATCTTAAAAACTGTTCCGGCTGTAGATAATAAGGTATTTGCCTTTTCTCTTACAGCAAAAAAGGTAGAATGTTTACAGAAAAGCATCAATGAAACGGCACTATTTGTTTGTGAAAACAATGATTTAAAAGGATCTCTATTTCTTGCATACGAAATCACAAATATCGAGACAGATGATCCATCCTGCTCACTGGTGGATATGGGAGAACTTAAAATTCTGGTGGCAGATGATTTTTCAGAGTTGAAGATCATTAAGGAAAATAACAAAAAATTCCCACATGTAAAATATGAGGAAAAACCACTGGAAAAAATAAAAATCCAACCGGTAGAAATACCTGAATACGCAGAACACTTATTGTTTGCACAGGCAAGGTATTATTATGATCTTGCTGACACATCTAAAGATTTACCATATGAATATCTGTCAAAGGCAGACGGGTTAGTAGAAGCATATGCACTGTTAACTTGTTGCAGTGTAGAAGAAGCACATATGCGTTACTGTAAAAACCCTTATGGTGGATTAAATTAAATAGGAGGAGTGAATGCGATGCCAGTTATAACAAAAAAAATTCATTTAGTTAAAGAAGCAAAAAAAATCTTTCCGAAATATCTTGTGAAACACCTTTCAGAAAATGAACGTATTTGTCCGGTATGCAATGGTCTGGGAATGCGGATAGATGATAATATCTTTGGAATCAAAGACGATACCTCGGAAGTTAGCAGACGGGAACTTTTCCCATATAAGCATCAGGCACTTTCATTCTGTCGAAGCTGTTATAATGGTGTGCAGCGTTTATGTCCTTATTGCGGACAGCCTTATACGAATCAATCCTACATGCATTGTAATTGCGAAGGGCAAAAGAAAGTTGATGAAGAAGAAAAAACAAGGAAATGGAATGAAAAAGTTTCTAAGGCAGTACCTGTCGATGAAAAAGATGTAGATACCATGCTGTATTGTGAAGAAACAGATCAATACTATTGGAATTCCGATGAATTTATGGACAGTTGGTACAATGAACACGATGAAGAGGACACAAAGCCAGAAAGATTATGGGTAACTTCCGCCGAAGGAATCTCTATAGATGCTGGATATGTAATTGAAAGTGCTTGTGAAAAACTGCATGAGGATGCTTATAATCAGTGTGATGAAAATTCTTTGCAAAAATTATTAGATCACTGGTGCAAAGAACAGACAGGAGCTACGACATATTATCCTTGTTATGAGAAATATGTCGTAATTGATTGGCATAAATTATCAGAATAAGCAACATGTCATAGTAACAGCGTATTGACATTGAATGTGCAATGTCGTAATATAATTAAAAAGAGAGGAGCTGGTATTTATGACAACAGTTACAATAAGAATAGATCAAACCTTAAAATCCGAATTACAAAGACTGCTATCTGATCTTGGAATGGACATGACAACTTTTTTTACGATCGCTGCAAAACAGGCAGTAAGAGAACAGGCATTGCCTTTTTTACCAAACATGAATCAGAACAGCTATGGATTAAATGCATATAAACTTGCAATGAAAAATACAAAGTATAACACAAACGGAAAAGCAGTATTATCTATGGATGACGAATGGAGAAATGAATCAGAATGGGATGATCTGTTTGAACAAATGAAAAAAGAGAGAGGATGATAAAATGCAAAAAGGTGAAGTGTGGTTTGTGGAATTCCCATTAGAAGAGGATAACTCGAAAACACTGAACAGACCAGTAGTAGTATTAGATGATAATACGCTTGGTGTATTATCCGTAAAAATCACAAAACATAAAGTAAGACAGAATGATCCGTATGATGTTCCAATTATATACTGGGAAGATGCAAATTTAAGATTAGCGTCTACTGCCCGGATATCAAAAGTCATTCTTCTACCTAAAGATAGCTTTATATTTAAAATTGGATCACTTCATAGGGAAGACCTTTTACGAATAGAAAGCATGTACGAAAAATATTTATCCAATATGGATTGATTTATAAAAAATAAGGATTGATTTATGATTTGATTCATATTATAATAAATATATCAAAAGTCATGGATTTAAAGAGTCGCGAATTTTTCGTGGCTCTTTTTTTGTTATAAAAAAAGAAAGGAGGAGCATTATGTAAGATGATGTACCAAATTAAAATCGACCAGAATGGAACTATAAAAAAGTATCTGCTTGATGCAGATGATGAAGAAATGGCAGCAGCAAAATTGCAAGGAGCATTAAAGCATACAGGGCAATATGAAATCAAAGATATCGCTGCGTATACATATCAACCAAGCGGCAGAAAAACAGAAAAAAGGAGTAAAAAAAGACATGAAAGAGACAAACATCGAATTAAAAGTAGAAAAATATACACCGGCACCGATTACATGGAACTACGAGGCTGTAAAGTCCGAATTAAATAAGAAGTTAGAAGAATATCGTGGATTGGTCTATACGGAAGAAAATGTTCAGGACGCAAAAAAGGACCGGGCGAAATTAAAACATCTGAAGGATGACGTAAATGAAAAAAGAAAAAACATAGAAAAGCAGTACATGGCACCATTGAATGAATTTAAAGGACAGGTCAAAGAACTTCAGACATTGATTGAACAGCCGATCGCTGAAATCACATCTAGTCTGAATGCTTTTGAGGATCAACGGATCGAGAAACGAAAAGAGGAGATTTTGGCATATTATAATAATATGGTAAATTCTCTTACCGCTTTTCCGGAAGACACGGAAGATTCTATCAAAGAACATGCTTATCAGCATATCTTTGACGAGTCATGGTTAAATGTAACCTGCTCTATGAAAAAATACAAAACAGAAATCTCTTCTTTCTTGGAAGAAATTAAAAAAGACATTGCTACCATCCAGATGATCGAACCGGATTATCAGGATATTTTGCTTAAGGTATACTATGACTCATTCGATATGAGTTCTGTATTAAGCAAAAAAAGTGAATTAGATGATCAGAAGAGAAAACTGGAAGAAAAAATCCGAAAGGAGCAGGAAGCTGAAGCCTTAAAGAAAAAAGAAGCTGAGATGAAAAAGCAGTTTCAGGAACAGCTTAAGCAGGAGTCTGAACAGCAGGTATCTGAACCTGTGCATAATATGAATGCAGGCATGGGTTTTGCACCAATTGGATTTGTACCACAGGCTGCACCTGTACATAATGTAGCGAAAAACTCTACACCATGTACGTCTGCAAATAAAATTCAGGATGCAGATCCTGCAGTTGAATGTAAAAAACAATACACACTGACATTCAAAGCAACCAAAGAGGAATTAGAAGACCTCTTAAGCTATATTTCAGTATGTGAAATTGAATATCAGTTAAGTTAGAATCTACCGCCAATGTATTAATTTACATTGGCGGTACTTTAAAGAGGAGGATATACGAGTGATTTCTACAGAATATGAAATCGAATTATCTAAGTCTATAAATCCGGAAGATATTGTAGGATTAGGAGGATTCGGTATAACATTGGCATCAGGAAAAAGAGTCCTGTTTGATTATAACAGAAAAAGAATTATTCCTATTTCTGATACCAGATATGTTATATATCAGGATATGGAAGATGAAAATTATCCAGACTGGAAAAAGACAACCATGGAATCGTTAAGAGGCATCCGAAAAATTGATATGTTTCTGATGTATTTAAACGAAGAACTGGAAGGTGAAAATATTCATTTTTTAGTAAAGCGGATGAAATTTTTTGGAAATACAGGGCAAGAACATTTTTCTATGCAATTTATTCCTGAAAAAGTATTGAGAAATTTTAATAAAGATTTGCCACAGTGCAAATATGCATAAACAAAAAGAAAGGAACAGAAAAAATGAAAAAGGAAGAATTTTTAGATAAGAAAAAAGAAATGTTAGAACGATTAAACTGTGTCGCTGAATCTTTGACCTCTGCAACCATGAATCATTATGATAAAAGTGAGGATGCAGATTTAGAAGAAATCGCAGACAGCGTAAGTGCGGATGTGGAATCCATCAAAGGATATCTTGAACAGCTTGAAAGCATGATTGGAGATCTTGAAGAATTACAGTGTTATGAAAGTAACATTGAATAAGACGAAAGGAGATGTAAAACATGAAATGGATTGAGATTTTACGGAAAGATGACCATGCTTTACTGCAAAGCGAAAGTGATACACAGTATGCGGTTGTTAGTGGTTACGATCCAACGCAACCTGAAGATCAGCAGTGGGTACATGGAAATTATTTTTGCTATAGGAATGATAAAGAGCCAAAAGTAAAGTGTTTACAGGAAGCACTTGACTACTTTAGAAGGAAAACATTTGACAATGAAGATAATCCAGATGATGTATTGTGTGTATCAAAAAACTGGTTAGATAAAGTAAAGGAGAAATAAAAATGGGATTAGAAGAAATTTTAAAAGAACTTGGAGCAGACATGCCATTTAATGAAAATGGAGATTTAACTCCAAATGGAGCTGATGCATGGGAAAAGCTAATCAATGTAGTGACAGGATTAAATAACATTGGTGCTATTCAAGAAAAACCAGATGATATTGAAAGTTATTGTGATGAAATAGTGAGATTGGGATTCTAATGAATCTAAGATTTCTTAGGAGGATTTAAAATGGATAAAGAAATTTATTTCACAACTACAAGTAGTAAACTTGTTAATAATTATGATATTGCAAAGGCAGCCATCATCAATGGTGATACCGTTGACGAATATAACTTTGATGATGTACGAAAGTATGCAGCCACTTGCAAGGGAATTATTAAGGAAATTAACCCTTCGATTAAGGTATGCTTACAAAATGGCGACAGGGTCACTGCAATTAAGTTGTATTATCTTAGACATCATGGAATTGCATTGAAGGATGCAAAAGATGCTATTGATATGATTGAGGCAAAAATGAAAGTTAGAAGAGAGATTTAGCAACTAAACAGAATAACAAATAACCGCAAAGGCAGTTAGGAGAATAAATACCTAGCTGCCTATTTTATTACAAGAAAGCGAGGAAACGAATTATGGAATTACGGAATAATTGGTACAAAGCAGACAAGGGAAAGCATTTTGTACTTACAGAAAAAGGCAAAGAAGAGTGTGCAAGTTACAAGTATAAAACAGTCGGTGAGCCTGTAGACGAATATGATTATGAAGCAGTTGAATGGTCAGTTGATAAAGGTTATGTAATCGAAACTGATATTCCAGGATGGGTAAAAGGACTTAAGGGATATGAAGTTGTATATTACAACGGAGAATACAGATTATCAGCAGGTAATCCACAAGTGTTTCCAACACGCAAAGCAGCAGAAGTTTATAAAAAGCATTATGAAGCATATGCATGGTTCAATGAAGATTTGGTGATTGAAGAAGTCGAATATGATGGTGTTCCATTAAGCGAACCGAAAATGTACAAAGGAAAGGAAGTTGTAGATAAAGAACACTATTTTGGACTTGATGCACATGAAGTCGGTGAGTATTTTACAGAAGATATGATTGAATCCTTTATGGATTTATTACCACCTGTTTGTATGAGAAGTGATTGTTCACAGATTGGTGAGCCATGTTCAAGAAGAATTGATGAAAATGGAGAAGGCAAAACAACATATTCTACATTCAAAAAGGTAGATGATGGAATTTGGGAATACTGTGGTGATTGTTTTAGAGGTGAAAATTATATGCATGGAAAAGATATTCCATATGTGAGATAGAGGTAGGTTGATTAATATGAGAGAAATTAAAGTTCAGTTATATAGAGGCGAAGATGATAATTATGTAGAACTTTGGAAAACAGTTGAAGAGATTGAGGGAAAACACAGATATTATGGAAGATATACATACGGAAATGAGGGAACTTGGTATTCAGTATGTGATCCGCTTGGCTACTGTGAATTAAATGCACCAATGGCAGATGATGTAATGTTTATCTGTTGTGATGAAAATGGAAATGAAGTAATCAGATATTCAAATGCAGATGGAAATAAACTTCCAAAATTTGAAACAGTAATCAAAAGAGAATGGAGCAAGGTAAAGGAAAAGCTTCAGCATAATACAGAAGACTTGACTAAGAATTTTTGGGCTGAGTGTTGGAACGGAGATACCACAATGAAAATAAATCAGTGGTTGTTATCTTATAAAGATCCAGACTTATATCCTGAAAAGGCAAACGATTATGACGAAAATTGGACAGGATGTTGGGCAGAAAAGGAAATTGGATATGAACCTATTCCAGATACAGAGTTTGAGTATTTAGGTCATAAATATCAATTCACAAAGGTAAAACATAAACATGAATATTGTGGTGTTGAGTGGTACGAGTTTGTATGTACTGATTCACCTTATGTAATGCAGGATACACCTTGGGTGAAAGATAGAACATGGATTCAGTCTTATATGTATCTTGGAAATTGGTTTGATGATAAGACTTATGGAACAATGTATGATCAAAGAACAGCAAGAGAAAAGGTGGTTGCAGCACTTATTAAAAAGTTTCCTATGAAAGAAAAATGGGACAAGTTGCTTTATGTAAAGAAAAGAACTGGAAATGAATTTTATAATTGTGATTGCTGTTATGAAAAGTCATATTCCGATATGGCAGATGTTCTTGTTAACAGAAATTATCACAGAAAAGATGTTGATTATCTTTGCAAGTTCATCAACAAGGAAACAGAAGGAATCGTATTTGCAAGCAATAGAGGTAATAAGTACACAATCAGACAGGCTTATCCAGATATTTATGATTATGATAATTGCTTGATATAAGAAATGGAGGTGAAGAATTATGCAGAAAACATTAATGGAAATGTTAAATGTTTAAGTTTTACAAAAAAATGAATATTATGAACCGACACTTTTGCCGGCTGTACGACAGAAAAAATATGAGAACCGTAGAAGGATAGCAGATATTGCACTCTGAATCTATAGACGAACTACCACGGGAAGCATGGAATTAAAAATCAGCTTGCATTATATGCTGATCTATGCTATCATAGAATTGTTAAAAGTCATAAACATTAAGAGTCACGAAAATTGTTCGTGGCTCTTTTTTTGTCTAAAAAAAGGAGGATAAAATATATGTTATCATATGAAGAATTCAAAAAAGTATTAACCGAGACATTTATGGATCATATGCCGGAGCAGTTCAGGGGAATGGAAGTATCAGTAACACCTGTTAATAAGGTAAATGTGACATTTGATGGTCTTACCATTAGTGAAAAGGGAGCACAAATTTCGCCAACAATCTATATCAATGACATCTATGAAAGATATGAAAGATATGGGAACTTAGAGGAAGCTATTATGGCAGCGTGTGACATTATGGAAAATGCATATGCAAAGGTTCCTTCTATCAGTGTAAACAATCTTTTGGATGGAGCGAAAGATAAGGTTGTATTCGTTCTTGTTAATACGGAACAGAATAAATCGCTACTTGATGATGTTCCACACAGGGAATTTTTGGATCTTTCCATTATGTACAGAATTGTAATAAATAAAGACCAAAATGGTATTCAGAGTACAAAGGTTACTAATGAACTTGCTGAGAGACTTGGAATGAATGAGGAGCAACTTTTTAAATGTGCGGCTTAGAATACAAAAAGAATCTTCCCGCCAACGGTAAAAAATATGAATGATGTGATGAGAGACCTTTACTTAAAATCAGGTGTTCCAGAAGACATTGCAGAAATGATGATCGGTGAGATCCCACCGGAACATACAGCGTGGGTAATTTCCAATAAATCAGCATTGAATGGTGCGGCTTCCATGCTTTATGAGAATGAGCTGTATGAACTTGCTGAAAACTTAGGCAGTGACCTCTATATCCTGCCTTCAAGTGTACATGAGGTGCTTGCAGTTTCCGCAGCATCAGAAAGTCCCGAAGAACTTGCAGAGATGGTAGTGCAGGTGAATAAGGAGGAAGTATCATTGGATGAGAGACTTTCCAATCAGGTATACCATTACGATAGAGAATTAAGGAGAGTGTGCTTAGCAACAGATACACATCATAAATGTTTAACTGACTAATGAAACAATAACAGATAGCATAACAAGCGGCAGATAATGATTTTATCTGCCGTTTATTCTATGAAAAAAGGAGGAGTATATGGGGAAATTCATAAGTTTTGTTAAATACAAAGAACTTTTAACAACTTTAGAGCAACTGTCGGAACGTGGATTTGTATGGTCAAACGGAAGTGCTGCTCACATAATTCCGGATGTGATCCGTCTGGTTCAATCGGATGTGATTCTTATCATTAATCCCAAAATGAAATGTGTGGATTATATTTTAGATGTAATGACACCAACATCAATCATGCAAACAGCTTAGGAGGAATTAAAATGAAAGAAATGAGAGGAAATATAAATGGCATAGCTAAAGAATATGTGGAAGAAATGTTCAAAAATAAGAATGGTATCATGTCCCCTGCGGAGTTACATTTTGCGACTTTATCAAACAGTGTGAATCGTTACCGTATTTCATTTCTCAGCTCTGTTTATACTACAGGTAAGTGGAATCTTATGGCAGAAAATCCGACTGAAGAAACAGCCGAATTTTGTCAGCTGGATAAAAGTGCAGGTAAAGAAGAATGTACAGACATGATTGAATGCCTGATGCATGAGATTATCAGCAATGACAGTTCAACAGATAATATTTTTGTTCAGGCGGTGATTCGTCCATTAAGTGTGGTTGCACAGAAAACTTGGACAGTACAGGATGTTGCCGCTATGCTGGAAGAAGAAAATATTGAACCAACCGATGACAATATTCAAAAAGTCATAGATACAGGCATCTTAGATCGATTATCATATTGTGACGACAGTGAATGGGACATCATAAGAAAGGCTGTTGAACAGTTAAGATGGACAACTGTTTGTTTACAATATAATGGGATTCCAAAAAACATTTACTTAGTCCAAAGTGGACAACTGTATTTTGTACAAGGTTTACTTAAGCTATCACATGATGATGATACATTTGAGGAACTGCTGGATTCACACAATATTTCGTATTATAAATACAATGTATATGGAGTGTCCGATAATAAAAAATCTCATGGACACTTCGTGTGTCATGCAGATGCTTTCATACTTTAAGAAGATTAATTAGACTAGGGGCTGCTTTTTTAAGCAGCTTCTTTTGTAACAGGAGGTAAAACATGAAAAAAGGCTTAATATTAGAAGAAAGAATTGTCATGATGAAGATGGAAGAAGATTATGACGAATTATTAAATTCCATTGAAAATGATGAAAAACAGTGTGTAAAAGCAGAACTGATTCCATCAAGAGGCGAATGGTGGAATCATCCGGATACCTGGGAATTTATAATTGCTGAGGAAAGCAACATCCCTGTATGGTTTCTGGCAAACCAGAAAGAATATGAACAAAAATTCCGTGAGAAAGTAACAAAATGGTGGCACAAACACTGTATTGTAAATAATAATCGTCAGGTGCAATACTATGATCATGGATATTATCTTTTAAAAGGTTGTGAATACGTGAACCTTTCCGGAGATGTGATTGTAAGATGCGACTCCTGCGAGATTCTTAGTGTATCTGATTGTGTATCCATAAAAAAACTGGTTGCTTCCAACATAAATGATATGTCTGGAAATGCAGAAATAAAGGACATGTCTGATTCTTTTATTTTAAAAATGCGTAATGCTGCCGGAATTGGAAATTGTACAGAAAGTCTGATTGAGGAGATGAAAGAGGATGCCCATATTTTAAATCTGAAAAATTCCAAGATTCATGAAATGTATGATCATTCATGTGTGTATAAAATGCAAGGCTCATCGGAAATACTCATGATGACACAGAATGCAAAAATAGAAACCGTTATGGATCAGTCTATCGTATGTGATATGTATGGAAAAGCCTATATTGAAACGGCATCAGATGCAGCCATAATCCATCGTATGCATTGTCACTCATCTGTTGGATGTATACGCGGTACCGTTCGTATATCAGAAATGACAGGTGATGCCCGTGTAAACGAAGCGGAATATCATTCAGCTGTAAATAGCATGCAGGATTGTGCAATCATTGATTCCATGAAAAACGCATCTTTTGTAAGAAAAGTTCATGATAATGCAAGTGTTTTTCATCTTGAAGATGATGCCCGCATTTTTGAACTTGGAGATCATGCACAAATAATAAAAATGGTAGGAAGGTCATGTATATCCAGAATAATGGATGACTCTCATGTATTATCTATGGAAGATGAATCCAAAATCTATACCGTTACAGATAAGGCACATGTCTCTAATATTTTCGATGATGGAAAGATTGTTTTATTGAAGGATCATGCATGGGTTATTAATATGAAGCACCATTCTATCATTAAAGAAGCAAATGGAAATTCATGCGTAGAAAATATGCACGATTTTTCCATGATAAGACAGTTATTCGATCATTCATCCATAAATAAAATGTATGATGATGCACTGGCTGTTAATATGGAAACAGGAAAAATCATTGTTTCCAAAGATTTTGAGTTAGAAAAAATGTAAGAAGAAGAGGGCGTTATGCTCTCTTCTTCTTAGAATGTGAGGAGGCGAATCAAGTGTTTAGAAATAGTATCGTAAAATACCCTGAACGTGGTCCATGGGGAAAATCAAGCTGGCGTGGAAACACCACCGGACATATCGTAAATGATTTTTTGGATTTTTGTGAAATGAAAATGCAGAAAAAAATAGAAACGTGTTCTGATTATATGGTTGGAAGCGGAACTACGAAAGAAGTCTGTGAACAGCGTGGCATTACAGGAACATATTGGGACTTATCCATGGGGAAAAATCTGTTAGATAAAGACCTGGAGATTCCGGATCGTCCGGAAAGTATTTTTTTTCATCCTCCGTATAGCAGTCATATCGGGATTCCTTATGCAGGAGCAGAGTGGAGTGCGGAAAAGGTATGGAAAAATGAAAACGGAAAAAATAAATGTACGATTATAGATCACACAGATCAGTATATAGAAAAATACGGTTTTGATCCAAAACCCTATGATTTAGGTCGCATGGATTGGGACGAATTTACAAAAGCATTAAACTATTGCATATTAAAAATGTATGCTGCTTTAGAGACCGGAGGACACATGGGTATTCTGATGGGTGACTGTAGAAGAAACGGAAAATACTACTCCATGCTTTTAGACTGTGCCAAACCCGGAAAAGTGGAATCCATTGTAATCAAAGAGCAATGCAATGAACAATCCAAAGGAAAAGCATACGCAAATCAGAATTTTATTCCTATTTCACAAGAGTATTTTCTGATATTAAAAAAAGCACTTCCTTATATGCTGGACTTTTCGTATACCAAACATACCAAATTGGACATCAGAAACAGTTCTGATTCTACATGGAAAGATGTTGTTGCTTCTGTATTTGAGTGTAGCCAAAAAAAGGAACTAGCATTAGAAGAAATCTACCGGGCAGTCGATGGACATAAAAAGACTAAGACAAATGCCCACTGGAAAGAAAAAATACGTCAGATCTTGCAGATCTATCCGATATTTGAATCTCAAGGATCTGGTATATGGCGTGTTACTTATTAAAAAATCCTGCTCCCAAACTTCTTGAATTCGAGGGGTTAAAAGTAGAAGCAGGCAGCAATTCCATGTCTCTTGTCTTGATCTTTATTTTTTTTAAAATATTAGGAAAAGCTATTGACATTAGAAACCTATATGGTAATATAGACTCATAAGAAGTCATAATATTGAGTGAAAAAAGCATCTGGCGAAAGTCATATGCTTTTTTTAATTCAAAGCTCCCGTAAAATAAGACGGGAGCTTTTTTAGTATAGATAAAAGAAATATTAACCCTTTGGATTCCTCTTTTTTTAAGAGGGATTTTACATATAAGCCATTAAAAAACTCAAAAAATAATAAAAAGAAAGGTCCCATCGAATATGATGGGGAAAAAGGTGAACATTATGAAAACAGCAAGAACAGCAAGCATGGTAGGATTTACATTAGCAGACGCTTTAGAAACCAAAAACGTTGACAAAGAATTATCAATGTTAAACGAATTGATCAATGTCAATAATTTTTTGAAATATTGTCAGACGAATAATGATGCGGGATATCGGTTTGGCAGAACAATAGGAAAATTCATTGAATCCGTAATTGATGTAAATGATGACGAACCTACTAATACGGAAGCAGTAGAGTATACACAGGCAGAAAAGATCAGCCGTATGAAAGCTATCGCCAACCGCGGAGCTGCACTACTGGTACGTTATAACTCAGAAGCAAAGAAAGATGGGATTGATTTCTTATATTTCTATGTGGATCTGAAAAATTCCAGATCATGTCTCCAGCTTATGGAAGCAATGCAGGATATTCTCATGCATTTAGGATATGATTACATGGCTATGGATAAATAGTAAAAAGAAGGCTGCGGAACACATTGCGTGTTGCGTGGTCTTTTTTTGTAGTTTTTTTATATATATTATTTCTAATTATTATATGTTGACAATTATTGATTAGTATTGTATCATATCTATATGAAAAAGATTGGAGATAAAAGAAAATCATGAACAAAATCATAAAAAATCTTTTAAAAGAGCACTGGATCTTAACAGAATACGGATTATATAGAAAAGATGCCGGATCTATCCATTTGCATCTTTACCATGGATGCTTTAAAGAAATTCCCCTAACATCAGATACCATTCCAAGCATTATCGAAGTATCATGCAACAGCAGATGCCAGACAGATGCCTTGATGTCTGTTCTAAATGAATTGGCAGCACAATGCAACTCTCTTATCCCGAATATTACATTTACTTTTATCCCGGAAAACAGCATGGTAAATGAACTTCTGGATAAGTTGAAAGAATCTCATTTTTATCCGTCTGCTGACAATTTCACTTTTTCCTATATCCCGGAAATCTATTTTGATTCCGGCGAGCCAATTTCAGAAGAATTAGTGCAGTTATACAAAGATACTATCCGACCGTTGACCGTACAGGATTCCATCCTGACGATATACGGACCAAGAGATTCACATGCGATTCATCTGTTTTATACAGCATTTTACACACAGACGCAAAACGCTTTGAATAACAGATGTAAAAGCACGGGAGAAAAGATCATGGTCAAAAATTATTTAGATACTTTTTATCTTGTGACAGACAGCGATCCTAAATCACTGGAGCAAAGCAGTGATGTTCTCATAGATGAGATAGGAAACGAATTAAAGAAGTTCATAAAAAAGTAGCTTTCCGTGAGGAAAATCAAAAAGGGCAGGTATTGCCCTACACGAAGGGCTGTTGCCAAGTGGTAAGGCACGGGACTCTGACTCCTGCACATGTTGGTTCAAATCCAGCCAGTCCTATCGAACATGGAATATGATATATCTGTTTTTCCCTCCTTTGTAAACTGCTAAAACAAGGCATTTGCAATGATTACCCCCATCACAACAAAATAAACAATACCTTCGATGGATATATTATGTTTCATGTTCCACAAATTTGGACCAAAATATATGGTATGATACAACCATAAGCTGTGAGAGAGCAGCAAATTCTATGGCAAAAAACCGTCTGCAAATGGTGTTTCGACATCTTTACATAGGGGAGTAGTCATAGACAGCCGGAAATTATCGGTGGTGTATCGGTCCCTTGAAAAAATAAAACTTCTAATAGTTGTCATAGACAACCGGGAATTATCGGTGGTGTATCGGGCACTTGAAATGTTGAAAATACTATTGCATGTCATAGACACCGAAAAATTTGAATTAGGTTATGAATAATATTTAAAAGAGGAGGGCAATAAATGATTCCTTTAAAAGTTGGAACAGAATTTTATTATGCAGATAGAAATAAAAAAGAGCCTGTAAAATGTAAAATTCTACATGTAACGTATAGTTATCCGCCCAAAATTGAAGCAAAAAGAGAAGATACTGGCAAAACATTTGAATGTTATGATGGATTTGGATGTTATACACTCGAACGATATGATGATGCTTTTGCTGATGCACAAATGCAAGAAAACAGAATAATCTATTAAGATATGTTTTATGTTCCATATTTATGGAACAAAGCATATGGTATGATACAACCATAAGCTGCAATAAAACAGCAAATTCTATGGCAAAAAAACCGTCTGCAAATAATGTTTTGGCATCTTTGCATAGGGGAGTAGCCATAGACAGCCGGGAATTATCGGTGGTGTATCAGTTTACTACAGAAGAGGTGTGTAATATTATCGTCATAGACAACCGGGAATTATCGGTGGTGTATCAGGCACTTGAAATGTTGAAAATACTGTTGCATGTCATAGACACCGAAAAATTACTGGTGTGTATCGGATGTTGATTTTTTTTCGGTAATGTATCGACAATAACAGGTAAATTAATAGAATGGAGAAATATCTATGAAAGAGAAAAAAGAAATATTCGTGTTAAAATTACCTTTAAAAACACAGAAATATCAGGAAGATATCATTGACAAGCGTTTAGAGATAAGCCGCCGTATGTATAATCAACTGGTGGCAAAGACAACAAATAAATATGACCAGATGATAAAAACCAGAAGATACCGAGGCATCCGTGAAGAACTGTCACAGATTTATGATTCTAAGACAGAGGAGGAAAAATCAGCAAAAAAACGTAGCAGCAGAGAACGGGAGCTGTATCAGATGCTAAACGATATGTATAAAGAATACGGCTTTACCGATTTTAGTATGCGTACCTTGGCTAATAATCAGCGACAGCCATTTAAGAAAAATATTGACAGTGCCACAGCAACAAAAATCGGTTACCGTTTATGGAGCTCATGGGACAGGTTTTTATATGGAGATGGACGGGCTGTACATTTTTGCCGATATGGAAATTATAACTCAGTAGAAGGAAGTTCTAATAAGAGTGGAATCCGTATCAAAAAGGATGTAATATCGAAAAAGAATGTCTGGTCTGGAACAACGCCATTGGCTTTGTTGTGGAACGGACTGGAAATACCAGTGGTTGTAAAAAATATCTATGAAAAGGAAGCATTGGAATGTGAGGTTGCTTTCAACCGCATTATCCGGGAAACAGTTCGCGGAAAAAGTAAATATTATTTACAAATTGTACTGAGGGGAAAACCTCCGATCAAATACAATGAAAAGACCGGAGAATTAAAACACCCGATCGGAGAAGGTCGTGTTGGAATAGATGTCGGCTTACAGACCCTTGCAGCCGTTTGTGAAAATGAAGTAAAACTTGTTCCATTGGCAAGCCGTGTAAGAACAAAAGACATTGAAGACCAAAAAGCTGAATTGCAGCAGAAAATGGATCGCTCCAGACGAGCCATGAACCCGGATAATTACAATGAAGACGGAACTATAAAAAAACAGGGAGCCAAAAAAGTCATTTGGGTAAAAAGCAATCATTATAAGCAGATGCAGTTACAGTTAAAAGAACTGGAACGCAAGCAGGCTGCTGTTCGCAAATATCAGCATTACGTCTTGGTCAACGAGCTTTTAGCAATGGGAAACCAGTTCTATGTTGTAGATAAAAATTATAAACAGATGCAGGAAAGAAAAGATCTTAAGCAGAAAGAGGACGGATCATACGAGAGTCGGAAGAATTATGGAAAAGTGATCAATGAAAAGGGACCTGCTATGCTTTTAAATCTATTGTCACAAAAATTAGAGCAGTGTGATGGGGAATACACAAAGGTTAGTGCAGCCTCGAAAATCTGTCAGTATTCGCATATTTCAGATGAATATCAAAAGAAAGAGACAGCGGAACGTTATGATGCAGCTTCCGGGTGTCAAAAAAACCTTTATGTAGCGTTTTTACTTACACACATGATTGATGCCACAGAATTAGACAAAGCCGGATGCAAAGAATCATTTGAAACGTTTAAAAAGATGCATGATGCGTTATTTGATCAGATGCGACAGCAAAAAGAATCGGGTACAAAATTTCCCGCAAGTATGGGAATATAACTTCATTTATAGGACATGATACAGTCCAAAGCTGTTTTAACAGTAAATGCTATAGCGAAAAAGCTGTCTGCAAATGATGTTTTGGCATTCTTGCATAGGGTAGTAGTTATAGACAACCGGAATTTATCGGTGGTGTATCGGATGGCTTAATTTTTACAGAAGACAGATTTGGTTATAGACACCGGCAATTCATCGGTGGTGTATCGGAATAATCAAAATAAATTCCAAAAAAGGAAGAAAGATGTGACATCCGTGCATATAAAAGGGTCTTGTACGATAAAGCATTTTTTGCTATACTGTTCTATATAAAAGTCATAAAGATAAAAAGTCGCGAAATAATTTTTTTGTGGCTTTTTTTGTATTTAAAATTAAGGAGGAATACATCATGAAATACCATAACATAACAAAAAATGATATGCTAAACGGTGACGGACTAAGAGCCGTACTTTGGGTTGCCGGATGTGAGCATCATTGTCCGGAATGTCAAAATCCCGAAACATGGGATATCAATGGGGGAATCCCATTCGATGAAACTGCAAAAAAAGAACTTTTTCATGAACTGGAAAAATCCTATGTGGATGGAATCACACTTACCGGCGGTGATCCATTACATCCTGATAACCGTATTGAAATTTTGGCATTGATAAAAGAGATACATCATACATTCCCTGAGAAAACGATCTGGATATATACCGGATATAACTATGAGGATATTTGCAAACTGGAAATCATGGACTATGCAGATGTCATTGTAGATGGCGAATATAAAAAGGAGTTTAGAAATACCTCCCTACACTGGTGTGGAAGTGAAAATCAGCGTGTCATTGACGTAAAAAGGAGCAAGGACAGAAATACGATCTGTTTGTGGAAATATGAATAATAATGGTAATGGTTGCGGTTGCTGTCAAAAATGCCCACACTTCAATAAAAATATAATATCAAGATCAAAAAACAAAATTCGTTACGGATGCAGTGCTTCTTTGGATGGTTTTACTGTTTTTGCAAAAAAAGAAAGTGATTTTGATGTTTTAGGGTGTGATTTCTCAAAAAACACAAAACAAATAAGTATTAATGAAATTTTACAACTATAATCGCTTGGCATCAAGAAAACGAATAAATTCTATAACAGAAAGCAAAAAATCACTTCTATAGATTGATTTTTATTTAAAATCATGTATAATTCAATTATACATGTGATGATTTTATAAGTTATGAAACAAAATTTATATTTGTGTTATTTTTAAAGCAAAAAAGAAAGAAAAGGAGAAAAAATATTATGAAGCGTACCTTTATCACAAATCTGAGTTATTTAAACTCCGCTGATCTGAGTTCGTTAGAAAAGCTGGAAAAATCAGATAAAATAATCGTTTTTTCTAATGAGGACGATTTTGGAATAAGTATAAAGCAGTTTTCCGCTTTATCATCCACAAAAGCCAAAATTGAATTTACCGAATTTGTCAAAACAGAAAACAGTAGTATGCAGACGGTATTTTATCTGGGAACGCTGATCGGAAGCAACACTAAAGATTTTATTGTTTTAGTTGGCATGGAAGCAGGAATCTCAGATGTATTATCCGGTTTCTCTATACAGGCAGAATATGCAGAAGACTTCAATACTGCCATTAAATTTGAACCGGAAGTAAAAAGAAAAAGAAGAACCACTAAAAGCAAAGACATTTCCCAACCTGATACCAAAGCCAAAGAAAGCCGTAAAAACACGGACAATGAAGATGATAAGGGAAAAAACAATCAGAATAAAACGACCGTAGTATCAGAGAAAGAATCAAAAGCATTAGCTGAAGAATCGGAAGATGAATACATATCAAAAGAAGAATACGAACAGCTAAAGAATGAGCTTTATATTCTTTCCGGCTGCCATGCACAAGACTATGATCTGCCAGAAGAAGTATTTATAGAACGGCTGATCACTGACCTTGTTGTCACACAACGCGGAAACACATCAGAATACTATGTAAATACCGCAAAAGACTTTCCAAAGCATGCCCGCGAGATATACCAAAAAACCATGAATAATCTTCTGGTTATGCAGGACATGGCAGAAAAAATACAAAAAAACAGAAATAAGGTTGTATAGATCAATTAATAGTGATATGATAAATGCAATCCAGTAAATTTATATAAAGAGTCATAGAATTTTTTCTATGGCTCTTTTTTTATTCAAAAACAACAAAAAGGAGAAAAAATTATGAAGAGATCAAGAAAAAGAAAAAACCATATTTTAATTCTGTTTATTGTAATCGTTGTGTCTTTTCTGTATCAAAACGATTTTTCACTGAAAAATATTGAAAAAAAGACAATTTCCGTTCTTTCCATGAACGATACAGAAGAATCGGTATCCAAAGAAACGTTTACAAAAGCTGCCGTAATAAGAGTGGTCGATGGAGATACACTGGTCGCCTATGTAGATGGTACTGAGCAAAAGATACGTCTGATCGGTATAGATACACCGGAAAGCGTTCATCCTGATGCATCCAAAAACACGCAGGAAGGAATAGATGCCAGCAATTATACCAAAAGTCTGATCACGGACGGTCAGATTGTATATTTAGAAAAAGACGTTTCTGATACAGACCAGTATGGACGGCTTTTACGATATGTGTGGCTGCAAGAACCGGATAAGATCACACAGGAGGAAATAGAAAGTAAAATGTTAAATGCCATATTGGTAAAAAACGGATACGCAAAAGTAAAGACATTTGAACCGGATCATAAATATGAAAAAAATTTCCTAATTATTAGGTAAATGAAAATCAGGTATAAAATAAAAAAAGAAAGACTCCCCATACAATTCTTATTGTATGGGGAAACAGGTGAAAAAAATGGAAAATATAAGTAATTTAATTAATTTTATTGTGATATGTGCATTTCTTGTAGGGATTTTGAAAGGGTATAAAAAGGGATTCCTTTTGGAATTATCCGTTATCCTGTCTTTTCTTGCTGCTTTTATACTGACACCGTTATTCTATTCAACTTTCGTGTCATTTTTTCGCAAACTTCTTTTATATATAGCCCCGGCAACTATAAGTAATCTTTTATACCAACTGCCTTTTTTTACTGTTATCATGAATTCCATAGCTTTTTCTATTATTTTTTACATTTGCCGGACGCTGGCTCCGATCACACGACTGCTGTCAAAAACAGCTTTTCTTTCCAAAGACTCTCCATTAAATCGAATTTTGGGAGCTGCTTTCGGTTGTATCCATCCTGTTATGGATATCTGGACCATATTTTTTTTACTGAGCATGATGCCGCAGAGTATTTCAGATCAGATACGAGATTTATTGATGCAGTCGGATGTGCTCCGTATTCTTTATAACACCAACATTTTCCTATGCATTTGGGATTATATAAAAATTCCTATTTCAATGAATAGTTTATATATATTTCACACTATTACCGCTTATCCATTGACTTAATTATTTGATTTTGTTATGATTTGGATATGTGTTATAATATTTTGCGTAAAACTTACTGAAATGATTGAAAAATAAGTAAAAGGGATGAGAAGGAAATGGCAAATGAATCAAAAAAGAAAATACTGAAAACACGATCACTCTACATGGCTAAAGATCCGAAAAACGAACTGCCTATTAGTGTCGCAGATACTCCGGAAGAACTGGAAGAGAGATTAAACCTTCCAAAAGGAACCGTACATACTTCAATCTGCCGAAATTATAACGGAAAACGCACCGGCATATCTTTTGAGAAGGTTAATTATTCGGAGATCGAAGACCTCTTAGATATGATGATCGGAGATGACAAAAGAGCGGACTATTCGTTGGTCTGCTATATCTTGGATCAAAATATCCCAACCATAGGAAAGACAAAAGCAGAAAATATTTCTTCATTTTTTTATGATGATTTTATCCTTTTTTTTCACTGGTTGGAAGATATGAGTAAAAATTTCTGCGACATGCAGGAATGGTTTCAGGTCACAACCATCAGCACGAGTGCATCTGAAAAATTTATAGATCATATGATCGCCCATGGAGATGAACTGTTAGAAAAACGCGAGTGTTTTGAAAATTATTACCGAGAGGTCATGGCTTTGGCTAAAACAGAAGAATAGTATATGCACTGTTTTCCATCCGTTGGCTAAATTTCATTGCCTAGTAGTTCATTATTTTCTATGGGTGGAAAGGAGAGTTTTATATATGCTGTCGATCACCAAAGACACACCCCGGTTGCAACACATTGTCTATTGTGCTATTGCACAAAACCGGGTCAAAAAATTATTGTTACAGTTAAAAGAACATGATGAATATACGTTTCTTCATTCCATAAATGTAGGTGTTCTGGCTTTAGACTTCGGTTTTTATCTCAATTTGGACATGACATTCTTACAGAATCTGTTTTTAGCAGGCATACTGCATGACATTGGCAAACTGAATATCCCAAGTGAATTACTGAACAAAAAAGAACCCTTGACCGATACGGAATTTGCACAGATCCGCTGTCATCCCGAAGATGGTTACATGATTGCGAAAAATCATCTTTTTAATAGGAACATTCTCTGTGGAATCCGGGAACATCATGAACGTAAAGACGGGACCGGATATCCTCTTGGGATACAGGAAATATCACAAACAGGATCTATTATAAAAATAGCAGATGCATACGATGCAATGAAAGCAAACAGAGTTTATTGTTCTTCTATGACCAAAGACATGATACAAGAAGAGCTTTTCCAAGATACCGGCATGATGGACACCGAATATAAATGTATCTTTTTAAATAAGTTTCTTCCTGCTACATGCAATGATGATATGCATAAAGAACAAATGCATTCATTAAAACAATTTATCTTAGCAGAACTGGAGCACAAAGATACAGCAATGGCAAGTAATTTGTGATCTTGCATATCTAACAGAAATAAATCAATTTAAGAGGAGATGATCTTATGTCACGAATACCGGTAATCCAAGAGCCGGTAAATGCTCCCATTGAAAAAGATGTTAAAAAAAATAATGAATTTCTCATGATCTGTAATTTCTTTCTAAAGAAAGTAGCTTCCATGAATCCAAGCTACCGGTCATATGCAGAGTATGGTAAAAAGGAACTGGATTTCCGACAGGGAAAGCCACTTTATTTATCCAAAGGTTCCTGTTACTGTACAAAATGCAATCAGAAAATAGAAGAAAACGAGGAAAATCACTTTTGCCCAAGATGCGGACAAAGGTACACAACATAAGGAGGCGGATATATATGGCTGATATAACAGTTAATGAAATTACTTTGCACATTCTGGATGCTTCAGGTGCCGGACTGATCCTTGCTGATGAACCATTAAAAGATTCTGGCGAATTTTTATCTTATATTGAAAACCATTTAAAAAAAATGCTCTCAACGGACTCTGCTTCGCAGGTTTTTTTCAATGAAGAGCATGATAATAACATTGAAAAAGACGTAGATTCCTTAAAAGAAAGCCATGATGTGAATGGTTTTGGAAAAAAGCTGGCAAAACAGATATATGCCTGCATGGAACGAAATATGGAAGATATTCCATCCGGTGACCTTGTCATAGCATCATTTTATGATCATGACACATCTGAAGAAGGTATCGCACTATTGAAACTGGACTATGATATGTCCTATACCCATGATTCGGATCACAACACAACATCTATTAAAAAAGCACGGTATCTTTTGCCTGCCGGAAACAAAAAAATCAATGATAAGCTCGTGATCTATCCTGATTCCGGGCGTATGTATCTTACCGAAAAGGTAAGAAAAATAGAAGGTACTTCCACGCCATATTTTTCACAGGCATTCGGATTAAAAAAATCCATGTCCGTGGATGCGAAAATAAAATTTATCTCAAAAGGCATTGCCTCCGCATCCGCGTTTATGGATGATGGCATCAACAAACAGGTAGCAGTTAAAAAAGCCATGTCTGAACAGTTAGAGGATTCCGGCTGCATAGATATGAAGACGGTCATTCAGGATGTATTTGATAATGATACAGACCGGGAAAGCGTAAAATCCTATTTAGAACAATATCATTTAGAAACTACAAAATTACAGCCAAAGGCAGAAGATACACAAAAGAAACTGTCTACAATTCAAATCACTGCGGATAAGGACATCCATATTAATCTGCCAATGGATATTTATGATTCTTCAGAATTTGAAATTTCCACGGCTCCCGATGGAACCAGTGAAGTGAGACTGACAGGTATTTTGGAACTGGTCGTAAAATAATAAAGGGGTTGATTTTCTAAGAAAATGCTGAAATTGTCTTGTACTATCTGACATCTTCTGCTATACTGTAACTATAAAAGTCATAAACATTGAGTCAAAAAACACAAGTTGTTTTTTGGCTCTTTTTTTGTGTAAAAAAGGAGGAGTAAGCATGGAAATAGATGTTGTTGACTTTTTAAAAAAAGAAAACGCATTTTTAAATACGTTTTCCTCTTATGAGCCGACAAAAAAGGACCATATGGAAGAGACGTATCATAAACTGCTGTTTTATTTTAAAAATGATGCAGTCGCAAACAAGTTATTTACCCTTTCTAAAACTTATCTGGAAAGCAGTACAGTCAGAAACCGCGACACAGAACGCTCCTTTATAATCGATACCATTCAATTTTATGAAAAGGCATCAGAAATATTTCCCAAAGATGATGATGAATGGGAAGAAGTTATCCGTTTATCATCGGAAATAAATCAAAAATATAAGGAGCTGAATCCGGATAAAGATCACCCGGAATATTTCAACAGTTACATAACAACAACACTGATTGTATTGTTGGATGTAATACAAAAACAGGTTAAAGGAGGACATTAACATGGGAAGAACAATTAATGGAAAACCAGTATCAGAGGTTTTTAAAGAATTAGAAAAAGACATCTCCGAGGATGTCATTGAAAAAAGAAATTTTGACGGCATGGAATACATCAGTGTGGACGTGTTCAAGGACCGGTTAGATGAAGTCATCGGCGTAGATCACTATACGGAAGAATACAGCGAATGCAAAATCGTTACGTTAAAAGATACCATCGCCGTATCGACCATGGGAAAACTTACTATTTTGGACGATGATTATATTCCATTTAAGACCGTTTGTGCACCGGGTGGTGCTTCTATTATTTTCCCTTACATAGACAAAAAGGATGAAAACGGGAACATTATCTACATTGAAAAAAATGGAAAGCAGGTTCCGGAAAAAATTCCGGGCAGAAACACGGATGCACTGGCAAATAACCAGATGTCTGCATGTCAGGATGCATTCAAGCGGATGTGTAAAAAGTTAAACATTGCTAAAAATCAGGTGGCAAAAATGAATGCCACACCGGAATTCACGATCACTTTCTTACAGGATGTAACCTTGGTAGAGGGACAACACCTTTTCCCAAACGTTACCTGTAATGGAAAACGTCTCAAATTAGCAGTGTTTAAAAATCATGTACCGGAACTTTTAAAGAAATTCCCATCCAAAGTCATTGCCCGCAACACAAGCGTTTGCGTATGCGGAAATTTAGGAAAAGATAACCGCGGCAATGAACAGATCGTATTTGAAAAGATAGGAAAAGGGACACCAACTACATCTGAAAATACCGCATCTGCTCCGGCTGCACAGAATACAAACGGACAGACAGGTTCCGCTGCACAGAACCAGACAAACCAGAATACGACTGCAGAAAAGGAAAACGCATATCCTGTAGTCGATGTAACTTTAGTAACAACGGGAGTCGTAAGACCCGTACAGGATCAGTTTGCTGTCCCGGTAACAAACAAAGCCACCGGAGAGGTATTAAAACTTTATTTTAAACAGGAAAAAGTGGAAAATCTGAAAAAATCAGGTTTTTGGGAAACATTAGAAGAAAATGCTTCTAATGGAGTAGAACTTTTTGTAAAAGTAGAAAAAAGCGGAAACAATCTGCTGTTTTTAGAAAAAAATGAAAAGGCAGCCGGTTAGGAATAAAAAAAAGAAAAAAGGAGTAAAAATATGGATTTTTTTGATACTGTCAAAGGACAGAACATGATGGAGCATATTACGATCACTTTAGATGAAATCTATGAAAAAAAGAAAAAAATCGAAAAACAAAACGATATTTTAATAGAACAGAACAAAGAGATCATTTCACTGTTGAAAAAAAACAGTTAAAGAATCTTTCCTGTGCCGGATTTTCCGGTGCAGGATTTTTTTTTGCAAAAATTTCCATTTTCTTAGGTTAAAAAAAAAACGTGTTACCTTAGTATTGCCTGAAAGATGTATTACGGCAAAATCTTTTGATTTTGCCGAATGACTGGCAAAACTTTTTTATTTAACAGGAGGTTTTTCAATTAATGGCAAAAGATATAAAACTGATTGCTTGCAGAAACTGCGGAAAAGAAATCCGTGCAGACACAAAATATTGTCCGTTTTGTTCTGTGGAAAATATAGATGTCCGCACGAATGAAGCAGATGTTCATCACCCAAACAAAACACATACCGTTCCGGTTCCAAAAACCGTTCCTATTAATAAGGAAGAAACAAAACCACTTCCTACGGAAAATGCGGATGCAGAATCATTACCAAAAGAAGAGAATCTGACATGTTCTGGAACGTCCAAAAAAGAAATGGATAAAAGCTATAAGAAAAAGAAAAGCAAAAAAACAAAAAAAGTAACTTCCCAAAAGAACCATTGCACGATCGGTCTTGCCGGATGCATGGATGCTTTTTTCTTCGTTCTTTTAGTTATGGTTGTCGGAATTGGTGTGTTTTGTGTCATAAATCCGGAAACCAGAGATCTTATTTTGCAAACCGGAAAGGAGGTAAGCTATGAGTTGCAGCAACCTTAAGAATCAGACACATGGACGCGACAGTCCCTAAACCGTCACATATAATACCCAAATTACTACAAAAACATAAAACAGGAGGATTTTTTTATATGAGAGTTTTATTAGAGGAACATGGCGGAGCAGTCGCTACCGCTGCTATTGTGATTATTATTATTGCCGCAATTGTTGCTTTAGG